>JAEEGK010012288.1_pt1 | contig 19492 bp, 14 predicted proteins | sample 8958771 | NCBI WGS metagenome assembly JAEEGK01 (sample SAMN16246547, study PRJNA631951) | gut metagenome | biome: gut microbiome; feature: rumen; material: SC-attached | host: Bos | place: Iran: Karaj | collected 2018-10
TTTACTCAGTCTACTCAAATGCCTACTGAAATGCAAGAAGCGTAATGTCTCAATCGAAGCCGAAGACTTCAAATTCAGTGGCAAGGTATTGTCAATCAGCATTGCCAATGGAAAATATTCTGGTGGAGGAATGCAACAAACTCCAGATGCCATCATAAACGACGGAGCATACGACATTTCCATATTCGGTGACATAGGCAAGTTCTTTGTTATTAGGAATGTAAGCAAACTTTACAACAGCACAATTAAGCAAATCAAAAACAAAAATGTCGTATTTGCCCGCACCGAAAACAGCATAAAGGTAACATACGAATGCCCCACTTTTGCCGAAACCGACGGTGAAATCATCGGCGACAGTCCATACGAGATTTCAATGATTAAGGGCGGACTGAATGTAATTGACTAAAACTAACTTTTAATCAAATTCTTAACATAATCCTCGAAGAAAGGACGAATCTCAACAATCGCCTTTTCCAGTTTTGTCATTTCCTCTGCAAAAAACTTGTGAACTGTTTCCCAACAATCGCTACGATAAATGTCAACATTATCAATCTGCTTGTACAAAGCACAGACTGGCTTGCCATTCTCCAACACTAGCATTTCATCCCAAACCCAACCTTCGCCAAGATAGTTGTTAAGAACAAGTTCGCACTCGTGCAGCTTGCAAAACACATCAAAACGAATATCCTCGTTCTTACACTCGACAGCGAGCATAACTCTTGCATACGAACGGTTTATGTCGAATTTCAATACCAAATCCTTAATTCCAGTATTGTAAGTCATCCATTTGCCGTTCTTGCCTAAGTATGGACGGGAGTACTCATCAAACTTTACCCAGAACTGCCTTCTTATTTGCGATGCCTCTGCCTTCGAATACATTTTACTTCTTTTTTAGAAAGTCCATCCACTTGCGAATCTGCTCTTCCTTAGCATTTGGCGCCGGTTCATAAAATTTAGTATCCACTAATTTATCAGGAAGATACTGCTGGTCGACATAATGGTTCTCAAAGTCATGCGCATACTTGTAATCGGCACCATAATTCAATTTTTTCATCAAAGCAGTTGGAGCATTGCGCAGATGCAAAGGCACTGGCAAATCACCCGTTTCCTTTACTTTAGCCAAAGCTGCATCAACAGCCAGATATACAGAATTACTCTTTGGACTTGTTGCTAAATAAACTGTTGCCTCGGCAAGCGGAATCCTAGCCTCGGGCATACCTATCTTGTCAATTGCCTCGAAACAAGCGTTAGCAATAAGCATGGCATTAGGATTTGCCAGACCAATATCCTCCGATGCCGAAATAATTAGTCTACGTGCGATAAATTTTATGTCCTCACCTCCTTCGAGCATACGGGCAAGCCAATAAATTGCAGCATCGGGATCTGAACCACGAATCGACTTGATAAATGCAGAAATTATATCGTAATGTTGCTCGCCAGACTTGTCGTATATTGCCATGTTCTCCTGCAGACGACTGACAACCAATTCGTTTGTAATGACAATTTCCGAATCGCCACTACTGCAAACCAAATCCAGAATATTGTACAATTTTCGACCGTCTCCTCCCGAAAAGCGATACAAGGCATCGCGTTCCTCAACCTTGATATTCAATTTCGAAAGTTCCACATCTGTCGTTATTGCCTTGTCAATCAGCTTGTCCAAATCATGTTCATCCAAATGCTTCAGCACATATACCTGACAGCGCGACAGCAATGGCGAAATGACCTCGAAAGAAGGATTTTCGGTAGTTGCACCAATTAGCGTTATTGTCCCATCCTCAACCGCACCAAGCAAAGAATCCTGCTGCGACTTGTTGAACCTATGAATTTCATCAATGAAAAGAATCGGATTGCCCTTCGAGAATAGATTTACCTTTTTTGCCTGCTCAATAACTTCGCGCACTTCCTTTACGCCACTGCTTACTGCGCTTAATGTTATAAAGTTACGCTCAGTTATTTGAGAAATTACGGTAACAAGAGTAGTCTTTCCTACACCTGGAGGCCCCCACAATATCATTGAAGGAATCCTACCTGCTTCTATTGACTTGCGCAAAGGTGCATTCTTTCCAACAAGATGCTCTTGTCCGGCATAGTCATCGAAACTACGCGGACGCATACGTTCGGCCAAAGGTTTGGATGTCAACATTTACTCTACCTATAATTAGGATCAGACTCGAAAATGTGCTTCATTATTGCCTTGTCGGTATCGGTAAAATCGACATGTCTTCGAGCCATTACACGTTCCATAACCTCGAATGCTGTTTCCAACTTATATTCCGTGAAACCAGATGCACCACCCCATGAGAACGATGGCACAAAGTTACGAGGAAATCCAGCGCCAAATATGTTTGCCGAGACACCCACGACAGTACCAGTATTGAACATAGTGTTTATACCGCATTTAGAATGGTCGCCAAAAATAAGCCCGCAAAACTGCAAACCTGTCTTATCGAATTTCTGCGTATCGTAATTCCACAACTTAACTTCAGCATAATTGTTCTTCAGGTTTGAATTGTTGGAATCCGCACCAAAATTACACCATTCTCCTACAACCGAATTGCCGAGGAAACCATCGTGCGCCTTGTTGGAATAACCGAAGAAAACAACATTGCTCAGTTCTCCGCCAACCTTGCACCATGGACCCACAGTCGTATCGCCGTACATCTTTGCGCCCATCTTAAGCACAGCATGTTCGCACAAGGCAAACGGGCCACGGATATTGGCACCTTCCATAACTTCCGAATTTGCACCTATATATATAGGTCCATCGTTGGTATTCAGCGTTGCACATTCAATACTACAACCTTCCTCTACAAACAAAGGATACTTTCCGAACGAAATGTTTGTTGAACTTATTGGTTTTGACATGCGCCCAGCGGTCAACAGTTCAAAATCCTTGCTTATTTCCATTCCGTTGAGCGAAAAAATATCGGTCAATGCCTTCAGCACAAACACTTTGCCAGAATATTCCACTTCTACGGATGAGGATTCGCATTGCCCAGCACTTGCCAGTACAAAACCATCCTTTACCAATCGTCCTGATTCCAACGACTTGATTGCCTTAGCAATATTATAATCAGGAATCAACACAGAAGGTATTACTATGCAATCAGCGTCTTCAACTTTCTGATACTTAGTCTGCAAGTACGATTCCGTTTCAACATAAACCTTTTCGCCGAGATACTTTTCCCACTTCTCGCGTAAAGTGAGTATTCCTACTCTGAAATCTGCTATCGACCTCGTCAGCGACAATGGCCTGAACCTGCCATGAAAACCCCTATCGGATAAAACGAACTTCATTCTACAAATAATCTATAACCTTTTCCAAACGAATGCCACGCGAACCTTTTACCAAAAACATCTTGCTCTTTTCGGGATGAGTCACAAAATACTTGTTCAAGTCCTCAACTGTCTCGAAGAACATATATGGATATTCATCTGCGAACTTGGCAAAATTCTTACCTATAAAGTAAGCACTTACATAACCGCTTTCGCGCACATATTCAAGAACGGCACGATGCTCAGCCTCACTCTCTTTTCCTAGTTCGAGCATATCGCCGAGAATCAACGCCTTATAATCATCATTTATCGAGTTATAGCTATCAATTGCAGCTCTCATGCTTGTCGGATTAGCATTGTAAAGGTCCAGAATTAAGGTGTTGCGCGATGTCTTTGTCATCTGCGAACGGTTATTCTTCGGGAAATAGTCGGAGATAGCACCATCAATAGCTGTCGGATGAATATCGAAATACACACCAACTGTTACTGCAGCAAGTATATTCTCGAAATTGTATGCACCAATAAGATTTGACTTAGAAAAACCTGATACAGAATCTGTTTCCCAATTTACCGTTGTCTGATATGCATACTCCGAATATACGCCACGGCAGAAACAATCCTTTCCTTTGCCATACTTAACAACCTTAAGCTTGTCATGTCCCGACAAAACTTTCTTCAACAAATCATTATCATCATTTATGAAAACGGTTCCATCGTGAGCATCAAGGTAGTCGTAAAGTTCGCCCTTAGTCTTCATCACACCCTCTATAGAACCAAAACCTTCGAGATGTGCCTTGCCCACATTGGTGATAATGCCATAGTTAGGTTCTGCAATCTTGCACAATGCTGCGATTTCTCCAGGATGGTTTGCTCCCATCTCAACTACGCCCATATCAACGGTTCTGTTCATCGATAGCAATGTCAGCGGGACACCTATATGATTATTCTTGTTTCCGCTTGTGTATGAAATTCTAAACTTTTTTGCAAGGACAGCCGAAACCAATTCCTTTGTCGTAGTCTTTCCATTAGTTCCCGTAATTGCCAGTATCGGAATATTAAGTTTACGCCTATGATAATTTGCAAGCTGCTGCAAAGTCTCAAGCGTATCTTTCACTACGAAAACATTTTCTCTTCCTTGATATTTCTTATCGGAAACTACAGCGGCAGAACATCCTGCCTCAAATGCAGCATCGACAAATTGATTCCCATCAAAATTATCCCCCTTTATTGCAAAAAAGACAGATCCCTTCGTTATCGCCCTGCTATCGGTTGACACTAACCGATTTTTCTCAAATGCCTTGTAAATCTCTTCAATCATAAAGTTCTAAAATTAAATAGCCTCTCCCGACGGAGAGGCTATATATGTCATATCAAATTTTATTTACTTACCTTGGGTTGGTGCACCTATCCTAATCATTGCGCACCTGAAACCAATATCGCAACGCGACTTGTTTTCATCCAAGAAACGCCTTGTTCCAGGAACCATCCAATAAGCTCTATCCTTCCAAGAACCGCCCTTAAATACTCTTGACCTATCAGTAATAAGAGAAGTCATCTTTTCACCCTTGTTCAACTTAGGATTCGAAGGATTGAAGTCTGCCTGTCCCCACTCAGCTGTACCATCAGAACCCCACTTACCAGCTTCGTACATTCCTGTAGTCTGGTTTGCGAAAATCAAATCAGGATAAACAACACTTCCGTCAGCAAGCATAATCTTTCCATTTCCTAAAATCTTAGAACCATCAGGCATTATGACCTCACCTTCCGGAGTTCTTTCATGACCAGTCGGCAAAACATAAGTTCTGTCTTCCATATTGATTCTGACGCCATTTGGAAGTAATATTTCATTACCGCCAATAAGTGTTGCGCCTGGGAACATTTCACCAATGTATTCAGCAAGTGTATCAAGATTTTGCTCGGTCAACATTGTGGAATCCATGAATTCTTGGTATTCCTTTACTGTCGACTGCTTTCTGTAACGTTCGTCCTTAATCCAGTATTCAGCAGGATCTCCATTTGCTACCAAAGATTCCAAATCGCCATCAAGATAGTTTCTGTTATCAGCGGTGGTATAATTTTCCCTATTGAAGCAAGACTCATCGCGAACCGGTTTCTTTAAGATTTTTCCAGTATAATCGAAATAGTTTTCTGCTTCAGGAGTAAGTTCCATATCACCTGACCTTGGGTCAACTATAATCTGATAGTCTTCGAAAACATTGCCTCTGAAAGGACGGAACTCGTCCATATCTTCGAATGTGAGATCACGGTATACATCCATAACCCATTCGTTTACATTACCAGCCATACAATATAGACCGTAGTCGTTTGGCCAGTAGCTTCTTACTGGAGCAGTAATATCAGCCTTATCGTTAAGAGCACCAGCAACACCCATAGCATCACCACGGCCTCTCATCGAGTTAGCCATCATACGTCCACGTTCGTCACCTCTAGAATCGTTACGGATATAATGACCGTTCCATGGATACAAACGTCTTTCGTAAATTCTTTCCTTATACTGGTTTCCTACAATTGCAAGAGCTGCAAATTCCCATTCGGCTTCGGTTGGGAGCCTGTATCGAGGCAGGAATATACCATCTTCAATACTAACCCAACGTCTATCATCGCCTGTATTTGCATTGCCACCCTTTCTACCAGCCTTGAGGACTGACGGGTCAACATATAGGTTCTCTACCTTACCATCACGACCGCTCTTACCAGTTTCATCAACAGGAAGATCAAGGTTATCAGCGTAGTACATATAGGAATCCAAATTAAAATGCTTAGCCTGGTCCTGCGGAGCAAGATATTTGTCGATTATACCTTCACGCATAAGGATAAGTTCATTTACGCGGTCGGTTCTCCATTCGCAGTACTTGGATGCTTGATTCCAAGAAACATTTACAACTGGATAGTCCTCGTATGCCGGATGACGCAGATACAATTCAACCAAAGGTTCGTTGTAAGCCAAACGGCTTCTCCACCCTGCTGTATCTGGCAAAGCTTGAGTATAGAGGAAACGGTAGTCTGAAGCATATACATGCGACAGCCAATAGAGATACTCGCGATAATCAAGGTTTGTTACTTCGACTTCATCCATATAGAACGATGATACGGTAACACGGCGTGGGATATTGTTCCAGTCGCGCATAACATCTTGTTCTACACGTCCCATAGCGAATGTACCACCCTCGATGAAAACCAAGCCAGGACCTGTTTCCTGCTCGTATCCGGGATGATTCTGGAATCCGCCGAAATTGGGGTCATTGTAGTTCCAACCTGTTGTGTTGGAAACATCCTTCTTACAAGAAGCAACCATGATTGCCGCTGCAAGAATTACCATGAAAATTAAACCATTCCTTTTCATAAAACATAAATTTATATTAGTACTAGAATGATGGACAACTTATTGTCGATATTTTCTTTGCCTTTTCGTGGCATCCGAATGTATAAGCCACCGAAACTTCATGAGCACCGTATGTAGAATTGCTCAACTTTGAAATTGTAAGGTCGTAGCTATATGAGAATCTGAACTTATTGTATTTATAACCGACCATCATAACCAAAGCATCGTACTGGAATTCAAAGGTTTGTCTAAACCAGAAACCAGCAAGAATACCCATTCTCGACACATACATACCCCAATAGAACTGCTGGAAGAAAGCGCCCTGCTGCTGGAACAGAATCTGCGGAGCAATCAAGAGGTCGCCTCTTTTGAACTTAGTACTATTAATAGGTATCTCTGCACCAAAATGAGCAGTGTATTTTCTCGGAAGCACAGCATCGCTACCTCTCAAGAAAGACTCTGAAGGTTCTGTAAGATGATGCACGGCAACACCGAAGAAAACCATTTCAGTAAAGCCCAAAATACCAGCAGAGAAATCGACATAATTTCGCTTGGTATTAATAATATCCGGATTCTCAAGCGATGCGTAAATAGGACCATAAAGCGGATGTATCATATTGGGGAATACGAAATCCCAATCTATCCTCTTCATTGCAAAAGACGCTTGAAATCCTGCCGCCAAAGAGAATTTCTTTGAAACTTGCAATGTATATGAATACATCGCATTGATTGACGCCGTATTAATTCGACCATCACCACTTCCCTGCACATCGTCCATAAGGTAAATTCCAACGCCACCTCTCAGTGCGTGCCAATATTGGTCGTATGCTATATTATAGGTAACATAAGTTGACCCAAATGCTGGCCACTGGTTCCTATAAGACAAGGAAAGTCGCGGACATCTCTCAGATCCTGCAAAAGCTGGATTCAAATACAATGGATTAGCATAGAACTGCGAACTATGCGGGTCCTGTGCTCTCACCACGCCATAACTCCCTATTATCAAGAGAGTTATCAATATCAAGAATCGTCTTACCATAATATTTTTACCATCAATTATTAGTAAATGATAAATATTTTTTTCTCCGTAATTTAAATTCACAATATTACATTATTTTTGTCGTTTGAAGAAATATTTGAAGATTTTTTTTTATTTTTTTTTAACAGATGAAGAAAATAATTTGTACAATATTAATAATCAACCTGTTGCACATAGCGTCTGCACAAACATTTTTTATTAAAGATTCTCTGTTTTCAATAGGCACTACAGAATTCTACACTCCAGACAGCATCAAAATAAAAGCCATACTTTTAAAAAACGGCGACAATCGCGACTCTGACTTCTTTCCCATATACAAAAAGACACTAGTTGCCAACGATGGCTCATATATAACTGAAGTATCGCTGAAGAATGTTTCATATAGCCAGGTCGACTATAATATATATAAAGGTATATACAGAATATCGGAAATTGGAAACGAACCTGAAATAAAAGCTACAGCTGTAAAATTCAGAAAACAACAACTCATAGAATTCGAAATGATGCCGCTGAGAAAAAACCCAGCAACAGGAGCCATTGAAATTGCCGACCATTTCGAGTGCGAGATAAAAACAAAGCAAGTCAAGTCTAGGGATTCAGGACGCCAATATGCAAGCACATCAAAAATGGCTTCTGGAAAATGGTACAAGATAAAAGTATCGGAATCAGGAATATACAAAATCACATACGCTCAATTAAAGGAAATGGGATTCAGCAATTTCTCGTCAATAGGCATTTTCGGATATGGAGGCATGGAATCGAAGACTATCCGCGACAATAATCCTCAGATATTTGCCGACAAGTACATAGACGACATGCCAGAACGAAGCATACTAAAAGTAGACGCCAACGGAAATGGAACTTTCGACAATGGCGACTATCTCCTATTCTACGCCGACGGTCCACATAATATAAGGTACAACACAAATGGATCTTTCACGCATGAAATTCACAACTATTCCGATTACTCATACTATTTTGTTTCGGACAAAGGCACATGGAAAACAGCAACAAACATTGCATCGGAAAGTTCAGCAAACTTAACAGTGAACACATACGACAAATATTCATTCCTTGAAAAAGATTCAATCTCAATCGCAAAGTCTGGACGCAACTTATTCTGGAGAAGTCTAGGATATTACACAACTATGAACGAATCAATAACAGAAATTAACGCCACATCGGACACAGCGACCACATACATGCACTTTGCTGCAAATTCATCAACAATCAGCTACTTCGACATCAGCATAAATGGAACATCCGTCGGCAGAGCCAATATTCCTGCATCAACTGCAAACGGAAATGAAATATATTTTTCTGCCAAATTCGTTCCTAGGGGCAACTCAACAAACTTTGTTATTACATACAACAAAAGTTCTTCAACATCAATAGGATGGATTGACTACATTGCAATAAGCCTTCGCAAAAAGCTAAATATAGCAAACGGATTCGTTGACTTTAGAGACACTAAATCGGTTGGCTCTGGAAACATAGCAGAATTCTCCGTAGCACAAGCAAGTAGCAACACTATTGTCTGGGACATAAGCGACAGAATCAACGCAAAGTCAATCTCTGGTTCATTCGCATCGGGCATATACAAGTTCAAGGCAAAAACCGACACTTTGCACGAATATGTAGCATTCACCCCATCATACTCATTCCCCTCTCCCATATACTCAAATGCAACTGACGTTGGTACGGTGGAGAACCAAAACCTACACGGATTGCAGAATGCAGACTTAATAATAATAACTCATCCTAACTTCCTTGCACAAGCAAACGAAATCCAAAGAATACACCAGACTGCCGAAAACATGTCGTCGATAATAGTCACTCCACAAAAAATATACAATGAATTCTCATCTGGCACGCCAGACATCTGCGCAATGAGAAACTTCATAAAGATGTTCTATGATAGATCTTCTGCGACAAACATGCCCAAGAACGTACTTTTGATAGGAGACGGAAGCTATGACAACAAAACATCCGATGGAAGTGTTTCTAACCTCATACTGACATACCAAACCCAGAACTCATTAACAAACACAATGACAATTACTTGTGACGACTTCTTCGTATGCCTCGACGAAGGAGAAGGCGAAGTACAGTCGACTGACAAAATGGATATGGGAATAGGACGTATGCCAGTGAATACCACAGAAGAAGCTAACAATGCTGTTGACAAACTACGTAGCTACTATTCGCAAAACAGTTTTGGGAACTGGAAAAACAGAGTTACAATTATAGCCGATGATGCTGAAAACAACGAAACTGTACATCAGGTAAATGCTGAAAATATGATTGCTGCTCAACTTGAATTCAGCGCTGAATACCTTAACATTGAAAAAATATATCTTGATGACTACGAACAAGTGTACACATCTACAGGAAACTCCTATCCCGATGTCAACAAGGCAATCGTCGACAACATAAACAATGGAACCTTGCTTCTTACATGGGTTGGACATGGAAATCCTAAAACATGGGCTCACGAAAACATATTTTCATTAAACACAATCAGAACATTACAAAACAAGAACAAGTATCCGTTTTTCGTAACTGCAACCTGCGACTTCACACCATTTGACGACCACACAATAGAAACCGGAGGTGAACTACTGTTTAACGTCTCAAATTCCGGAGCAATCGGACTATTAACAACAGTAAGACAGGTTTATTCAACAAAAAACGAAAGACTTGTTAAGAATTTCTACAAGTACCTGTTTGAAAGTCACCTTGAAGAAAACGCTGGTTCGCAGCCCAAGACTATTGGAGAATGTGTTATGCTCGGAAAGAACGAAACAGGAGACTTTAACATGAGGTCATTCGTAGTAATTGGCGACCCGGCAATAACATTGTCGCAACCAAGATATACGGCAAAGACAACGATGGTCAACGGAATACCAGCCTCTGAATTCACAGACACTATAGGTGCAACAGGTCTAGTATCATTAGAAGGAGCTGTATATGACGAAAATGGAAATATTGCAAACAATTTCAACGGAGTTGTATACACTTCGGTTTACGACAAGCGCAACACATATACAACCAAGAGCAACGATGGATACGAACCTCTCACATACACAGCCCAAAGAAACATAATATTCAACGGTCAATCTTCTGTTAAAGATGGAAAATTCAAGTTCAGTTTCATTGTTCCTGTCGACATTGCATACTATTTCGACAAAGGTAAAGTAAGTTATTACGCAAACAACCTGACAGATAAGGAAGCATGCGGATACGACAAGTCAATAATAATAGGCGGAACAGACCCAAACGGCATACACGACACCGAAGGTCCTATCATTGAGCTATACATGAATGATGAAAATTTCATTGATGGCGGTATTGTAAATGAAAATCCAATGCTCATCGCCAAAATTAGCGACGAGTCTGGAATTAACACCGTTGGCAATGGTATAGGGCACGACATTACACTGACAACAGACGGAAATTCAACAGAAAAGACTGTACTCAATAGTTTCTACGAATCAGAAATGGACAACTACAAGTCAGGCTCTATAAACTACCCCAATTCAGAACTTGAGATTGGCACACACACAATGACAGTGAAGGCATGGGATGTAATGAACAACAGTAGCGAGAAATCAATCGACTTCATAGTAACAACCTCATCGGAAATGTTGATTGACAAGCTGTTCAACTATCCAAACCCATTCTCGACTCACACATCATTCTATTTTGGACACAACCAACCTTACGAAACTCTTGACGTGATTATCAGCATTTTCACCGTTTCAGGAAAACTTGTAAAGACGCTCGAAGCAACTATGACATGCGACGGCTACATAAGTGAACCTATTGAGTGGAACGGCCGCGACCAATACGATGACAAATTAGGAAAAGGCGTATATATATACAAGGTTAAAGTCAGAAATTCGGCCGGAACAACAATAGAAAAGTTCGAGAAACTTGTAATACTGAATTAACGAGAAGTTTCTGGTTTCTAGGGATCTGGTTTCTAGAGATCTGGTTGGGTAACTTTTCTTACCTATTTTTCACATTCAATCCGCTAACTATTGGATTGACATCATCTTCGACTGGCAGATACTCGACAAAGATCTTTTGCATCGACTTGAAAATGTTGTGACGCGCATCGGGGAAACGCTTCTCTATGTCTGCGATTATATCACCAGCCTGACGGCGCTTTGTCTTGTCCTCGAACGGACATTTCGCCCTTTCGGTTGGGAACCCCATGAGGTTCGCAAACTGCCGTATTTCACTGTTAGTCAACAATATTAACGGACGAATAAGTTCTACGCGACCATCAAACATCTGCAACTTTGCCGGCATTGAGCTTATGCTGTTATGATAGCACATATTTATCAGCAAGGTCTCTACGGCATCATCGAGATGATGTCCGAGAGCCAACTTATTGCAATTGTGTTCGCCCGTTAGCTCGAACAACCGCTTACGCCTATGCCACGAACAAAGGAAACACTTCGATTTATTTGGATCTTTTTCAAAATCAACATTAATTTTTTCGTGAACAAACTCCACATCATTTTTGGAACAATAATCCGCAATAAAAGCTGTGTCTGCTTCATACGGAACATTCTCAACATCAATGTGTACGGCAACCAAATCGTATTTTTCCTTACCGAACCTGCGCCTCGTTGCCAAAGTTGCCAGTAACGACATGGAATCCTTACCGCCACTCACACCAACCATAATACGGTCTCCATCAGAAATCAGTCCGTACTTGTTAACTGCCTGACCTATCTTGGAATATATATGCTTTATTTTTCGTTTATCAGAGATTTCCGACATGTTAGTTCACCCTAAATTCAACATTCAAATAAATGTACGACCTGATGGGATTTGTGCTGACACGAGGCAACCAACCCTGATAATTGAGCGAAAGCCTTACAAAATCGACCACTTTCCAGTCGCAACCAGCCACAAGTGCCATACCGTCATCAACCACCGTCCATGCAGGCACATATCCGGTAGCGCGAGACGACGTAAGGTAGTCGTACCGAGCAAATAAATTCAATTTGTCCTTTATTATACCATAAATAATATACGCGCTCGCTCCGTGCTGAACAATCTTTCGAGGAGAAAACTTTGCATTATACTCGGCTCCTATTCGCAGTTGTGGGATTATTGTTGCGCCAGCAAATCCTCCGACAGTATAGAGGTCATCGCCTTGAAAAGAATATGTAGAATGGGCTTTCAACCGCAATTCCTTGATTGGCGAATAGTTAAGCGATAGCGAATAGTAATATTTACCATACGAAACGCTATCGTCCTTGATTGTTCCTGTCATCATACCGAACTCAACCGACAAATTGTCCAGAAAATCGTATTTTCCATTGAAACCCAAGTCGATAGATGGCAAAAACCTATATTCATCAAGGTATGATTTGAAAATATAACGTGCCCCCCAGAATTTCTGTTGCGTCATGTGTTGCATATTGTCAACCAAACCAGTGTTGAGCAAAAATTTTCCCTTTTTCCATGAAATATACATGGCACGCAAATACACATTCACAGTGTTGTAGTTTTGTCCCAACGGAAGATTTGGGCTGACATCCAAGCGGATAATTGAAGAAAATCCCTTTGGCACATAGAACTGGTAACCGAAAGTAGCTCGCTTTATTTCAAAGTTGGGTTCATGTGTATCACCGCCAATCCCCTGATGAAAGTTCGAGAACAGCATGATTTCGGGAACGGCCTTATACTTTGATGTATCAGAAAGTGCAGGTTGGCTAGCATTGGCACATTCGACAGAAAGCACCGCTATAGAAATAAATATCAAGTATTTGAAAAAATGTTTCATCAAAAAATAATTGGTTGCAAATTTAATATTTTTTACCTTTTTATTTACCACAAATCCAAAACTTATGTATTTTTGCATCGCACATAAAATACTACTAAAATGAGATGCATAATATCCATAATAATTGCCCTGCTTATATGCGTGGCAACCCTTGCACAGACAAAGTTCAGTCTGCTTGATGGAACACAATACAATGCCAAGGAATATACATTCTTCAATGACAATGGAAGTTCCATGGAGATAAAAATAGAAAAGAAAAACGGCAAAATCAAAAACAAATTCATTGACATCAATGAAATTTGGTCAATTGGCGATAGCATTCTATATGTTCCAACTCAAGAAGGCGAATATTCTGTTGAAGACATGCGTTCAGTTGTTTTGGGCAAACAAACAGCAAAAAGCGAATTCAATGCATGGTGGGCTTGTGCTGGCGGATTTGCCGTTGGAGCTGGATCAATGCTGTATTTCTACGGTCGTTTACGCCGTCCAATGATAGGTCTAGCCGTTCCTATAGCTTATGCAACAGGCATATCTTTCACTCGCCCGACAAAAAGAGGAATCATAAAACGCCATCCAGAATACCGCGACAATGAATATTTCGTATACGGATACCAAAACAAAGGCAACAGGAAAATATTCACCAACACTATTATCGGCACATTAAGCGGTCTGCTTGTCGGTGGTTTGGTTTCGATGGCAATACCAGCAAAATAATGAGGCACATAATTGCATTTAGCATTTTCCTTCTTTTTACCGCAACTACCATAAATGCGCAAAAAATTTTAGGCACTTGGCATGGCGACCTAAATGTAGGCAACGGTGTAACTCTTGCCATTGTTCTGAACATCAATGGACTAACAGCCGACAGCATAACAATGGACTCGCCAGAGCAAGCAGCATTCGGCATAAATGTTGACAAGGCTGATTTTTCAAGCGAAAACTTTGTCATAGAAATCATCAGTTTAGATGCAAAACTCGAAGGCAAACCAAATACAGCCTGCGACACATTGAACTGCACATTCACACAGCGCGGACACTCCTTTCCGCTAACCTTAATACGAGGAGAATACAAGCCCAAGCCTAAGAAACAAGAACCGAAAGATTTTCCGTACATAGTTGAAGAAGTTGAAATATTCAATCCAGAGACAAATGTAAAATTATCGGGAACGCTTACCGCACCATACGACTACAAGTGCGACAAGATAGCTATTTTGGTTTCGGGGTCGGGACTACAAAACAGAGACGAGGAAATCCTTGGACACAAACCATTCCTTGTCCTCTCCGACTATCTCACACGCAATGGAATAGCTGTCATCCGCTACGATGACAGAGGTTTTGGAAAATCGACCGGCGATGCCGATAACGCCACAACCTACGATCTTTCGCTAGATGCCGAATCGGTTGTAAAATTCATAAGGAGCGACAAGCGACTGAAAGACATGAAGATTGGAATTATTGGTCATAGCGAAGGCGGAATTATCGCACCAATGATAGCAGCAAGGAACAGCGATGTAGACTTTGTTGTGATGCTTGCCGGTCCAGCGATCGAAATGTCAAAACTCTTGGCTAGGCAGAACTATGATGTAATAAAATCATCCGGTCAAAGCGAGGAAATTGCAAAACAATATTCGAAACTCGCACTTAAAGCATACAAGATTGTAAAAAACAAAAAGTTAAGTACCGACGACAAGAAAACTAAAGTCGGTGAGACTATCAAGAAAATGAATTCGCTTGTATCTGAAGACACTTCCGATGAAAATGCCATTCAGGAGAGCATCGATGTATTGTTTTCTCCATGGATGTACTATTCGTTGAACAGCAATCCGCAGGACGATTTATGCAAAGTCAAGGTTCCCCTGCTCGCACTCAATGGCGACAAGGATGTGCAGGTTTACAGCAAAGACAATCTTGCAAGCGTTGAAAAAGCTATGAAGAAAGCCAAGAATCCCAATTACAAAACATTGGAATTAAAAGGATTGAATCATCTTTTCCAGAAATGCATTTTCGGCAGTCCTAACTTCTACGGCAAAAACGAGGAAACATTCAACGAGGATGCAATGAAAGTGATTGCTGATTGGATAAACCAAATCGGCAAATAATCAAAGTCTATTCATTACCACTTATTTCACAACTGTCTTTCAGCGTAATACATAAATGTGAAAGTGCGAAAATGATGGTAAAGCATACAAGCAAATAATGCCGCAATAATATGCCATCAATCAGAAAAATGCACGAAGGAATTATAGCAAGAGCAATGCGTTTCCAATTGCTCTGCCTGTAGAAATATAGCGCATAAACGAACCAATATGCAACAAGAAGTATTATGTTGGCTATTGCATAAATGGAAAAATGCGTATCGGATGCAAAACCAAATTCGGCAATGCCGATGTTGAAAGCCATAAGGAACATAGAACCGTACCGTCCTACTTGCTCCAGAATGTACATCGAACGACAGCATTTGCATTTTATTTCTTGACCTTTGAACTTTATGGCGTACAAAATGTTGGGAATCAACATTAACAGCACTGTAACAAGTCCGAAGAAGTTTATCCAGTTCAAACCATCGATTATGCAATATTTTTCCATGCTAAAATCCGTTGAGCGTCATATAGAGTGTTGGCAGGCAAAGCAGGAATCCAAGAATGACAAGCACAATCATAAATTTCCAGATGAACTTGAACCAGAGGTTGTAAGGAATCTTTGCCATTCCCAATGCCCCAATCAGTACGCCCGATGTTGGTGTAATCATGTTGGTAAAGCCATCCCCAAACTGGAAGGCGAGAACAGTTGTCTGTCGCGAAATCTCAACAAGGTCGGAGAATGGCGCCATAATTGGCATCGTGAGTGCTGCCTTTGCCGAACCCGATGGGATAATTATGTTCAGAAATGTTTGTATTCCGTACATTATCGACAGCGAAGCTTCCTTGCCAGTATCCTGCATTCCGTTCGACAAACTGTTCATTATGGTGTCGATGATGTTGCCGTTGGTAAGTATTGCTATTATGCCACCAGCAAGACCAACCACAAAAGCAGCCGAGAAAATGTCCTTTGCTCCATCGATGAACATTTTTACAATGTCGTTTGCCGACTTATTCATTGCAATTCCTGCCGCTATGCCCATAGCAAGGAAAAGTCCTCCTATTTCCTCAACATACCAGCCGTAGCCCATCACGCCGACAATAAGATACAAAACCGTAAACATCAATAGGTTTATTATGTAAAAATGTACCGATTTGCGCAACATAAAGAACGAGAAGAGTACGAAAAGCCCAGAAACAATCGGTATTGCGGCAAATTCAAATTCGGCATTTCCAACCTTCAAATGGGACATTGGAAAAAATACCGAGAACAGAATAACTGCCACGGACACAACAATGTAACTTGCCCAAGCCGATTTTGGAGTGTTATAAACAATATCATCCGAATGACTGCTGTTATTTTTGCGCCAGTACTCATCTATGGAATAAGTAAGACTCTTCTGCGGATTTTTCTTTATGCGTGATGCATACCATAGTATAAACGAGAAGCCAACAGCATTAATTACAAGCCAACACACAAACCTGTATTCCCAGCCGCTGAACAGGGGCAAATCCGACATTCCCTGTGCAATACCTATTGTAAATGGATTGAAAATTGCTCCAGCAAACCCCAAATGAGCAGCAACATACACAAGACATAGGCCCGTTATCGAATCGTAACCCATTGATATTGCTAGCGGAACAAATATAATGACGAAGGCTATAGTTTCCTCGCTCATGCCGAATATTGCACCGAATGCGCTGAACAAGGTCATTATCAACACCATTATGATGTTGTTTACACCTATTTTCTGAAGAAATTTCCGTTTCTCCAACCTTTTGCTGAAGCGTAAAAATGAGTTTATTCCTGCCGCCAAAGCCCTACTTTCGTTCAAAATCCAAAAACTTCCACCGACCAGCAATATGAAAGCTATTATGCCTGCCTGTTTCTTGAAACCATCGAAAATTGAAGTGAAAACTTGCCATGTCTGCGGACTTGCATCAACTTCGTGGTATGAATTTTCGACAATTACAGTTGTGCTTCCGCCATCGGGCAAAGGCTTTTGAGTCCGCTCAAATTGTCCTGCCGGCACTATCCATGTAAGGATTGCCGCTATGACAATAATTGAAAATACAATGACGTATGTATGTGGAACTTTCTTGAACATTGTTTGCTAAATTTGTGTGCAAAGATAAGGTTTTACACGAACTTATACGATTGTTGCAAAACAAAAAAAATCCCCGCACCTATGGTACGAGGACATTTTATTTTTGAACCAAGATATTGCGACTAGAACTTATATGTAAAGCCCAATCCCAGTAATTCCTTGAACTGCAATCTCTTTCCTACGCTTTCGCAGATACCGTCGCCATCGCGGTCAACAGGAACATCTACATCGTCATCGTATGCAAGCGTAATGCTCAAGTTAGCCGAGAACCAGTCGCTAATCTTCAATGTAAGCAAGTTCTCCCAGTTCATATCGACATTCTGCGCCTTTACAATGTAGTTGGAGAATAAGTCGAGCTTCGTGGTATAAGTGAACACCTTCAGGAAATCAATCTTGAACTGCGCCTTTACATATCCACCAAATTCAGGACGGAACTTCTTGCCCTGGGTCAACATCACACCATTGTCATCGAATGTCGCGCCTTCAACACCGTATGCTCCTTGTGCTGAAAGTGCCGAATCGAGAACAAATGTCATCCTGCCCGACAACGGTGCTATAAGCAATGAGAACGACATGTTGGGATGATTTTCGAAGGTCGGCTTGAAGTCCATACCAAGAGCTATGTTCAAGTATGCCGGCGACATCCATGATGAAATTCTCGTTGAATCGGTAATCGACTTGTAACCATCGGCAAACTGAGTCTTGAAGCCAACCAAAGCCGAATAGTACCAGTACTTAAACGCATAACGTCCGTATTTCGATGCCAAGTCAATCTTATCATCTGTCTTGTAGAACAAAATGCCAGTCTTTTTTGTGCCCTGACGCATCATACCATAACCCAAATCAAGTGTATTATCCCATGTGGTCTTGTCCTTTGCGTAGTTGGCAAATGCATTGAAAAATACGTTTCCAGAAATAGACGGGTCACCACCACCAGCCCAGTTCTTGAACGAAACCTGCGAGAAGTTCAACGCTGCAGCTCCACCAAGTTTCCAGTTCTCATTTTTTTTCTTTGCCGAAGAATCGGCTGCTTCCTGTGCGAATACTATTGTTCCGCTCAACAACACTGACAAAAATACAATTAAATACTTTTTCATAATTATTTATTTATTTCGTTATTTCCTTTCAAATGAACATCAACCTGCGGGAACGGGAACTCGATTCCTTCCTCATTGAATGTCGAATATACCTTATTGTAAAAGTCGAAGAACACTCCCCAGTAGTCTTGAGAATTCACCCATGCCCTTACCACAATGTTGACAGAAGAATCGCCAAGTCCAGTAATCGACACGAAAACGGCTGGATCTTTCAACACCCGTTCATCGGCATCGAGAATGCGCATAATAACATCTTTCGCCACATTGAAATCTGTTCCATACGATACGCCCACTTCCCAATCAACCCTGCGCGTAGGCTGTTTAGAGTAATTTGTAAGCGTGTTTGTAGCCAGCACACTGTTAGGCACTATTGTGGTCTTGTTGTCAACAGTAGTAATTATCGTATTGAATATCTGAATCTCCTTAACAAACCCCGTAACTCCTTGAGCTTCGACATAGTCATCAACCTTGTACGGCTTGAATATCAATATCATGACACCGCTGGCAAAATTAGATAGCGTTCCCTGCAAAGCCATACCAATGGCTATACCTGCGGCACCCAAAACAGCGATGAAGGAGGTCATCTGAATTCCGACCATGCCCATAACGCTAATGATAATCATTATCTTAAGGGCAATGTTTACAAGACTCGACACGAAAGAAATAAGTCCAGGATCGGCATTCTTGCGAGCCATCATTTTCCGCAATGCCTTAACAATCAACTTAGATACCCAGAATCCTA
>JAEEGK010012289.1_pt1 | contig 19488 bp, 11 predicted proteins | sample 8958771 | NCBI WGS metagenome assembly JAEEGK01 (sample SAMN16246547, study PRJNA631951) | gut metagenome | biome: gut microbiome; feature: rumen; material: SC-attached | host: Bos | place: Iran: Karaj | collected 2018-10
CCTTTATGATATTTCTTACGATATTCCATGGGGGTCATGCCCGTGTGCTCCTTAAAATACGTACCGAAGAACGAGGCATTAGGGAAGTCCAAATCATTGGCTATCTGCTGGATATTCATATCGGTAAAGCGCAGACGGTGCTCGATGGCCTTCAGCGTGAAAAGATGTATGATATCACTGGGACGACGGTTCATCGTCTCCTTCATCAGCATCGAGAGATATTTGGAGGTGACATTCAACTGGGTGGCGAACTCATCCACCTTGCGGATGCGACCACCACTCTGTTCCACCAGTTGCATGAATCTGTCGGCCAGCTTCTGACGATGGGCAGCAGGCGCGTTGTCGCTCTGCTTGTTACGTTCAGTCTCTACCATCATGTCACGACGCACCATATCCAATACTTCCAACAGCATGGTACTGAATATCGACCTTACGATATCAACATAGAGCATGGGGGTACGGTCGCGCATCCTGCGACAGAGTAACCGGAAATAATCATCAAACAAAGCAGCATCCTGCTCAGAGAGTCTCACCTTCGGATGTTGTTTCAGGAACATCAGATGGTCGGCTAGGTTCTTCTTACCATGCATATCGACGTTCCAGGCTTCACTGGCAGTAAACCATATCTGACGGCAGTTGAAGTTCTGAGATGACATGAAGTTGGTGATTACACTGCGCTTCATCACATAGATGAACATGTCGTTCTTGCGCAGTTGGATGGTCTGCCCTTCGTGCTCAAATTGAGCCATGCCTTCCGTGCAGACAATGATCACACCATGATTTTCAATATATACCCCACTCTCAGGCAACAGCCCATTCGTAGGGAATGTGCCGACATTTTCTATCACCACAAAATCGTCGCTGTCGTCAATCCGTAATGTTCCTTCTCCTCTTCGAGGTTCCAAGGGTCTAAGTTCCATAATGTTTCGTTTATCCGTTTTCGGGGGCAAAATTAGGAAAAAACAAACATATTTTGATGTTCAAATTTTCCCATTTTATATTTGTTTGCAAAATTCGACACCATTTCGATGTTCCAAAGTTCACTGCGAGTGAACCAAATCTGACGACAGTTAAAATCAGGTGATGTCAGGATGTTGCATACCGTGCTGTGGACCATATAGAGAAACAGGTCGTCCTTTTGTAGCTGCACTGCATGGCCATCGTATTCGAACTGTGCCCTGCCTGCAGTGCAAATGAAGATAATGCCATGGTTTTGCTGACACATGCCACCCGTGGGGATGGCCTTAATATTCTCCATCACGACCAGATCGTCACTATCACCTATTCTATAAGTGTCGTCTCCTCTGCGGGGCTTATAATCCTTTATATCCATGATGCTGATATTTCTATGCTGTTCGTTTTTTCTGTTTCTGGGTGCAAAATTAATGGATAATATTCTATTTTTACTGTCCTATTTGTATATTATTCTGCTCTATCTCTCTGAAAAGCCTCGAAAAGATAGAAATAAATAATAAATGAGGAAATATTGACCATTGCCAATGGGCTTTTAAAGTTCATAGTTCATAGTTCATAGTTCATAGTTAATTTTGTGAATTTTGTGATTTGTGATTTGTGATTTTTGTGATTTGTGATTTGTGATTTGAACAGGGGAAATTGAAACCGACAGAATGGCGTTGAGTTGTGTCATTTTGTCGGTTTTCGGTTGGTCGGCATGGTGTTTGTGCGTTCGTTGGTAGAAAAATTTAAATAATAGGAGGATAAAATTATGACATTAGACAAATTCACAATCAAGGCGCAGGAGGCAGTCCAGGAGGCTGTCAATACTGCGCAGCGAAATGGTCAGCAGACCATAGAACCGACTCATCTGTTGGCTGGCGTGATGGCAAAGGCGAAGGACGTGACAAACTTCCTCTTCCAGAAACTTGGCGTCAATGGTCAGCAGATAGAGATGCTTCTGCAACAGGAGTTGCAGCATTTGCCTCGCGTTCAGGGGGGCGAACCTTATCTCTCGAGTGATGCCAATAAGGTGTTGCTGAAAGCACAAGACTATGCCCAGAAGATGGGCGATGAGTTCGTCAGCGTAGAACCCATACTGCTTGCCCTGTTGACAGAGGGTGCGACAGCAGGTCGCATCATGAAGGATGCCGGTATCACGGAGAAAGACCTGCGTGCTGCTATCCAGGAATTACGTCAGGGGCAGAAAGTGCAGTCGCAGTCAGCCGACGACAACTATCAGAGCCTGGAGAAATATGCCAAGAATCTGGTTGACCTTGCCCGTCAGGGAAAGCTCGACCCAGTCATCGGCCGTGATGATGAGATTCGGCGTGTGCTGCAGATACTGTCTCGCCGTACAAAGAACAATCCTATTTTAATAGGTGAACCGGGTACGGGTAAGACGGCTATCGTTGAAGGACTGGCTCAGCGTATTGTCCGAGGTGACGTACCGGAGAACCTGAAGGACAAACAGCTTTATTCGCTGGATATGGGTGCGCTGGTAGCTGGAGCGAAGTATAAGGGCGAGTTTGAAGAGCGACTGAAGAGTGTCATCAACGAGGTGACCAAGAGTGAAGGACGTATCATTCTTTTCATTGATGAGATTCATACGCTGGTCGGTGCCGGTGGTGGCGAGGGTGCCATGGACGCCGCCAATATTCTGAAACCTGCCCTTGCTCGTGGCGAACTGCGCTCTATTGGTGCTACTACGCTGAACGAGTATCAGAAGTATTTCGAGAAGGATAAAGCTCTTGAGCGCCGATTCCAGACGGTGATGGTGGATGAACCTGACGAACTGTCGGCAATTTCCATTCTGCGTGGACTGAAGGAGCGTTACGAGAATCACCATAAAGTGCGTATTCAGGATGATGCTTGTATTGCCGCAGTGCAACTTTCAGAACGCTATATCTCTGAGCGATTCCTGCCTGATAAGGCTATCGACCTGATGGATGAGGCTGCTGCCAAACTGCGTATGGAGCGTGACTCCGTGCCAGAGGAACTGGATGAGATTACACGTCGATTGGCTCAGTTGGAAATAGAACGCGAAGCCATCAAGCGTGAGGGCGATGAGCCCAAGATAGCTCAGCTCGACAAGGATATAGCCGAACTGCGAGAACAAGAGCAGCAATATCGTGCCAAGTGGGAAGGTGAACGCCAACTGGTGAACAAGATTCAGCAGGACAAGCAGGAGATGGAAAATCTGAAATATGAAGCTGAGCGTGCTGAACGCGAAGGTGATTACGGAAAGGTAGCAGAGATTCGCTATTCGAAGCTCAAGGCGCTTGAAGATGATATCAAGAGTATACAGGCTCAGTTGGCTTCTGCACAGGACGGCAATGCGATGGTGCGTGAGGAAGTGACAGCCGACGATATTGCCGAGGTGGTCAGCCGTTGGACGGGTATCCCGGTCACACGTATGATGCAGAGCGAGCGCGAGAAGTTGCTCCATCTGGAAGAAGAACTCCATAAGCGCGTTATCGGTCAGGATGAGGCTATCGTTGCCGTCAGCGATGCCGTTCGCCGTAGCCGTGCAGGGTTGCAAGACCCCAAACGACCTATCGCCTCGTTTATCTTCCTCGGTACTACGGGTGTCGGTAAGACGGAATTGGCAAAGGCGCTGGCAGAATACCTGTTTAATGACGAGACCATGATGACGCGTATCGATATGTCGGAATATCAGGAGAAGCATACCGTTTCCCGTCTGATCGGTGCACCTCCGGGCTATGTTGGTTATGATGAGGGTGGACAGTTGACGGAGGCTGTGCGTCGCAAGCCCTACAGTGTTGTACTTTTCGACGAAATCGAAAAGGCACACCCAGACGTGTTCAACATCCTGCTGCAGGTGCTGGACGATGGGCGACTGACGGACAATAAGGGCAGGACTGCCAACTTCAAGAACACGATTATCATCATGACGTCGAATGCCACGCGTGAACAGCTTCGCATGACGATGCGCCCTGAGTTCTTGAACCGTATTGATGAGATTATCACCTTCCAGCAGCTGACGCAGGAGCAGATAGCCGATGTGGTGCGTCTGCAGATGCGACGACTGACGGACATGCTGGAGCCTCAGGGCATCAAGCTCGACATTACCGATGCTGCTGTCAACTATCTGGCTCAGGAGGGATATGATCCCGACTTCGGAGCACGACCAGTGAAACGGGCCATCCAGCACTTGGTGCTCAACGACCTCTCGCGCAAGATTCTGGCTGACGAGGTGGATCGCTCAAAGCCCATCGTCATCGACGAATTCGGCGAAGGACTGGTATTCAGGAATTAACAACAGTTGTTAGAGCGCTTCCTGGTCGGTTGTCTGTTCTGTGGTGTCGTCAGAATTGTCCTTCATGACTGTTTGCGACACATGAAGAATGGTATGATTGCCTTGCGAATCCTTTAGCGTTATCTGAGCAGTACGCTCGGTAGCTGAAGGGTTCGCTTTTGCTGTGACAATGATATCCCTTGACGTTTCGCTTTTCCACTCAATCTCCAACCAGTTATCCAGTCCTTCAGTAGATACGACAGGTGGTGTAAAATTCTCCAAAGTGAGGGCATGCTGTCCGCCTTGTCCTGCAAAATCCAACGTTTTCTCAAAGAACAATGGTGCCTTCTGGGTGATATTGAGAAGGAAGATATGTCCGTTCTCTGCCTTCAGTGACACTTGGTGGGTACGTTCCGCCTCTTCGTCATTTTCGTCCACCATCACTATGACGACCACTTCGTTGTTGGTGTTCGTCTCTAATTCTATCAACGCCCAGGAGGGTTGTGTGGATTGAATGGTTATCTCGTCAATGGAGTTGGCAAAATCCTTCAGGGTGTATTCCTTCAGCTCGCCCAAAGCAGTGACAGACATGTTTACTTCGTAGGTATTTGACTTGTCGTCAGACTTGCTGCATGAAACCCACAGACAACAGGTGAGCAGCAGGAGATATGTATATAGTTGCTTCATCGTATCACTATTTTTCTACCGTTAAGAATAAAGATACCCTTCTTGGGATAGGCTACACGATGACCGCTGAGGTCATAATAGACGTCAGTGCCGATGCCCAGTTTGTCGTTTCCTATCTCACGAAGTGAGGTCAACTCGCTGGCGTTAATCATCGACAGTTGGGAAGCCGCATTGGTCATGGGCAGGGCGAGCCATGCCTTATGGGCCTCGATGTGGAATGCACCTCCGTTCTCAGCGCCCCAATACCAGCTGTAAATACTTTGGTAGTCGGAGGCGGAATGTCCTAATGCCAGTTTATAGAACAGATAGTCAGCTCCGTAGATATCCGTTGTACAGTCATTGTCAGAACCTCTGAGCAGGTTAGGACCGTCGTAAGGCTGTGTCTTGGTGACTTCTGTCAATGAAATGGAAGCAGGCAACGAAGCGTCTTCTTTCGTCAGAATCATGGGGGTGTTGGATGGGGTGATACCGTCGCGCAGAGTCTGATCGACAATCTTCTCGCAAACCAGTTTTCCGTCATCTGTCATATTGGTCACGACACTGGCAGTGATTCCCTGTGGCAGTTTGAAGCTCCTCGTCTCATGGAAGAACGTCACCTTGTTCAGCAGCTCTGGGAATTTGATGTAATTGTCGCCAAAGACAAACGAGGCCAGCCCATCGGTGACAGCCATATCTGTCAGCGACTTGTTCATCAGGAACTCGCCCTGGCTGTTCTTATGATTGAGAGTTGAGGCAGGCGATGACGTATTAGTCAATTCGTTATTGCCGAGATAGGGGTACGCCCAACCGCTGGACGCAGAGGTACTGGCGTTTGCGTTGGCAGGGATGATGGTGTACGCATTTGATTCTTTGTATGAGGTGTTATTCTGGTCCACAAACACAGGATGATTAGGACCTACGTATTTATTCAACCAAGCATCATTATCGAAGTCAATATGGAAAATGACGATACCGCTACCGGGCAATCCGGCATCCCAGTCTTTCTGCTGGCGGTTCTCCACCACGTAGAACTCGTTCTCATAGGCATCGTTGCGGATGAGATAGGCAACGGGCTTGTCGCTGAGGGCAGGCATGTCCGTGACCGTTGTCCCTTCACTGAGCTCAGTAAACGGGAGCCATCCCATGAGCCAGCGTTCGTGGGCAGAATAGCTGCAGGGTATATAGCCTTTGCCGTTATAGTTGCCATAGTCCATCAGGTCCCACTCCTTCACGTATGATGTGCTGCTGAAATAGAAGTCGGGAAAGCCGAAGCAATGGCTGAATTCGTGACAGAGAGTTCCGAAACTGGCATACGAACGTCCTGATTCTGGCACGGCGCAGTAGCAATCAACACTGTAGGTCTTGTCGCCATAGGTGACAGTGCGGGGCTCGCAGTAGTCGCTCGAATCATCCTCTGTTGACTTGTTCAGATGGTCGCTGAGCCACCATTGGTGTGCCCAGATGGAGTTGGAACCTCCCCCGTCGTTCATGCCTTTTCCTGCAAAGATAATCATCAGTTGATTGACAAATCCGTCGCCATTCCAGTCATACAGGCTCCAGTCGATGTCACGCTCCGTGAGGATGTCCATGATGTCGTTGACCAGAAACTGCGAATTCTCATCATCATTGGCTGTGCTGGCGTATCGGGCTTCCCCCTCCGTGAGTTGCACATACTGCAAGTCGAAGTTCAGGTCAAACGTTCCATAGCTCTGGGCGTAGAAATAGTCGCGCACTGATCCTTTGTAGGGCTCTTCCTGATAGTTTTTACTATTCATGATGTTGTCCCATTTCGTCATCGTGGCAGTCTCGTCGCCCTCAAAGCTTAAGTCAGCAAACGATACGAGCACAGTCAGTTGGTGACGCTCGCCCGTATAGAAATCACCGCCCAATTGTCGGCTCTGCGCTGAGCGAAGCGTCATCCCATGCTGGCTGCGTGGCGTGCCGCGTCGGCACCCTTGCCGTTGTACTTCCTGTTGGGCAGTTGTTGTCAGTGTGGTCAACAACAGGAGAAGGGTTAATATCTTTTTCAAATGCTTCATTTTATATATTTATAGGTCGTACCATTATTTTTCTTCACAATATATAAATTCCCAGGCTTGGGAATATTAATGCGCTGGCCTTGCAGATTATACAGGCAGGACGCGTCGTTGTCGCCAGCTATCGGTAAGTGGCGGATTCCCGTTGTTCCTCCCATAAAGTCGAACGAGATGAGTCCGTCGTCCGTCATCTGGATATTCGTGATGGGTTTTGCTAACAGCATCTCACCTTCCGTACCGGGATAGAACATCGTGGCTGCTGGGGTAGAGGTGTCTGTCAGTTCGTTATTCACCGTTTCCTTATCCTCAGAGATATATGGATAGGGTGAGGTGCTGAGGAAAAGGCGGTTCATCCTATCGTCAGCAGCATAAGGATTCAACTTCTTCTCCTCGATATATGTACTCCACGCGTCATAATCCATGTTGTCAGCATGAACAAGATGGAAGCGACGCTTCGTCTTGTCGTTATTCACACTGTTTCCTTGCCATACAGAACCGTCATAGTTTACATGGTAGATGACGAGCCCCTTGCCTGGCGTCCCTGCGTCCCATGCGGTTTGCTGGCGATTTTCGAGCAGCAGCCATTCGGAATCGGAATGTTTGACAATGTATGCAGTTCCACCCTCGGATACCGGTTTCATACCAGTGATGGTGGCAGCCTCGTTCAGTTCTGTCAGCTCCAGCCACCCCATCAGGTGTCTCTCCAGTGCTGTGTAGTTGGGTGGGCACCATCCCCAATTGGTAAAATTACCACCATCCATCAGGTCCCATTCATCACAGACGGAATAGCCTTGGTCTGCAGTTGTCGGATAGATGTCGGGCAGTCCGAGACTGTGGGAGTACTCATGGCAGACAGTGCCGATGCCACAATACACGACAACATTGTCAGCTTTCCTTATCCCCCAGTATTCGCCACTGGCAGAATAAGACGAAATCTTCTTCCCGTCAGGTGTGGTGACGACATCGAAAATGGAGGTGTTTGGCCAGATGTGTCCATACTTGTTAGTCTGATTTCCAGGGGGACCTGCAAAAATATAAATCACTTGTTCGATAGTGCCGTCGCCATTCCAGTCATACTGCGAGTAGTCCACATCGGGATTGGCTTCAAGGACAAGCTGGGTAGCCTCTCTCATAGAGTCCCTTCCGTAATTGCGAGTCTTCTCGTCTGGCTCGTCGTAGGGCTGTGATTTAGACGAAACCTGTACAGGTCCATAGATGTCAAACTCAATGTTACACAGTCCACCCGACTGGTCTCTGAAATAGTCAGCCACACAGCCAGGTCCCAGGTTAGGATTAAAGCCTTTTTCGTTGAATAGTTTTTGGTAATACTCTTGGGGGTTCTCCATAGTGAATTCACTGTCATCGCCAGAGAAAGTGAAGAGTATCACCATCTGTTTATAAATCTTTTCCCTGTCCCAATCCGTCTTGGGTATCAGGGCACGATGAGTGGCACGGTGGCTATCAGCTGTACTTTCATCAGCCAAAGGCATGCAATCGCCTTTGAGGAAAGTGAAATCCTCGCCCTGCGCCATGATGCGCAGGGAAAGGAATAGGGTCAGGAGTAGCCAGAGTGCTTTCTTGTTCATCTTTTACTTATTTTGCGTTGGGGCACCAGGGCTTCAACTGCTTGAAGAAGTCGTTACCCTTGTCGTCAACCAAAATGAAGGCGGGGAAGTCTTCTACCTCAATCTTCCAGATAGCCTCCATACCGAGTTCAGGATATTCTACACACTCAATACTCTTGATGCTCGACTTTGAGAGAACTGCAGCAACACCACCGATGCTGCCCAGATAGAAACCACCATACTTCTGACAGGCATCGGTAACTACCTGTGAACGGTTGCCCTTGGCAATCATTACCAGCGATGCACCCAACGACTGGAATTCGTCAACATAAGGGTCCATACGGTTGGCTGTCGTGGGTCCCATCGAACCACAGGGATAACCCTCTGGTGTCTTGGCAGGTCCAGCATAGAGCACAGGATATTTCTTGAAGTATTCGGGCATGGGCTCGCCAGCATCGATACGGGCCTTCAACTTAGCGTGTGCAATATCACGAGCCACGATGATGGTTCCACGCAGGTTTACCCTCGTGGAAACAGGATACTTAGAGAGTTCCTTGCGGACAGCGTCGATACCCTCGTCCAGATCGATTACGATGGTGTTCTGACCTTCACCAGCCTTGGCATATTCTGCAGGAATCAGTTCAGCAGGATTAGAATCCATCTTCTCCAACCAGATACCGTCAGCATTGATCTTGGCCTTGATATTACGGTCAGCAGAACAGCTCACACCCATACCGATAGGACAGCTGGCACCATGACGGGGCAGACGGATGACGCGGATGTCGTGAGCCAGAGCCTTGCCACCGAACTGAGCACCGAGTCCTATCTTGTGGGCCTCGTCGAGCAGTTTGTTCTCCAAGTCGATATCACGGAAGGCACGTCCTGTCTCATCACCTGTGGTAGGCAGACTGTCGTAGTACTTGATAGAAGCGAGTTTCACAGTCAGCAGGTTCTTCTCAGCTGAGGTTCCGCCAATCACGAAGGCAATGTGGTAAGGAGGACAGGCTGCTGTACCCAGTGATTTCATCTTCTCAACCAGGAAAGGCAACAGAGTTCCCTCATTCTGAATGGTAGCTTTGGTCATGGGGTAGAAGTAGGTCTTGTTGGCGCTTCCGCCACCCTTTGCGACCATCACAAAGCGATACTCAGCTCCCTCTGTAGCCTCGATGTCAATCTGAGCAGGCAGGTTGCAACGGGTATTCACCTCGTCGTACATATTCAGCGGAGCATTCTGAGAATAGCGCAGGTTGTCCTGAGTGAAGGTGTTATAGACACCACGGCTCAGTGCCTCTTCATCCTCAAAACCTGTCCAAATCTGCTGTCCCTTCTCGCCATGAATAATAGCAGTACCGGTGTCCTGGCAGAAAGGCAGGATGCCATGGGCAGCCACCTCGGCATTGCGCAGGAACTGCAGGGCTACATATTTATCATTATCAGAAGCCTCTGGGTCTTTCAGTATCTCAGCCACCTGCAGGTTGTGCTCACGACGCAGCATGAACTCTACATCATGGAAGGCTTGCTGTGCCAACAATGTCAGTGCCTCCTTTGATACCTTTACAATTTGTTTTCCTTCAAATTCAGCAGTGGTCACGCCTTCCTTTGAAAGCAGTCTGTACTCTGTTTTGTCTTCGCCCATCTGAAACATTGGGGCGTACTTGAAATCCGGTGTTGTTGCCATAGTGATTTGTATTTGTTTAGTTATTAATATCCAAAAACTTCTTCTGTCGTCAAACGACGGATGGGACCAATCTTCTCTAACGACTCCATGTCGAGTTGCTTCTCATCACCAAGGATGATGTAGCGATAGGCTTTGTTGGCCATATTAGCTTTCTCGAAGTTGACGATGTCCTGCAGGGTAACTTTCTGCAAATCGTTATAAATCTTCTCATTGAGATCGTAGTTCAGACCTAATTTCTGCATGCTGTACCAACGGTTGATGATATTCATCTTGGTCACACGTTGTGAGGCCAGTTGCTTGATGAGTCCTTCCTTGGCAATCTTGAAGGCATTCTCGCTGGCAGGGAACTCGTTCAGAATGTGGTGGAACTCTTTGATGCAATCCATCATCTTATCGTTCTGGGTGATGATGTGGGTGAAGTAGCTTTCTTTCTCGCCTTTCTTATCGGGACGCCCATACCATGCAGAGGCATTATAGGCCAAGCCACGGGCCTCGCGCAACTCTTGGAACACAACACCGTTCATGCCTCCACCGAAGTACTCGTTGAAGAGTGACACGGTGGCTGTCTCATCGGGATTCCAGTCGCGTCGTTCGTTATGGAACATGCGCATGTAGATGTTCTTGGCATCGTAAGGTGCAATCCAAACTTCGTTCTTGGTGGCAAGTTCTTTGACGTAAGGCTTACCCTGAGGCACCTCTTTCAGTTGCTTGGCAGTCTTATGGGTGTTGCTGATGATAGAGGAAACCTCATTGACTGACATAGGACCATAGTAGTTGATGCTATGCTTGTAGTTCTTCAGATTCTTCAGCAGGTCAATAAGCACCTGCGGGTCTGTCTCCTTCAACTGCTGTTCACTCATGATGTCGGTGCTGGCATTGCGCTTTCCATACATACCGTATTGGGACAGCGTGCTGTAGTAACGACGTTGGTCTTTCTTGGCATCGTCGCGTTGTTTGAGAATCTTAGCCACCATTTGATTGTAAGCAGCCTTGTCAGTCTTTACGTTCTGCCAAAGATTCTCCAGCAACTCGAGGGCTTTGGGCATGTTTTCGCTAAGACCATACAGTGAGACAGTGATGTTGTCGTTGCCCTCATAGAGATAATAGTCGCAGGCCAGTTCATAGAATTTCTGCTTTATTTCAGCATTGGTCAGGAACTCTGTGCCCAGATAGTTCATATAGTCTCGGGCTACACCATAACGGTTGTCAGCCTCACGTCCGAATTCAAACTGGAACTCTAACTCGAAGAGCCCGTTCTCATTGTTCTTTACATAGCGCAAAGGCAGTTTGCTCTTTGTCTCAGTGAAGGTGATATCTTTCTTGAAGTCAACAAACTTAGGTTGGATAGGCTCCACCTTGGCATTCTGAATGTCCTTCACAAACTGACTCATCTTGTCGCGATTGGCAGGAATAGGAGTGATGGCAGGCTTGTCGATTTTCTTCTGCAGTGAGTCAATGCCCTGCTTTTTGTAGATGATGACGTAGCCATTGCCAAAGAAATTGTTGGCAAAGTCGATAATCTCCTTTTTGGTGATTTTCGAGATACGGTCAATCTTGCCCACCTCCTGTTTCCATTCTACCTCATTGATGAAGGCATCGACAAACAAGTCGGCACGACTGCGATTGTCCTCCAACTGCATATAATACTGACGCTTCTTGTTGTTGATGATGCTTGGCAGCAGGTTGTCAGGGAAGTCGCCCTTCTTCAGCTTGTCAATCTCACCTAGCATCAGCGTCTTTACCTCGTCGAGGCTCTGCCCTTGTTTAGGACTGCCTATCAGGAAGAAACCTCCATGATCGTGCATCAGTTCAGAACCGGCTCCTGCGCGCTGTACCTTCATGGTCTGGTTCAAACCGAGGTCGAAGAGTCCGGCACGTCCGTTGCTGAGCACATCCTCCATCAGTTCCAAAGTGTCGGCCTGCAGTGAGTTAGCCTGCTTGGCACGCCATGCTACCCAAATCTGTTCTGCCTCCTGTCCCACGATGGTTGTGTCCTTGGGAGAGGTTAGTGGGGGCAGTGAAGCGAAAACGGGCTGCTTGACGTCAGCTCCGGGCTTCCAGCCAGAGAAATACTTATCGATGATGGCAATCGTCTGGTCAAAATCAAAGTCGCCAGCCATGCAGATAGCTACGTTGTTGGGGCGATACCATTTGTTGAAGTAGTTCTCGATATTCACAATCGAGGGGTTCTTCAAGTGCTCCTGTGTACCTATTGTGGTCTGTGTTCCATAGGGATGGTTGGGCCACAGCATCTTGCTGGTGTTAGCAAACAGCTTGCGCTTTTCGCTTGACAGTCCGATGTTATATTCCTCATACACAGCCTCCAACTCTGTATGGAAGCCACGAATCACCATGTTCTGGAAACGGTCGCTCTGAATCTTTGCCCAGTTCTCAATCTCGTTCGAAGGGATGTCCTCCGTATAGCAAGTGACATCGTTGGAGGTATAGGCATTCGTTCCCTGTGCACCGATAGCTGCCATCAGTTTGTCGTACTCGTTGGGGATATTGTACTGGGCAGCCAGTTGCGACACACTATCAATCTCGTGGTATGCTTTCTTACGAGCCTCGTTGTCAGTAAGCTTGCGATAAGCCTCGTAGCGGTTCTTGATGTCATTGAGATAGGGTGCCTCGGCATCAGGGTTGCTGGTGCCAAACTGCTTGGTTCCCTTGAACATCAGGTGCTCCAGATAGTGAGCAAGACCTGTCGTTTCGGCAGGGTCGTTCTTCGAACCTGTACGAACGGCAATATATGTCTGAATGCGTGGTTTCTCCTTGTTGATAGAGAGATACACCTTCAGTCCGTTGTCCAACGTGTAGATGCGCGTCTTTGTCAAGTCGCCATCTACTGTCTTGTAGTCATAATTCTTGGCCTGGAGTGACATTCCCATTGCCACCAGACAGGCAGTCAGTAAAAACTTAGTCTTCATAATCTATTTCGTGATCTAATTTCGAGATAAAGTCATCAAATACTTCTTGTTCGACATCACCCATGGCAAATTCCTTTTCGGCATCTTTGCGAATCTCAGCAATCCATGCACGACGGGCACGCACATAGTCTTCGCGAATACGCTGCATAGCTGGTTCTGTGAGTTCGTCGAGTCCGTAATAGTCTAGAATCAGGCGATAGGTCCAAGTCCACTGGTATTCCCGATAGTGGGCGTCAATGTATCTGAATCGATCCAAGATATCCTTTACGCTTTCTATATTGCCATTCTTGATGTCATCAATCAATTTCTGCTCTTCCGTTGCAGGCAACAGCAGACCAGAGAGGTCGTTCCATGTACCCTCACCGATGGAGGATGAGGGCTTGCCTAGGAAACCGCCCTTTACAGCACGTTTCAAGACAGCTCCCATGTAGATGCGCAGGGCTATATCATAATACTTTATTCCTTTTTTCAGCGAGGAGGCATTGATGATATACTCCTGGAAATTATACGACGACACGTTGTTGCCGCCTGCTTGACGCAGATTCTCCAGAATCTTCTTGCCCTGTACTATCTCACCTACGGTGAAGGGACTGAGCCAGTCGAAATTGATGATGCTCTTTCGACTAGACGGGGCACGCCTGTCGCGCTTGGGCCATTTCTTGATATCACGATAGAGACCTACGGTAGTAATGTTACGTCCTGGTACGATATACATCGTCTCACCGTATGCCAATAGATAGGCAAAGGGCAGGCAGCGCATATCGGGATGGTTCATCAGTTTGCCAAAGCAGACACTGAAGGCACCTATCTTGGCAGGCATCAGCACATAGGCTCCGCTGGCAGTCTTGGAACCGCGCTCTAAAGTGCCATAGTGCATGGGACCCATCTTGTAAGCATGATTCGAGAAATTGGTGTTCGAGCCAGCATTGTAGAAGGAGAACTCACCGCCTATCAGCAGACTCGACTTATGGTGTGATGCAGAGAAGGGACCGCAGAAGGCAGCACATGCCTCACCATTGGCCATAAACGAGTTGGCAAAGAATACTGAAGCCTCTGCAGTAAAGCCATTGGTAATTTGACAGGCCTCGCCCACATAGCACTCCTGCATCTTCACCGAGTTAGTGATAGAACAACCGTTCGAGATGATGGAGTTTTCGCAGATAACACCTGTGCCGATATATACCGATGCATCTTTCGACGACATGATGGTGCAGTCGCTCAAGCGGGCTGCACCGTTGATTTCGCAGTCGTCCTTGACAACGGTATTGGTAATCTCCTTGGTGTTGATAATCTTTACGCCATTGCCTAACGTACCACGTTCGGGCTGGGTAAAGCGTATTTCTTCATTCACCAGTCGGGTGATGTTGTCACGAAGCACTTTGTCCTTGAAATGCTTCACCATGAAAGCAGCCAGCTGAGAATTGAGGTCGTGGAAGAGTATCACGTTACCGTCGCCCATCTCGTTGAGGACGGAAATGAGATGACCTTCACCAAACGTTGCTCCCTCCGTCGTCTCCATCGTTGACAAATTAGAGATGTAGCAGTTGTCGCCAATCGTATAGTTGTTGATGAAATTGCCAATCTTCTCAATCAGACAGTCGTTGCCCACCGTGACATTGCGCAGGGTGGCGTCGTTGATGCCTGAATGCTTGGTGAACCCCTTGGTTACTTCCACCTGTTTGTCGAATGACCCCAAGCGGATATCACCATAGAAAATAACTCGGTGAAAACTGTAGGGCCTGAATTCCTCAGCCACCATCACACGCTTCCAGTCCTCGGCCCAACAGCTGTTGCGTTCGAGCACCTCAATCTCTTCTTGTGTCAGTTGTCTATAGTCTCTCATAAGTAATAATATGTAAGTTCGTCTATTCTTCTTCGATGTTGTACAGGAAATCGTTGTAGGGATATTTCTGTACATGCAGCTCGCGAACAGTCTTATAGAGTACCTCGCGCAGTTCGTCGATGTTCTTTTTCTCACGAGCTGAGATAAAGAGTGGAGTGGTAACAAATTCTTCGCTCTTTGCCATCCATGTCTTCTTCAGTTCGTCCAAAGAAATGTTCTCCTTAGTGGGAGGGGTCAGGTCGTCTTCGTCCTGTGGCGTCCAACTGTAAGCGTCAATCTTGTTGAAGACCAACAACGAGGGCTTGTCAGCACAACCAAGGTCTGCCAGTGTCTTTTCTACCACGTTGATTTGTTCTTCAAAGTCGGGGTGTGAGATGTCCACAACGTGTACCAACAGGTCGGCCTCTCTCACCTCGTCGAGGGTTGATTTGAAGGAGTCGACCAAGTCGGTGGGCAGCTTACGGATGAATCCTACAGTATCTGCAAGGAGGAAGGGCAGATTGTCAATGACCATCTTACGCACAGTCGTGTCGAGGGTGGCAAAGAGCTTGTTTTCTGCAAAGACGTCGCTTTTGGCCAGCAGGTTCATCATGGTTGACTTTCCCACATTAGTATATCCTACCAATGCTACACGAATCAGTCTGCCACGGTTCTTTCTTTGTGTGGTTTTCTGCTTGTCAATTTCTACCAGACGCTCCTTCAGAAGCGTGATGCGGTGCAGAATAATACGACGGTCCATTTCCAACTGGGTCTCACCAGGTCCACGCAATCCCACAGAACCTTTTCCGCCACCAGAACCAGAGCCGCCACCTTGACGTTCCAAGTGGGTCCAAAGTCGTTGAAGGCGGGGCAGCATATAGCGATACTGTGCCAATTCTACTTGCGTCTTAGCTTCAGCCGTCTGGGCACGCATAGCGAAGATGTCGAGGATGAGTGATGTGCGGTCAAGAATCTTGACCTTCAGTTCAGCCTCAATATTGCGAATCTGCTTGGCAGACAACTCATCGTCAAAAATCACCATACCCACAGGCTGTGTTTCGCCTGTAGGATCGTTGTCTGCTGCTTCTTCCTGCTGCTTGATATATTGTTTGATCTCTTCGAGTTTGCCTTTTCCGACATAAGTCACCTGACTCGGCCCCTGGACTTTCTGGGTGAAGCGCTTCACGGTGGCAGCTCCAGCTGTATCGGCAAGGAATTCCAGCTCGTCGAGATATTCTTTGGTCTTGGCCTCGTCTTGCTCCTGGGTAATCAGTCCCACCAGCACAGCAGTCTCAGCTTTGACTTCAGAAATCACAAAATCTTTCATACCTATATTATATTTAGGCGCAAAGGTACAAAAAAATATGTATTAAGCATTATTAATTATGAATTTTTTTGTATCTTTGCCGGCAAAACAGACACAATGTAACTTTTTAAACTTATGAGAGTAATTATCGAATCTGACTATCAGAAGATGTCGCAGTGGGCTGCAGAACATGTCATTGAGCGCATCAATGCATTCCAGCCAACAAAGGAGAAACCGTTTGTTTTGGGCCTTCCTACCGGTTCGTCACCCGAGGGTATGTATGCCTGTTTGGTGAAAGCCAATAAAGAAGGTCGTGTATCTTTCAAAAACGTATTGACGTTCAATATGGACGAGTATGTTAATCTGCCTGAAGACCATCCTGAGAGCTACCACTCTTTCATGGCTCGCAACCTGTTTAATCATATCGACTGCCCCAAGGAGAACATCCATATTCTCAACGGCAATGCCAAAGACTTGGCTGCTGAGTGTGCTCATTATGAGGAGATGATTCGTGAGGCAGGAGGCATCGACCTCTTCATCGGAGGTATTGGTCCTGACGGACATATTGCCTTCAATGAACCATATTCTTCACTAACCTCTCGCACCCGTGTAAAGACGCTGACTACTGACACCATCATTGCCAACAGCCGTTTCTTTGACAACGATGTGAACAAGGTGCCCAAGTTGGCGTTGACAGTTGGCGTAGGCACTGTAATGGATGCTCGCGAGGTAATGATTCTGGTTAATGGTCACCACAAGGCTCGTGCCCTGAAGGCTGCCATCGAGGGAGCTGTTACGCACGAGTGGACCATTTCGGCACTCCAGATGCACCAGCATGGTATCATCGTTGCCGATGAACCCGCAACTGACGAGCTGAAGGTAGCCACCTATAAGTACTTCAAGGATATCGAGAAGGACAATCTGCTCTGACGCTTTGCAAGATTATCAAGATAATCCTCGCCTAGTGCGAGGATTATAACGCTATAATAATTATGAATAAGAACGAGAAATTTGTTATCACTATTAACCGAGAACTTGGTAGCGGGGGCCGTACCGTGGGTGAGAAACTGGCAGAGAAGCTTGGCGTGAGTTTTTATGACAAGGCCGTTATTATGGGGTTGGAGGAAAAGTATCACCTCACCGTTGATGAAATTGAGAAGATGAGGAATAAGAAACATCATTGGTGGTCTGACTTCAAACTTGTGACAGGCATTGGTGAGGGACTCGTTAGCAGCAGTCGCTTGATTTCTGAGGTGGGTAAGGAACCTGATGTGCTGACCACGGAAACCATGTTCAAGGCAGAGTCCGAGATTCTTGAGGATATCGCCAATGTGGAGTCGTGTGTCATTGCAGGACGTTCGGGCTTCTATGTATTCCGTAATCACCCCAACCACTTGCGTGTGATGATTCAAGCCTCCTTGCCTTTCCGTATTAAGCGTCTGGTGCGCAAGAAGGGTATAACCGAGGAGGAAGCCCGCAAGATCATCGAGAAGGTAGATAAGATGCGTGAGAACTATGTCAAGAAGTTTACGGGTACCACTCGTTACGACACTCGCAATTACGATATTGTCATTTCTGCTGATGGCAAAACCGAGGATCAGATAGTGGATCAAATCTTGTTGTATATAGAACAATAAAGAAGCAGAGATAAAACACAAACAGCCCATCCTTCATATCAACGAAAAGGGTGGGTTGTTGTGTAAATTTGCAGACAGAATTTTTTTATAATAAATGTATTGATGAAAATGAAGACTAATTTATTATGGCTATTGCTGCTTTGTCCGTTGGTAGTGCTTGCGGAGAGCAGAACAGTGAGTTCGCCTGATGGCAAGATGGTTGTTGAGGTGAAAGTGGAGAACGGAAAGGCGACGTATGGCATCAAGTATGATGGGGTAGAGATGCTCAAGGCATCGAAACTCGGATTGGAAACGAGTATCGGTGACTATACAAAACACTTGACCTTCGTGAAGAGTGAGGAGGACGTGGTTGAAAAGCACTACGACATCTCGCGCACGAAGACGTCGCATGTTGATTTCAAGGCTAATCGCCTTGCTGTGACGCTGGCAAACGCTAAGCAGAACAAAATGGTGGTGACGTTCTTGGTTGCTAACAACGATGTTGCGTTCCAATATATGATTCTACGAGTGAAGGAGGGCGATCCGCAGAGTATTGTTGTCAAGAAAGAAGAAACATCTTTCCGCCTGCCTGACGGTACTACTGCATTTATCACACCTCAGAGTGTCCCCATGATTGGTTTTGCCCGTACGAAACCCAGTTACGAGGAAGTTTTCTCGAATGATGCTCCTATGGACCGCAAGTCGCAGTATGGTCAAGGTTATACGTTCCCGGCACTTTTCCATGTGGGCGACAATGGATGGGTGCTCATTAGCGAAACAGGGGTTACTTCGAATTATGTTGGTTCGCACCTGAGCGACTTTGACAAGGAGGAGGGTTACGAGATCGCTTATCCGATGGAAGGCGAGAGCAACGGATTAGGTTCGAAATATGCTGGTATCTCTTTGCCTGGCAGTACTCCTTGGCGTACGTTGACCATCGGTAAGGACTTGAAACCCATAGTTGAAACCACGATTCCATTCGACCCCTTGGAGCCGATGTATGCTGCCTCACAGGAATATAAACCAGGTCGATATACATGGAGCTGGCTGATTTGGCAGGACCAGAGTTGTAACTATGACGACCAGGTGACTTTTATCGATTTGGCAGCCAAGATGGGCTATGAATACTGTTTGGTGGATGCTTGGTGGGATACAAATATAGGACGAGAGCGCATTGCAGAACTGTCGAAATATGCCCAGTCGAAGGGGGTAAGCCTATTGTTGTGGTACAACTCAAACGGCTATGCCAACGATGCACCTCAGGGACCGTTCAACTGCATGAATACCAGTCTGGCACGCAATCGTGAGATGGCTTGGATGAAGAGTATCGGCGTGAAGGGTATCAAGGTTGACTTTTTCGGTGGTGACAAGCAGCATACTATGCAGCAATATGAGGAGATCCTGGCTGATGCCAACCGTTACGGTATTCAGTGTGTTTTCCACGGCTGCACCTTGCCTCGTGGCTGGGAACGATTGTTCCCCAATTATGTGGCAAGCGAGGCAGTGCTGGCTTCCGAGAATGTGTTTTTCGACCCAGGAGCTGCCAAGCGTGAGGCCTTTGATTTGACACTGCATCCCTTCTGTCGTAATGCTGTGGCCTCGATGGACTGGGGCGGTACGATAATGAACCGTTTTATGAGCAAGGACAATAAGAACCGT
>JAEEGK010012293.1_pt1 | contig 19481 bp, 16 predicted proteins | sample 8958771 | NCBI WGS metagenome assembly JAEEGK01 (sample SAMN16246547, study PRJNA631951) | gut metagenome | biome: gut microbiome; feature: rumen; material: SC-attached | host: Bos | place: Iran: Karaj | collected 2018-10
TTCTTGTGTGGTTACTGTTAGAGAACCTGCCCCAACAGAAGCTATTGAAAGAAAAGACACATCCACAATGCTTTCATATCGTTATTCTAAGGAAGCAGGTAGAGAAGCTACAACGGATACTCTTAATAGAGCGTTTACTGGAGCAGGTAATAATGCAACTTATATTAATTGGGAAAACGAAGGCGAATCTGGTGTCGAATATGCTGGAAACTGTGCTGGTAGATATGACTCTGTTCAACTTCAATCAGGCAGTGGTTCTGGTATTGTAACCACTGGCAACAACCATGGCACCAATGCACTTACCATTACAGTAACTTGGGAATCAAATACTGCTGATGGACGTACCATTGATATCTATGGCAAAAATACAGCTTATGAATCACCTGCTGATTTATATGCCAATGCCACTAGAGGTACAAAGATTGGTTCTATTGTGAAAGGCACAAGCACTAGCTTCACTATTGACAACGATTATCAATACATCGGTATTAGATCCAGTGGCAATGCTTTATATGCGTCCTCAATCGAAATTGAATGGAGCGCAACGTCTCCTAAATATACTTACACAGACGTATCAATCAGATTTACTGGTTTATTGTCTCAAGACCTATGGAACGAACTAGATACCAATAATCACGTTATTGAAGGCTTTGGTGTGATGATTGCCACTGATGATGTAATTAATGAAAATGCAAAAATAAAAGATTCCTATGAATCAGCTATACCAGATGAAAAAGATCCAGATGTTACTGACCATATCGTGGACTATTTCATGTCTTCTGAAGAAATGACTACACCAGTTGTAAAAGGTAACGATTACTATTGGAACTTATTCTTCAGAATATCTACTGAAAACTTTAATACAACATATGTTGCCGCTGCATACATTAAAGTTGGTAGTGACTATGTTTTCTTTAGACAAGTTAGATATAGCGTTAAAACATTAGCGCAAGACTACATCGATAATAGAGGCTATAGTTCAACAGTCGCCAATGGTTCGTTAGAGAACTTAGCAAATATCTAAAACATAGTTTTGTTTACATTTTTAATATTGATTATTATGAGTAAACCTCATATTATTTAATGCTAAGGTAAAAAACCTATGAGAATAAAAAAACACATCCCAACAATAATTGCTTTAACCGCTGTTTTAACTTTAGGCGTTAGTTTATATGTGAACATAAATAAGGCTCCTATTGAAGCAGAGGCTTATCAAGTAGATGAAAACTTTGCTCCATATACTTACAGTGGTACTTATTACAGCGATCACAATATTGATTTTAATGCTGGAGACGGCATGAATGGTGCACTTAGAACAAAACTAAGAACCGAACTTAAACCAAAAGGCTTTGTAGATTATAGCAGTGGATTATCTGATGAACTCCAAGAAGCAGATGAAGATCCAAATAATACAGACAACATGGTGATGTTCTACACCCGTAACTCAATCACAAAAACTCCCGCTAACAATGGTGGCATGATTTGGAATAGAGAACACGTTTGGCCAAAGAACAAATCAAATGGCAACTGGGGCACAACCCAAGGTGGTACAGATATTCTTCACCTTAGACCAACATATGAAACACCAAACTCAACAAGAAGTAACCACCCATATGGTTATGCTCATAATGGTTCGAAAAAAACACACAATGGGATGGATTATGGTTGGTTAGATGGTGACATCTTTGAACCTTTAGATTGTGTTAAAGGCGACGCCGCAAGAATCATTATGTATGTTTGGACAGTCTATAATGGTTATTCAGGGTATAGTCCATTATCAATCACTAGTGTCTTTGAGAGTTATGATACCTTGTTAGAATGGCATACCATGGATAAACCAGATGCCTTAGAAGGTCATAGAAATGATTATGTGCAAAATAGCACAGTACAAAAGAATAGAAATCCGTTCGTTGATCATCCTGAATTAGCTTGGAAAATCTTTGGAGACCAAGTGAGCAGTTCAGTTAAATCTGCTTGTATGGCAGCCTATCCTGCTAATGGTGGGACACCAATTAGCCCAACAGGTATTTCGTTAAATAAATCAACAGCTTCTATTGAAGTTGGTAAAACAACACAGTTAAATGCAACTTTGCAGCCAAGCGGTGCTACAGGCACAGTAACTTGGTCATCCAGTAATAGTACTATTGCGTCTGTTAACAGCAGTGGCAAAGTCACAGGTGTGTCTGCGGGCAGTGCAGTAATTAAAGCCACGTGTAGTAGCTATAGTGCCTCTTGTACAGTCACTGTTACCGAACCAGTCCCTACTAATTATGGAACACTAGCAAACCCTATTAGTGTTGCAGAGGCAAGAGATATTATCGATAATGAATCTCCTACAGCACAAAAGATGTACGTCAAAGGTATTGTTTCTTCTAACGTCTATAATACAAATTATTCCAATTTTGATGATGTCTATTTAAAAGATGGAGATGATGACCAAGCTTTAAGCGTCTTCCGTTGTGTGCTAGGAGAAGGAATAAGTAGTTCTTATAACGCCACTGGTTCTTTAGTGGGCAAAGAGGTTATAGCGTGTGGCTATGGTATGCTTTATAACAACACTAAATATGAATTAGCAAAAGAGAACAACCACAACTTCGTTCCTGAAATCGTATCAGTTACAGATCCAACAGTGCATGAAAAAACACCAAAAGAAAAAATTGAAGAAATAGAAACTTCAACAATGTTGTCCTACCGCTACACAAAAGAAGAAAGTGGTAGTGCTTCGGTTACCGATACTTTAACAAGAGAAACTACTGGCGTTGCTAATGGTTCTACATCATATACAGATTGGACTCATACTGCTTCAACAAGCGCTATAACGTATAAAGGACAAAGTGCGGGTAACTACAATTCTATTCAAATCAGAAGCGATAAAAGTAATTCTGGTGTAGTTGTTTCTGCTAATCCGAACGCTTCAAAAGTTAGTTCTGTCACAGTCACCTGGAACACTAACACTTCAAACGGCCGTACGTTAAATGTTTATGGAAAGAATACCGCCTATACCGCTCCAACTGATTTATATGGTAACAATCAAGGAACTTTGCTCGGTACCATTGTTAAAGGTACTAGCACAAGTTTAGCTATTACTGGTGATTATCAATATATCGGACTCAGATCAAATTCTGGCGCGATGTATCTTGAAGAAATCAGTATTCAATGGGGTGGCAGTGCTACTACATATAGTTATTCCGATGTATCAATTAGATTCACTGGTTTGCTTAGCCAAGACTTATGGAATGATTTAGATACTGATAATCATGTTATTGAAGGTTTTGGTGTCATGATCACCACTGATGATGTGATTAAAGATGGAGAATACATTGTAGATTTCCATGACGCCGCTAAACCAGATGAAGATAATCCAGATATTACCAACGATATAGTGGACTATTTCATGCCTTCTGAAGATATGGCCACACCTGTTGTTAAAGGTGATAACTACTATTGGAACTTGTTCTATAGAATAACTGAAGAAAACTTTAAGACAATATATGTTGCAGCGGCTTATATTAAAACCGCTACTGAGTATGTATTCTTTGAACAGGTTAGATATAGTGTTCAATCATTAGCGGATGACTATATCAAAAACAGAGGCTATAGTTCAACGATTGCGGGTGGTTCTCTCGCTAACTTAGCAAACCTATAATAATACGGAGCTAAATACTCCGTTTTTATTTACAATAAATACAAGTATAATAAGCACATGGTTAACTTTAAAATTGAAATCGCTAATACAGTATTTGAGATTAATGCTTTTAACGAGTCCACTAAAAGGTATTGTGGGGATTTCTTAAGCGATAAAGAATCTGATTTTGTTATTGATATGAGCAAAGAAGATTTAGAAAACGAAAAGCATATTAGTGAAGATGGTAAAGTATACGCGAATGAAGAGATATCAGCGTTATATCGTAAGATAGCCAATATCTTTATAGAAAAGGATATTATGATTGCGCATGGCTCCTCTTTTAAAGTTGATAACTGTGGTTTTCTAGTGACCGCTAGAAGTGGTGTTGGTAAATCCACACATGTGGGTCTATTAAAGAAACTACTAGGGGATAAACTAACTTATATCAATGACGATAAACCGTTATTAGAAGTTGATGATAATGACTTAATGCTTTATTCCTCACCATGGAATGGTAAAGAAAGAAGGGGTAATAATACCTATGCTCCTTTAAAGGCTATCATCTTCCTTAATAGGGGTACTTCTAATACATTTAGAAAGATTGAAAATAATAATGAAATCTATATTAGATTATTAACGCAGTTATATTTACCTTTAGAAAAATCTAAAAGAGAAAAAGCTTTAACATTGATTGATATATTATTAAAGAGAATTAATTTCTATGAGATTAATGTTAATACTGATATATCAAGTGCGGTCATGACTTATGAAAGGATTATTAAAAATGAAATTAAATGAAAACTTTTTAATTCATAGTTCTGATAATGGTGAAATATTAATTCCAGTGGGGGAAGAAACTAAAAGGTTTCATGGTGTTGTTAAACTTAATGAAGCCGGTAGTGAAATCGTTCACTTAATTGAAAATAACGATATGTCATTAGAGGACATCCTTAATCATTTCTATAAGGAATGCCCTAATGATGATAGAGAAGTAATTAAACAAGGAGTCAGTGAGTTTATTAAAAAACTCTATGAAATCAATGCCATCATTGACTAAGTTTGAAGACGTTCTTAATAAAGAAGGAGAACTAATATTCACTAATGTTGGTTACTCCATGTATCCACTCATTAAACAAAGAGAGGATGTTTTAAGAATTGTTAAATCTGATAACTATAAGAAAGGTGATATTGTCTTATATAAATCTGAAATAGATCATTACGTCTTGCATAGAATCTTAAAGATCAAGAAAGATAAAATCATCCTCGCGGGAGATTATAACTACTTTAAAGATAAACCAATATCTAAAGATATGATTTTAGGCGTTTTAAAGAGCATTACTAAGAAGGATGGTAAAATAATCGACCTATCTAAAGACAAGAAGGCTAGAAGGTTCTTTTACACGAATTTCTTTTATATCAAAGCATTCTTCCAAATAATTGGTAAGATATTACATATCAGGAAAATAAAATGAGAAACAAAGAAACACTGAAGTTTATTACCAATAATATTAAAGGCAGTAAGAAGAAAGTTCTTATTCTTTCAATCGTGCAAACCTTATTAGGTGTTTTAACTGTTGGTTTCTCTTTTATGCTTAAACCTGTGATAAACGCTCTTGAAGATAAGAACAATGATTTATTAATTAGATATGTGATTATTCTTGCTTCTATTGCTGTTGCCTTAATAGTGTTACAAATCTTTTACCGTTTATATTACGAAGTTAGTTATATCGATATTGAAAATAGACTAAAGAATAACTTATTTAAAACAATCTTACATAAAGATTATCAAGAGATTAAAAACACTCATGATGAAGAATGGATCCATCGTTTAACTAGTGATACACAAGTAGTGGCTAATTCAATATTATCCATCTTACCTTCGTTATGTCGTATGGTAGTGCAACTCGTTTTAGCGTTAGTCCTGATTATTGTTTTATATCCAATATTTGGTTTATCTTTATTACCATTTATTATCTTAGTTATTTTAATTACTTACTTTATGAGGAAACGCTTAAAAGCCTATCATCATTTAGCCCAAGAAAAAGATGGTAAGGCTAAAGTGTTCTTATCTGAATCATTACAAGGTTTAGCCATTGTCCATAGCTTTGTAAAAGAAGATGTCTTCGCTAAGAAGAATGAACAAAACTTAGAAGAATATAAGAAAGCCAGATTAAAAAGAAATACATTTAATGTCTTATGCTCAGTGGGCTTTATAGTAGTCTATTATGCTTTCTATATTCTGGCGATTATCTTCTGTGGCAATAAGATTATTAATGGTGTGATGACTATTGGTTTCTTAAGTGCGATAGTGGCCCTTTTATCACAGTTAACAGGACCTCTTGGTAATATCACCTCTATTATTCCTCGCTACTATTCTTTGATTGCTTCTGGCGAGCGTTTAAAAATGGAAAGTAATGAAGACGGGCACTATTTATCTAAGGAAGAGATTAATGAATACTACACTAAAGAGTTTAAGTCTTTAGATATTAATAAGATCTCTTATTCATACTTAGATAAATACGGTAATAAAGTTGAAGTTTTAAATAACTTCTCATTAAAGATTAATAAAAACGAACATGTTTTAATCAAAGGTCATTCTGGTGGTGGTAAGTCCACTTTATTTAAGTTAATGCTTTCATTATTAAAGCCAGATGAAGGGAACATCTTAATTAACAATGAATCATTAGATAAAAAGTATGAAAGATTATTTGCCTATGTTCCTCAAGATAACTTATTAATGGAAGGAACAATTAAAGAAGTTGTTACTTTATTTGATGATAACTTTGATGAAGAATTATTTAACAAAGCCTTAGACATTAGTGAATCATCATCTTTTGTTAATAACTTAACTAATAAAGAAAACACCTACCTTAATGAAAAAGGTAGTGGTCTCTCCTTAGGGGAAATGGAAAGAATCGCTATTGCGAGAGCCATATATAGTGACGCACCTATCTTGTTATTAGATGAATGCAGTGCGTCTTTAGACGCTTTAACAGAAAAGAAAGTGATGTCTAATATCTTATCTTTAAAAGATAAAACAATCATTCTTATTTCCCATCATAAATATGATGAGAAAGACTTTGATAAAGTCATAGATCTAGGGGAATAATGAATAACATGGATAAAGAATTATATCTTAAAAGCTTAAAAGATTATCTCCATCTAATCTCCCTTTATCTAAATAAAAAAGAAGAACCATCTTTTAAGATTGATGAAAGTAACTTTTCATTCTTTTTGAAGTTATCTAAACATCATTCTTTGACCGCGTTATTTTATAAAGTTGTTAAAGACACAAAAGTGGATATTAAAGAAGAATATCTAAAAGTGTTAGAGCCATATTATTTCGCTAATGTGCAAAAACATGTGCTGTTCGCTAAAGAAAGAAAAGATCTTATAGATTATTTATATTCAAACGGAATCGTTTTTATGCAACTTAAAGGTTTAGTGCTTAAAGACTATTATGACGATCCATATACTAGAGAGTTTGCTGATAACGATATCTATTTTAAAGGCAATGATGAAGTAGTTAAAAAGTTCTTTACTGATAGGGGTTATGAAGTAGAGATATTTAGAAAAAGTAACCATGACGTGTATTTAAAAAAGCCATGTTTAAACTTTGAAATGCATCGAGCCTTATTTGGAGAAACTGGTGATAATGATAAATTCATTGAATACTTTGCTAAACCAAAAATGAATTCTCTTGATCACGCACAAGAAGAACAGTTTTATAAAATAGATAATTTCTATATTTATTTCACCGCACATACATATAAACACTTTAGTCATGCAGGATGTGGACTTAGAACACTCGTGGACTATTACATTTACCTTAAGAAAAACAAAGGCAATCTAAACTTTAGATATATCAATAGAGAACTAAATAAAATTGACCTAGTGGATTTCTCTAATCAAATATCTACGCTTTCTTTAAAAGTCTTTGATGAACAAGAACTAGATGATAGTGAATTAGAAACACTGTTATTTATCGCTAGCAGTGGAACATACGGCACATTAGAAAATAGAGTTAATAAAGGTGTTAAAGAAAAAGGTAAGGTTAGATACTTCTTTTCTAGAATCTTCCCTCCGTATAGATTTTATAAATCCGCTTATCCATGGGCGTATAAAGTACCTATCTTAATTCCTATAGCCTGGTTATGTAGATTCTTTAAGATACTATTTAAGAATCCAAAAAGAGCAACATCTGAATTAAAAATGATATCTAAATCTAAAGAAGAAAAAACCACTACTGAATAGTGGATCCTTCAATATCGTAAATCATTGATTCAATAATTCCTTCATATTGAGGGAATTTTTCTTTAATATAGTTAGCTTCTTTAAAAGCGTTCTCTTTACTGGCTAGATATTCATCACTTATATCACCAATATTTTTTCTAATTCTATTAAGTATTGGATCAAGGTATCTACCTTTCTCATTTTTAATTGTGGCGTGTACCGCTCCACAATGCGTATGACCTAAGACCACAATACGTTTTACTTTTAAATGTTCTATCGCATATTCCACTGTGGCTAATTCACCTTCATTAATGACATTACCTGCGGTTCTAATAACAAAGATATCACCTAAGGAGCAATTAAAGATAATTTCAGGAACAACACGGGAATCAGAACAAGTAATAACTAAGACTTTAGGATGTTGTCCTTTCACTAGTTCATCTCTTCTATCTTTTAAAGCCTTATCGTTTTCTAATTTGTTCAAAAACTCTTTGTTACCCAATTTTAAATCCATATTAATTCTCCTTGAGATGCGCTAAACTATATTTAGTTTATCTTAAAAAATAGGTCATGGCTATGCTTGATAATGTTAAAAGATTTGATATGAAAAAGCCTCCCTGTAGGCAGAAACTACGTTTCTTAATGAAAATCATTGCTCCCTTAACTACGCGTAAACAAGGGCAGATTATTCATAAAGTAAATATGGAAGGTATCAAACCTCCATATATCTTAATGGGCAATCATAATTCTTATTACGATTTAATGGTGCTTGAAAAAGCTATATTACCAAATAGATGTAATTATATCGTCGCTATTGATGGCTTTATTAAAAGAGAATGGTTACTCCGTTCTATAGGGGGCATTTGTAAAAGAAAATTCACTAATGATACGAATATTTTAAGACACATTAAACGAGTGCTTAATAATGGGGATATCATGGTTATCTATCCAGAGGCTAGATATTCATTATGTGGCACTAAATCGATAGTGCCTAAAAGTAACGCTGCATTAGCGAAGATGTTTAAAGTGCCTTTAGTAACTTTAACGACACATGGTGATCATATCGTTGAACCTTTCTATAATCCTAAAAGAAGAAAGATTAAAGGTTTAGAAGCCACATTAGAATGTATCGCTACTAAAGAAGAAGCCATCTCATTACCAGTGGAAGAATTAGATAAAAGATTACAAAAAGCTTTGGAATATGATGATTATGCTTGGTTACGTGATAGTGGCATTCTTCTCAAAGATAAAGATAGGGCAAAAGGATTACATAAAGTTTTATATCAATGTCCACACTGTGGAACAGAATATGAGATGAGCAGTGAAGGTACACAAATTAAGTGTAATCACTGCGGTAAAACCTATGAAATGGATGAACACGGTCAATTACATGCAATAGATGGTGAAACCGAATTCCCACATATCCCTGATTGGTATGAATGGGAAAGAAGTAATGTAAGAAAAGAAGTAAGAAGCGGCAAATACCATTTTGAATGTCCAGTAAGAGTGGACGCTCTTCCTAATGCGAAAGGTTATATCGATTTAGGTATGGGCAAACTAGTGCACAACATGGATGGTTTTACTTTAACTGGTAAATATAAAGATGAAGAATATGAAGTCAAATTAGCCGCGAAAGACCACTATAGTGTCCATATTGAATATGAATATTTGGGTAAGTTTGGTGACTGTGTTGATCTCAATACTTTGAACGATACTTTCTATGTTTATCCAAAATGTGAAAAGTTCTCAGTTACTAAAATGTCTTTAGCGTGTGAAGAGTTATTTGAATATTTAAACGAAGACAAATAATATATTTGTGTAATAAGGAGAAAACCTATGAATAATATCCCTCAAATTAAAGTTGGTATTGTGGCAGTATCTAGAGACTGCTTCCCAATTGAATTATCAATCAATAGAAGAAAAGCCTTAGTGGCCGCTTATCAAAAGAAATATAACAAAGATGACATTTATGAATGTCCAATCTGCATCTTTGAAAGTGAAATCGATATGGTTAAATCTTTAGAAGATGTGAAAGCACATGGCTGTAATGCCTTAGTGGTCTTTTTAGGTAACTTTGGTCCAGAGATTAGTGAAACATTATTAGCTAAACACTTTGATGGCCCTAAGATGTTTATTGCCGCGGAAGAAGAAAACATTGGTGTTCTTTCTTCTGATAGAGGTGATGCTTATTGTGGCTTACTTAATGCTTCCTATAACTTAAAACTTAGAAACATTAACGCTTATATTCCAGAATCACCAGTGGGGGACGCGGATGATCTCGCTGATAGAATCCATGATTTCCTTCCTATCGCTAGAACAATCGTTGGCTTAAATAATTTAAAAATCATTACCTTTGGTCCTAGACCACAAAACTTTTTAGCGTGTAACGCGCCTATTAAGCAACTCTATAACATCAACGTTGAAGTGGAAGAGAACAGTGAATTAGATCTCTTTGAATCATTTAAGAAACATGAAAATGATGAAAGAATTCCTGCTGTCGTGGAAGATATGGCTAAAGATTTAGGCGCTGGTAATAAGATTCCTTCTATCTTACCTAAGTTAGCCCAATATGAATTAACACTTTTAGACTGGATTGAAAAACATAAAGGCTATAGAAAATATGTCGCTATCGCGGGTAAGTGCTGGCCAGCTTTCCAAACAATGTTTGGTTTTGTTCCTTGTTATGTTAATTCCAGATTAACCATGAGAGGTATACCAGTATCTTGTGAAGTTGATATCTATGGTGCGCTTTCTGAATACATTGGTACATGCGTTAGTGAAGCACCAGTCACCTTGTTAGACATTAATAACACCTTACCAAAAGAACTCTATAAGCAAGATATCGAAGGTAAATATGATTATGCCTTTAGAGATACATTTATGGGCTTCCACTGCGGCAATACTTGTACCGCTTTACTTTGCAAGCCAGAAATGAAATATCAAAAGATTATGGCCAGAGCCCTTCCTAAAGAAGTCACTAATGGTACTTTAGAAGGCGACATTAAACCAGGTGATATTACATTCTATAGATTACAATCTACTTCTGATAACCACTTATTAGCGTATGTCGCTGAAGGTGAAGTCTTACCAGTTCCGTCTCACTCATTTGGCTCTATTGGTGTCTTTGCAATTAAGGAAATGAATAGATTTTATAGACATGTCTTAATTGAAAATGGCTTCCCACATCATGGAGCGGTTGTCTTCGGTCATCAAGGTAAAACCATCTTTGAAATATTCAAATACTTAAATGCTGAAAAGATTGGTTATAACCAACCAAAAGAATTACCTTATCCAACAGAAAATCCATTTGAGAAATAAATAAGATTAGGCGACATTACTCGCCTTTTCTTATTCTCTTGATATACACGCGATACGGGTATATCATAAAGACATGAAACACATTGAAGCCCCAAAGATTAGTGAAATCTTGAAAGAGGAATTTATGATTCCTTATCATCTTTCAGCGTATCGTCTCGCTAAAGATATTGATGTGCCTATTTCACGTATTCAAGATCTTCTCCATGATAGACGTAAGATAACCGCTGAGACATCTATTAAACTAGGAAAGTATTTCGGATTGAGTGAAAGATACTTCTTAAATCTACAAAACGATATTGATATTAGAGAAGCTAAAGAACTATTTGCTGGTAGTGTGAATAAAATAATTCCTCTAACGACTCGATAAAATACTAACGCCCCACGCGGGCGTTTGTTTTATAATATATACAACAAATAAGTTCATTTACTATAGGGAGTGGCAAGATGAACGAAAAGAAACAACATCCTTTTAACAATCGTGTTTTTCTAGTTAAGAAAACTGTTTTAATCGTGGACGATGAAGAGATCAACCGCGATATCATGTCTGAAATCTTAAAAGATGACTTTAATACAATAGAGGCTAAAGACGGACAAGAAGCCATTGATATATTGCTTAAAGGTGAAAATAAGATTGATATCGTCTTATTAGATATCTTTATGCCAATGGATGGTCGTGAAGTCTTAAAACAAAGAAAGAACAATCCAGATCTTAGACGTATTCCATTTATTGTTTGCACAAGTGATAAGAACATTGAAAAAGAGTGTTTCTTACTAGGGGTCAATGACTTTATTAAAAAGCCATATGAAAACCCAGATATCATTATCGCTAGAATCAAAAGAATGATTGAGTTATATGAAGACCGTTCCATCTTAAAAGAAGTGGAAAGAGATAAGCTCACTGATTTATATAACGAAGACTTCTTTAAGAAATACGCTCAACAGTTTGACGCGATGTATCCAGAACTCGCTAAAGACTTAGTCATTTTATCTGTGAATAGATTTACTTTAATTAATGAGTTATATGGTAAAGCATTTGGGGACCAAATCCTTTTAACTATCACTGATTTCTTAAGTAACTATATTTCCATTAATAAAGGTATCGTTGGTAGAAGTCATGGTAGTGAATTCATGATTTACTGTGAACACCATGAAAGTTATGAAAAGTTTGAAGAATTATTAATCGATGAATTACATCGTTTAGATAATGACATTAATATTTCCATTAGAATGAGTGTCTATCCATTTGTTAATCCTGAACTTAATAAAGAGATCATCATTGATAGAACAAAACATGCCGCTCAATCGTTAACAGATAACTATTCCAAAGCGATTGCTATTTATGATGAATCTACACAAGCTAAAACTCTTCATATGGAAGAACTAGTGGATGCTTTCCCTAAAGCTTTAGCGGAAGAACAATTTAAGTTATATTTCCAACCTAAATACAATATTCAAGGTGAGAAAGTTACTTTCACTAGTGCGGAAGTTCTTATTAGATGGATATCCCCTAAATATGGCTTTATTTCACCAGGTGAATTTATTCCATTATTTGAAGAGAATGGTTTAATCGCAGAACTAGATGCTTATATCTTAAGAAAAGCTGCAGAATATATTAAAGAATGGAAAGATAAGCTAGGCGTGTATATTAATTTATCCGTTAATCTCTCCAGAGTGGATATTTATAGACCACACCTATTAGAGGATATTATTGATTATGTTGATAGCAATAATGTGCCACATAGTTGCTACTATTTAGAAATTACTGAATCAGCGTTCGTAGAGGATTCTAAAGAAGTCATTCCATTCCTTTCTAAGATTAAAGAGAATGGTTTCAAAGTGGAAATTGATGACTTTGGTAGTGGTTATTCCTCCTTCGGCGCTCTCGCGGACTTACCGTTTGATGTTTTAAAGATTGATATGCAGTTCATTAGAAGTATGGACCGTAATCCTAAAGTCAAAGCTATCATCAAAATGATTATCGATTTAGCGAAGATGATGGACGCTATTACGGTCGCGGAAGGTGTAGAAACAGAAGCCCAATACTTATTCTTGAAAGAAAGTGGCTGTGATATTATCCAAGGCTATTACTTCTCTAAACCATTACCAAAAGAAGAATTTGAATTACTCGTCGCTAAGGAGTTAGAAAAATAATGAACGTTAAAGAATTTTATATTTCCATAAACGGTGATTATCAACGTGCCTTATCCATCATGATGAATGATTCTTTAATCGAAAGAATGATTGCTAAGTTTATGAGCAATAATGCTTATCAAGATATTGTTAATGCTTATGAAAATAAGGATTACGCTTCTATCTTTCCATTAGCCCATACATTTAAAGGTGTCGCAGGTAATCTTGCATTAACGGAGTTATTTGAAATTGCCTCTATTATTACCGAAGCTACGAGAAATGGGGCAACACCTAACTTAGATAAAGAAATTGAAACACTAAAAGAAAGATATCAAAGACTAGAAAATAGTTACCAAAAATATCGTTAGTATCTAATATTTCCGAAATATATAGATAAACTCCTCGTAATTTACTATATTTTAATTTGGTTAAAAAGGAGGAGCGTTATGCCACATTCTTCTGGTGGTGGTTTCCACGGTGGTGGATTCCATGGCGGCGGTTTCCACGGTGGTGGCTTTCATGGTCATAGTAATGGTGGTACTTATCGAGCGCATCGTTATTCAAGGTTTTACTTTGTAGGTGCGACCCGTTACGTCTATTACCGTCATAACCGTCCACATTATATTTATAGTGATGCTAATCCATCTGAAGCAGAGCTAAAGAAAGCTTGGGCACCAGTGGTCATCCTTTTTATCATGCTTGTCATACCACTTATCATCTTACTCACCCAAGGTATTCATATTCCTAAACCGCTTTCTACGAATTACGATACAAGTATTGTCGTTGAAGACGAAGGTAACGTATTAAGTAACGACGAAACCGCTAGATTAAGAAGAACCTTTGCCTCTTTCCAAAGAACCACAGGTATCACACCCGCTTTTGAGAGCACTAGTTGGGTGTACGGGATGTTTTGGAACTATGGCTTAGAAGATTATGCTTATTCTTCATATGTCACAAAGTTTAAAGATGAAAAGCACTGGTTAATTGTCTATCAAGGTGGCTCAAATTGGAAATTTGAAGGCATGCAAGGTAATGATACCGATGATATTTTAACTGGTCAGGTTACTAAGAAATTTAACGCTGCATTCTATAACAATTTATCAAGTCAAATTGGAGTGGCTGATTCTTTAATCAATGCGTTTGACGAAATTACTCCCACAATTATGAATCCTTCTTTCTATGTGGAAGAAGACATTAGAGCGCCTATCGGATTCTGGACGGTCATTGCTAGTGTAGCTTTCTTCTTTAGTGTTCTCCGTTTAGTAAACGCTTATCATATGCAAGGAGCGGTGAAGTGCCCTAGCGAAGGAAGTTCTTTAAAACAAGAAACTCCTTTAAAACATTGTCCATACTGCGATTCCGTTTATCATCCTGAGTTAACCAAAGTATGTCCACACTGTGGGGCTAATCTAGAAGAAGAAAGACGCTCTCAATCATTTAAAGCGGAAAAACCAAATAATCAACAAGATGAATTCGCTATCGATCCAGATCAATTTAAAATCGACAACGATAATTATTAATGTACATAACTATTTGATAAGCATGTACATAATTGATAAGATTAGTGTACAGGAGATTTTGTTATGTGCAGAGTAAATGTTACTGATTTCAGAAATAGCATTAGCCACTATATCGAACTATCTAGAACAGAAGATGTTCATGTGACCAAGAATGGTGAAGTAGTAGCGGTTTTGACTAATCCGGATAAAGATTATTATCAAAAACTTATTAATCTCTGTGGCTGTTTAAAAGAATATGACACTGGAGAGGACTATCAAACCATTATTGGTGAGGAGATTATGAGAAGATGCGGCTATTAGTGGACACCAATGTCTTTTTGGACTATTTGCTTCAACGTGATGATAATTGCAAACACGCATTGAGGTTCTTTATTTGGTGCCGAGAAAATAAGAACCAAACTTACATTACTTCGATGTCATTAAGGGACATTGAATATTTTGTAATGAAACACGTCCACGATAAAACTAAGACAAACAAAATCCTTTCTGATATTTATAGTTTATGTTCGAAAGTAATTGGCGTTAGTGCGGACGCTGCAATAAATGCCATCTATGAAGATTATAAAGACTACGAAGACGAGTTAATGATACAAACCGCAAAAGAAGAACTACTTGATGCTGTAATCACGAACAACATCAAAGACTATGAAAATAGAGGCATACCAGTTTTTACTCCTGAACAAATTGTTTCATTAAGATAAATCAGCATCAGGCCTAAAAACCTGGTCTTTTTTATAAAACTTATATGAGATAGAATACAGGCATGAGAAACTTTAGAGATTTATCTTACTTAGGCTTAAAAGAAGGAATGTTATGTAGAAGTGACGTTCTTTTTAATCTTTCTAAAGAAGATAAAGTCTTTCTAAAGAAAGAACACAATATCAGAATCGTTATCGATTTAAGAAGAAAAAGAGAACGTAAAAGATTAAAAGATTCTTTTATCTTTGGTGTCCGTCATTATAATTTACAGCTCGCTAAAGATGGCGAAATCATTATGAAAGAACATATGGGTATGACTTTACCTGATATGGCACCTTTCTATAAAGAAATAGTGGGCAAAGAAAAGAAAAAGGCTTGGACTAAGATCTTTAAACTTTTACTTAAAAATAACAACAAGGGTATCTTATATCACTGCTCCTCTGGTAAAGATAGAACGGGCATCTTAACCGCGGTTATTCTTTACGCTTTAGGCTTTGATAAAGAAACAATCTATAAAGACTATTTATTAACTAATGAAAGCCCTCTTTACTATAAAGAACATGTGCCAGATACATTAAATAAAGAACAAAAGAAAATCTGGCTAGAATATTTTGAAGCTAGAAAAGAATATCTAGATATTTCATTTGATGAAATTGATAGAGAATTTGGTTCTTTAGATAACTTTTTAGTGGAAAACTGTTCTCTTAATGAAGAGAAGATTAAAAGATTAAAAGCTAAATATCTGAGATAAAAAGTTAAGAATTGGGCATATATTAATCAAAAAATGCCATTTTTTTATTTTTGTCATTTTTTTGCTTATCTTATTCGTTTACTTAGTAAAATGCGAAGAGTAAGATTGAAGTCGTGAGTGCGTATACGAGCACACATAAATACGCACATCATGAAAAGAAAGGACATAAATATGTCAGTGATCAAAAAATCATTCATCAAGATTGCCAGTCTAATGTTAGGTGTGACATTAGTCGCCACAGCGTGCGATTTCGGTCAATCAAGTAGTAATTCCGAAATTAGTCAATCTTCTTCTAGCGAAGTTAGCACACAAACATCACTCCCATCCCCATCATCTGATATATCTAGTAGTAGCAGTAGTTCTAATAACTCGACTAGTAGTATTAGTTCATCTACATCATCTACTTCTAGCTCTATTATCCCAACAGTCACCGGTATTAGTCTAAACACAGACAATGTGAAAAAGGCTTATAACTATGGTGACACTCTTAATCTTGCTGGTTTAGTGGTAACCGCAAATTATAGTAATAACACAACCACAGAAGTCACAAACTATACTACAAATATCGCTAATGGTAGCGAACTTAAAACAGTGGGTGAAAATGATATCGTTGTCACCTATTTAACATTCACTGCCTCATTCAAAATTACCGTTAATAAAGTATTAACTAGTATTGAACTCAACACTGAAGCGGTGAAGAAAGAATATGGCTATAACGAAGCCTTAAATCTTACAGGTTTAGTGGTCACCGCGAAGTATAACGATAATTCAGAAGCAGTTGTGACTGAATATACAACTAACCCAGAAAACGGTACCGTCTTAACAAATTTAGGCGAAAACACCGTGACTGTTACTTATCAAGAAAAGACCGCGACCTTTAAAGTTAATGTCGTTAAAGTTTTAACTGGTATTGAATTAAATACCGCAAATGTTAAAAAAGTCTATGACTACAATGACGCTTTAGACTTAACCGGATTAGTGGTCACCGCTAAATACAATAACAATACTGAAGAAACAGTAACTGATTATGTAACTGATCCAGCTAATGGAACAACTTTAACAACCCTTGGTGAAAATACTGTTACAGTTACTTATCAAGGTAAAACCGCTGAATTCAAAATCAACGTTATTAAAAAACTCGTTAGCATTGAATTAAATACCAGCAATGTTAAGAAAGAATTCACAGAAGGTGACGCATTTGAAGCAACTGGCTTAGTTGTTACCGCCAACTATAACGATGGTTCTAATGAAACAGCAACTGACTATGTTACTGATCCAACTAGAGGTACCATTCTTAATAACGTTGGTACAGTGACAGTTAAAGTTACTTATCAAGGTTTCACCAAAAATTATGAAATCAAAGTTAATGAAGCCCTTGTTGAAGAAAAAGGCACAGAATTACTTCTCGATTTAGGTGTTCAACCTGAATTTGAAAACAATGTCGCTAATGTCTCCGCTCGTGGTACTACACCAAAGAGCAATTACTTTGTTGTTTTCCAATTAACAAGAGTTAATAAAGATAATGACGCTATGACAATCGTTAACTCAAGACTCAGAGTTAAAAAAGGCGACATTATTGAAAATACTGAATCATTAAATGGCGTTACCGCATTTACAATTAATGGTGGTAATGGTTCCTTTGATATCTATGCTGGTTATAGCAAAGACAACATGTATAAATTCTTAAAAGCTGAATCCAATGGTGGTTCACGTATTTATACAAATGTTCCACAAATCAACTACTTCAAATTAGTGGGTACACAAGAAGGCAACTTCTCTGCGGATATTCTCTCTATTGAATTCACATATACAAGAAACGCAAATTACGAAGTTGTGAATGGTCAAGAGACACCAATCAACACATTAACTGTTAACGAAGGCGAATACCTTAAGGGTAGTAAGACCTTAGTGGTCTCCGCTAATACAGTCTCTGTTGATGGCAAGACATACACATATACTGGTATCTTCTATGAAGGCGCTCTTCTTTATGCTAACGAACAAGGTGCTGGTTTATTAGTTAAATATGTTAACAACACCGCTGTTATCGTTACTGACACAATTGACAATTATTCATCCTTAACTGGTGAGTACACCAAAGTCATCGGTGCTACTGAAATTAAATTATTTGTTAATGGTGAAGAAGTAGCGGCTAACACAGAAGACACAAGAGCCGTTATAGATGTTGGTGATACATTCACTTTCTCTGCGACATGTAATGCTGTTCCAAGTGAAACACCAGAGATTACATATACAGATGAGACTCATACTGATGAATATGATCCATTCGCTGGAAATTATACAGTTAATGAAGTAGGAATATACGACTCCGTATCAGGAGAATCAGGAACAATTAATATTGGCAACGTCGTTGTAGAAAAAGATGGAGATGAATATACACTGCAATTTGGCTGTAATTCAGGCGATGGTGCTTTCCCAAACATGCCTATATGCTATTCTACCGATTATCGATTGAATGAAGCTGGTACAAGACTTACTTTCTATGTAACTGAACAATTAACAGTTATTATCGATATCGAAACAAAAATAATCGAAATCTCTTATTGGGATTATGAAAATAGTGAATACCTTATTAATGGTTCCGCTCAATATATATTTAAATCAAGCACTAAAAGAACCGCCGAATTAGACAATGGTACAGTTACTGCTTTAACAGACGGTGACTTCTATCTAACCGCTACTGCCAGCAATGGCCTTGAAGTTAAATACTACGTCAACGTTAGACCATATATTATCGCTATGATTATTAGCCCTGCAAACAATACTGAAGTTACTTTAAAAGAGGGCGATACATATCAACTCAATGTTGAGCTCGATCCAAACGCTACCCGTAAAACACTAACTTATGAATCAAGCGACACAAGTGTATTAACCGTTAATGATGAAGGCTTAGTGACCGCTAAGAAAGAAGGTAGTGCCAACGTCATAATCAGAAGTGTCGATGACAATATCAGAGTTAAATTCACCGTTGAAAAAGGTGTTTCTAAGATTACAGTCACTACTTATAAATTAGTCGACGATAATACTGATGAACATACAATCGTTGTGAAAGAAGGTATCTCCGCTAAAATTGATGACACCTATAACTTCACATTCAATAATGGTGCTTATGTCTACGATGAAGATAACAGTGTTTCATTTAAAATCGTAGTTTCTGGTTCTACCACATCCTTAGATATCACTGATG
>JAEEGK010012294.1_pt1 | contig 19481 bp, 10 predicted proteins | sample 8958771 | NCBI WGS metagenome assembly JAEEGK01 (sample SAMN16246547, study PRJNA631951) | gut metagenome | biome: gut microbiome; feature: rumen; material: SC-attached | host: Bos | place: Iran: Karaj | collected 2018-10
CTTTTTGTTCTTCTACTTTTGGTTCTTCTTCTTTTTTTTCTTCTTCTTTTTTTTCTTCTTCTTTTTTTTCTTCTTCTACTTTTTGTTCTTCTTCTTTTTTTTCTTCTACTTTTTTTTCTTCTTCTTTTGATTCTTCTTCTTTTTTTTCTTCTTCTTTTTTTTCTACTTTTGGTTCCTCTGATGTGCTTTTTATAATATCTTCTAATGTTGATAATTTAAAATCCATTAATTTGATGAATAAATATTTTAATTAAAATACTAATAAATAATTAAATGATGAATTTTTTCTAAAAATAATAATTTATTATTAAATAATATTTTTTATTATAATATTTCATTTTTTAATTAAAAAAACTTTGAAAATTATTGATTAATGATAAATTAAATTATAATCTTTTATGATAAAAATAAAAAATATTTCTATTTATTTTAATAAATTAAATCGAAATTTAAACATATATAAATAATAAAAAACTAATATATCATATTAAGATTATATATTAAAATATTTAATTTATTACTTTTTATTCTAATTTCTCTAAATATTGATAAAATATTCTTTTGTAATAATTTAATATTACTTCATCAATTTTTTTTATTAAAATTTCAATATAATTCATTTCTATATCTTTTTGTCTTAATGAACTTTGTGATTTACATTTTGGAATTAAATTAAATTTATGTGCTTTAGATTTAATTTTAGCATCATTTTTATTTTGAAAAACAATATTTTTTGAACTTTGATTTTTAGTCATTTTTTTACCTTTTGAAGAAGATTTTTTCCTTTTTAATGATGAAGAAGATCTTCTTAATTTAAATAAATGTGATTTTAAATTCCAATTTTCAATAACACTTTTTAATATTAATTTAATTTTTCTATTTTTTTTATATAATAAATCTTCTAATTTAGTCATTTTTAATTCTTTAGTTTTCACTTCAATTGAATCGAATAAACTTTGAGAAAGTGAAGGTGTTGTATTATTAATATTATTAATTTTATCTTCATTATTTGTATTAATATTATAATTATTATTATTTAAAGTATTTGAATAATCTTTATTTAATGAATTTTGTCTTGATGCTTTTCTTTTTTTTCCTTCTAATCTCATTACTCTTATTATTCCAGCTTTATAAAATTTATAAAAATAAGTTCTTATTTTTTCTTTTTTTTCTTTTTCCTGATTTACTAAAAATTTTCTTAAATTTCTTGCTTTTTCTAATCTCTTTGTTAGTTTCTTTTGTTCTATTTCTTCACTATTAACTTCAATTGTTATTACTTGTGTTTTTTGTTCTTTTTCAATATTTTCAGTTTTTTCATTTTTCATTTCTTCGTTTTTAACATTTTGAGAATTCTCAATATTTGAATTTACTAATTTTGGATATTCTATATTTGAATTTGTAATTAAATTATTTGAATTAATATTATTTCCATTTAAATTATTTGAATTTAAATTTGAAGAATTTGTTATTGATGAATTATTCTTTATTGATGTTGATAAATTAGAACTATTTTTTTTGAATACTAATTCTCTATAAATTTCCCTATAATAAAATTTAATAAAACATTTATGTAAAAATTCTTTATCATTTCTTCTTTTTTTTAAAAATATTTTTTTAAATAAATCAATTTTTTTCTTCTCATTTTGATTATTTTTTTGACTTTCATTTTCATCATTATTATCATTATTTAACTGTTTATTTTTTTGTTCATTATTATTATTTAATTGATTTTTTTTTTCATCATTAAATAAAGAATCATCTTTTATTTCTTTTTGTTTTTTTATTAAATTTAAATCAATATTCATTGATTGTCTTAAATCAATATCTTTTTCATTTTTCATTTGATTATATAATCCATTAAAATAAAAAGTTCTAAATTGTTGAATCATTATATTATTAATTGCTCTAATTTTTCCAAAAACTAAAAATCTTAATAATTTTCTTTTTTTCATAGAATCATTTTCTTCATTTTCAATTTTATCTAAAATTTCTTTTTTTTGTTCTTTTCTTAAATAAATATTTTCTTTCATTATTCCATTAAATAAAAATTTTTTAAATTGTTCTTTCATAAATAAAAATAAAAAATTATCTCTATTTCTTACATATTTTAAAAGAATATTTTTTTTCTTTTCAATTAATTCTTCTTTTTTTAAATTTTTTTCTACAACTGAAAGCCATCTTTCAAAATATTTAGGTAATATTTTTTGATTCATTGCATCTTTTTTCCAGAAAAATTGTTTTAAATAAATATTTTTTAATCTCATTAAATTTCTTGGTGATACATTTCTTAAAGACATAAAATCATCATTATTATTTGAATTACTATTATCAATTTGAATAACTTTTATATTATTAGTATTATTTATATTTTCATTATTTGTATTATTTAATTCCAAATTTAAAATTTTTTCTTTAGTTTTATCCAAATCTGTGCTTAAATTTCTATATTTTTCTTTTAATTTTTGATTTTCTAAATTTATTTCTTGAATATTATCATATCTTTGAGTATTTATTATTCTTAATTTATTATTTTCTTCTTTTAATAAATTTAATTCTAATTCATATTCTTTTAACTTTTTTTGATAATTTATATCTGATATTTCATCTACTAAAATAATTCCTCCACTATTTGATCTTTTTTTTTGTATTGAAAAAGATTCATTTTTTTTATCTGAAATACTCGGTTTTTTTTTATATATATATTTTTTATTATTATTAGTCTTTGAATTTCCTTTACTTTGATTATTTTTAATTAAATTTTCAAAAAAATCTTTTTTTAAATGATCTTTTAACATACTATCTAAAATATTAAATCTATTTATCATTTTAATGTTTTTAAAAAACTTTTTTCTACTTAAATATCCACGAAAAATTTTTTGTATTTTTTTAGCATAAATATCATAAATTTCTGTTTCTCTTTCTTTAAATAAACTATAATTACTTTTTTTTAAACTATTATTAGTATCACTACTTTGATTCATATTACTATCATTACTATTTAGTCTATGATAACTCCTAATATTTTTTTTTCTATAAGCAGGAGATTGGGATTTAGATAAAAAATCAAAAGATTTATTATGAAAAACTGAATTATCTAAATTTAAACTTAATTCATTAACTCCAATATTAGCTAAATTATTGTCAATAACACTTTGATTACCTTCAATAAAACTTAAATGACTTTGGTTATTTAAATTAGGATTGACTCTAACTTTTTTATATGGAGCATTTTTCTTTTTAAATTCCATTTGTTGATTATATTCAAAATGTGGTGGTTGATCTAAAGTTAAATTCAAATCTCCTAAATTTAAATTTAGATCAGGACGATTATTTTTATTTATATATGTAAATGTATTTATATCATATTTTTGAGGTACTATTATCTTTTTCTCTGTTATTTGATAAGGTACTGTTTTTCTTTCTGATGAAAAATTATAATGTTTTCCTGTTTTATTTTTATATGGAGTCTCAATATTAAATGCTTTTATTTCTGAATTATTATGTACTGGATTATATAAATTTAAATTATGAATTATATTATTATTAACGTTTATTGTTTTTCTTTCATTGGCAGTTCTATAATCTATATATTTATTTCTATCTATAAATTTTGGTTCATATTGTCCTTCATTTTTTGGAGAATTTATATTATTATTTATTCTTTTTATATTCACTGTATTACTTTTTTTATTTGTATTGAAATTTGTGTTATATTTTGTATTATCATATACATTATTAGTTTGATTATTCATTTGATTGTTATGAAATTTATTTTGAAACATATTTTTTTATATTATATTTATTTTATTTAAAATAATTAATTCTGTTTAATAATATATTATAGTTTATTAAAAATAATTTAAAAATAAAAAAAAAATGTTATTTATATATATTATTTTTTTAGTGCAAAACCTTGAATATCATTCATTAAATTAATCAATTCATTAAATAATTGATTCATTCTTTGATCAATTATCTTATTTTTTTCTTCTTCTTTAATAATATTTTCTGTATTAATAACAAGTAAATTTTTTAAAAAATTTGCATTTTTTCTAAAATTATTTTTATAATTATCAACTAAATTTATATAATCTTTCTTAGAATTTTCAAGAATATTTAATCCATTGTTAACAAAAATATCAAGTTTAGAAATAAATTCCTGACTCATATTTGATAATTGTTCAGGTAATTTTTGTAAACCTTTATTTTGAATATTATTTCTTTCATTATTATTATTTGTATTTTTAACTGAATTTTTTTGAGAATTTTTTGTCTCATTTTCTAAATTATCAATTTGTTGACTCAATTTAAATCCTTTTTCAATAATTGAATTTTGATTTTGAAAAGGAGGAGGATTAATATTATTATTAATATTATTAGTAGTGTTTAATTGACTTTGATTAGGAGAAAAATTAGATTCTTCATTTATTACTTCTAAATTATAATTTGGATGATGTACTGTTGAATTTAAATTTCCACTTAAAGTAAATATACTTTTCATTGATTGAGTATTTTGAGTATTTGTATCTGTCATTATGTAATCATCTTGAGATGTTAAATCATCTAAACCAAAACAATTTGACGTTTGACTTAATGTATCACTTTGAGAATTTAAAAAGTCCATTTTATTTAATTAAAATTAATTTATTTTTTTTTATTAGTTTTATATTTTATTTATTTATTAGATAAAAAAAATAACTTTTGTTGAAACAAAATATAATTAACTACTATTTTATATACAATAACTAATCAAAAATCTGATAAAATTTTGAAAAAAAACAAAAAAATTATATTGAAATTTTAATGGTCTATAATATATCAAAAAAAATTTCTTATTTAATATAATTAAATAATTTTATTCACAACTTATATGTAATAAAAATAAAGACTTATACAATATAAATATTTTGGAAAAAGAAGCAAACAAAAAAATATTTTTAAAAGTTTAGTATATATTTAAGTATATATAAATAAATAAGTAAAATATATTATTATATATAAATATAATTTATATTTAATATACAATAAATATCATTTGTCAATTTCTAGCATATCAGAAATTCTTTTCAGCAAATCAAATTTATATTTTTAAACTAACTTCACCTTTATTCATTTAGCGATTCCAGAAAAATATAATCTGGAAACTATAAAAATTGAAAAATTCAATATTTATTTATTGAATTTTCTATTGTCTTTTTTAAAAAAATTTTTATCAAGATAAATAAATTTATCTTCATAAAAATTAAATCATTTATTTCAAAACATAATTATGCTTTGAAAAAAATTTATTGTTAATTTTTTTTAGTATTAAAAATTCTAATTTCAAAAAGTTGTATCAATAAAAAATCAAAACATTCCTTTAAGCAATAATTTATATTTTGTAATTGTAATAGATATTTATACCTTCTAAAAAATAAACTAATTATTTATTAAATATAATTAAATTACTTAATAATTAATATATATACATGAATAATATATCATATTTATTTCTAATATTAAAAGAATATAGATAAATAAAAATTTTATTTTTATACTATAAATAAACAAAATTTTATATAATATTTCTTATTAATATTTTCATTTTCAATAATAATACCAATACAATTTTTATAATAAATTTGAAGGTAAATATCAACTAAATGAACTTCATTATTAATCTAAGCATTTTTTTTCAAATAATCATTAACAATCATAATAAAATAATATAAAGTATGTATTGAATAAATTTATGTATATGTATATAATAAAAAATAGAATCTTTTTAAAATTTTCTTTTTCAAATTAATTGAAAGGAAATAATTAAGGAATGTTAATAGTAAACAAATAAATATAAAACAAAATTTACTAAAAATATATTTAATGCCAATTATATATATTTGAAAGTTTTTCATAAATTAAGTTTATTGATAATAATGAAATTAATTTATATAAAAAATATATTCTTAAATGTGTTTAATATTGAAATAATTTTTATTTTTTCTATTTAAAATATTTCTTAGTAATTAAAAAATATACAATAATTTAATTTATTTTTTTATTATAAAATAAATCAATAATAAATGATAAACTTCATTTCATATTTCTTCATAAGAAAAAAATAACAAAACATAATCATATATGATAAATTAGTTTATATTCTTTAAATTTTAATAATTAATAAGTTAACTCATTTAAATTTAAATAATTCTAAATTTATTTAGAATAAACTTCTTAATTTAAGAAACAATTAAGGTTGATAAATTTTATAACTACAGAATTTCAAAGATAATTTAATTTTTTTACCTAATAATTAAATAAAATAAACAAAAACTGATTATTATCATAGATAATATATTAATATTATATAAAGATAATTTAAATCTATTTATTTAAATAACTTATTTATTATTTTTCTTTTTATAAATTGAATTAATATTTAAATTAAACCAACTAAACATAAAAAAATAATTTATGTTAACAATAATAAGAAAAGAAAGTAATAGTAGTTCAATAGATGGACTAAATAGAACAGAATCAACTCTCAGAAATTCTCAAAATTCAAATCTATCAAAATTAACAAAAACTGAAGAAGATCTTATATTTAAAAGTGAAAGAAGTATTCAAAATGATGAAAAAATTTATGATATAGAAAATAAAATAATTGAAAAACAAATAAAAGATTCTTCAAAAGAAAATACTTTCAGAAGAACAAATATAATTTCAAATAGAGAAACTATTATTCCTAAAAAAATAATAAATAAAGAATATAAAGAATTAAGTATCAAAAAAAATAGTGAAGGTAATATTTCAGAATTAAACAATGATTCAATAATAATAAATGAAAAAATCAACAAAAGAAATTTTTGTAAAAATTTACTAGGAAATGAAAATATTAAATTAAAAATATTTCTTATTATTTTTATTTTTTTAGTTTTTGGAGCATTTTTATATTTTTTTATATTCATTGTTGGAAGAAATATGAAAAATTAAATTTTTACTTTACGAAAAAATTATTGAGTTTTAAGTAATAGTTTTTTACAAATCTTATTTTAATATTTAGATGATTTAAGTATTTTTATGTATAAAAATTTATCAATTATAAGAATTATATAAAATTTAAATTAATTATCAAAATAAATAATAATATTTAATATTAAAATGGGATTTTATTTTATAATTTTTTTATCATTATATTAATATGGGAGCCAATTTATGTGCAAGAGATAATAACATAAACAGAGAGCCAATAACATATTTCAAAACTTTAGATCAATTTTCTCATTTTTCTGAAAGTGAAAGAGAAAAAGTAAAATTATCATTAATATTAAAAAACATTCAAGACACAAGTAATTATGAAATATCTCTATTATTATATACAGATAAGCAAAAATTAAATTTTCGTAATGTAGCCTCAACAGAAATTGCATCAGCAGTAAATAATGAAATAATATTTAATCAATTTTTAATAATGGAATATTATTTTGAAAGAGAACAAGCTTTGGGTTTTCAAATAAAAGGTTCCTTCAATGAAACAATTCAAACAACATTAGGTTCAATTATGGGAAGTAGAGGTCAGAAATTAAAAAAAACATTAAGTAATAATTCAATATTAGAAATATCAGGTCAACGTTTAAGTGATTTGAAAACAAATTTAAATTTCGAAGTAGCTATAAATGGAAATTTAAATGGAATGGGAATATCATATTTAATAAAATATTTAGGAACTCAATCACATCTATTAAATAATAATATTTATAGAAGTGAAATAACAAGTAATAATTCATCAATAACATTTACTAAATCATCAATACCAACAATAGCATTATGTCCTGATGGTAAATTTAATGATAATATAATTCAAATAGAATTATATGATAATTATAAAAATAATAAATTAGGTGAATTAACAAATCCAATTCAAACATTTATATCAAATGATCAAAAAATAACAAATAATATTATAAATGCAACAATAAAAACAACAATATCAACAATATATTCATTTTTAGATTTTTTACGTGGTGGTATGGAAATAAATTTAACAATTGGAATAGATTTTACAGGTTCAAATGGTTCACCAACATATTCAAATTCTTTACATTACCTTGCTCCAGGTTCATTAAACAATTATGAAAGAGCAATTAGATCATGTGGTGATATTCTAGCAGTATATGATGCTGATCAACTTTTCCCAGTTTATGGTTATGGAGCTTTATATAATGGTTCACAAAATAATATGCATTGTTTCGCTTTAAATGGTAATCAAAATAATCCTGATGTAAATACAATTGATAATATATTAAAATTATATCGACAAGTTGTTCCTAAATTATCTTTTTCTGGTCCTACATATTTTGCTCCTTTAATTAATAATTTAAATAATAATGTTAAAGATGATTTAAAAAATGGAAAAAAAATGAATTATAATATTTTAATGATATTAACTGATGGTCAAATTGGTGATATGAGAGAAACAATTGATGCTTTAGTTGAAGCTAGTTTTTTACCTATTAGTGTTATTATTGTTGGTATTGGAAATGGACCTTTTGGAAATATGGATATTTTAGATGCTGATGAAAATCCTTTATTTGATAGAAATGGAAGAAAAGCTGATAGAGATTTAGTACAGTTTGTTCCTTTTGAAGATTTTAAAAATGATGGTGATAAACTTGCTGAACAAGTATTAGAAGAAGTTCCTAGACAAGTTGTTGAGTATTATCAACATCAGAAAATTTCACCTATGGATGATTTAGGGAAAACTAATTTTTAAATTTTAATGTTTTCATTAGTTTCTTTTTTATTTTTTAAGGCTAATTTGAAGATTTTTATTTTGGTTTATTTTTGTTTTTTTTTTTTTTGAATTTTTTTTGTGTTTTTTGGTTTTTTTTTTGTTATTGTTTTTATTATTTTTTTTATTTAGATTATTAGAGAAAAAAATTTTTATTTTTGAATTTTTTTTTTTATTTAATTAATTATTATTAAATGGATGCAGTTGCAATTCAATATGTATTTTATTTTATTGGAGGTTTTTTCTCAATTATTTTACTTGTAGTAATCTTTATTCAACAATTTAGCATAAATAAAAATGATATAATTAAAAATTGTTTAATAATAATTGTAATATCAGAAATAATTAATTCAATTCATAAATTAATCAATTTTTTAAAAAATGATAATAATAAAGAAACAATATGTAAAATTCAAAAAGGAATAGGAACTTTTTCTGATATATGTACTCCTTTTTTAAGTTTAATAATAGCAAGAGAATTATATTGTTTAACCAAAAATAATGAATTTAGTTCATTTGGCTTAAGTTCATCATATATAATTTATATTATTGGTTTTTTTATTCCATTAATAATAACAATAATTTTTTATTTAATAGATTATAATTTATTATCAAATTCAATAAAGATTAATATTAATTATCCTTGTAATATTAATGAACCATTATTATTTTATTTATATGGTGTTTTTTGGATTTTCATTATTTTAAGTTTATATTTTTCAATTTCTACTTTAATAATAATAAACCAAAAAAAAGAGGAATTTCTTTTATTAGAAAAAGAATTATTATCAGATTCAGAAGATGAAATAAACAAAGATATTGTAGCAATTTCACCAAAATTAAATAAGATGTATAAAAACAATTTAAAATATCCAATTACAATAATTTTAATATGGTTTATTGTAACTATAATTAGAGTTATTCATTATATTGTTAATAAAGATAAAAATAATATAGAAATGCTTAAAAGAATTTTTATTTTATATGCTTTTATAAATTCTTTTAGAGGAACTATTTATTGTTTTGTTTATTTTACTAAAAATGATTGTATAAAAAATAAAAAAGAAAAGAATAATTCTTTAAAATGTATTAATGATTCTAATTTTGATGATTCTAAACTTATTAATGTGACTGTTGAAGGGAGTAGTGGAACTTTTAATGAAGTTTATAGTATTTAAAATTGTTGTTTTTATTCAATTTTTTTTTATTATAAATAATTTTATAATAAAAATAAAAAATATATTTTAAAGATTTAATATTTTTTTTTATTATTGATAAATTGATTTAGAAAAAATAAAATTACTATATTTCAATTTGAATAATTTTATTAATTGAATTTTTAAGTTTTTTTCTTTTTTATTACTTCAATATTTTATATATATTTAAATGCTTAATTTATCTTCAAAATTATATTATAAATACTCCATCATATTATTTAAATTTTTATTTATATTTTTTTATTGAAACTTTAACATTATCATAAATATATACTATCTTATTATGAAAAATAAAAATATGAATTCTTAATTTATTTATAAAGTAGTTTTTTTAGCAAATCTAGAATATTTTGAAGGACTTTTAGGATTATTAGAAATATTAATATTAGCATTATTATTAATAAAAATTCCATTTGTATTTTTATTTCTATTAGAAAAAGAAATTTGAGAAACTTTAGAAATTAAATCATGTTTATTACATAAATTAGTACTACTTCTAAAAGAAGTATGTCTATAAAAATTTGTATTTGTATTTTTTTCAACTTCTGAAATGTAAGTTTCAGGTGGATCATTTATAATTTCATTTTCAATAGATTTAAATTCTTCATTATATTTATTTTTTAAATGCTCTGAATGTTTTAGTTTATTTGATTTATTAATTGCTCTTAAATTACCTTGTGATTTAAATTGTGGATTATGATAAAATGATTTTGAATGAGTTTTAAATCTTGTTTTTTTTCTTATTATTATATTTATTAAATTTTGTGCTTTTTGTCTTAAAAATTTAATTGAAGAATGTGATTTATCTTCACTTTTAGATAAAATTTCTTTTGGTGTTTTATAATTAATAATTGAACGAGTTGAATCAAGATTTTTATTTTCAATTATAATTTTATCTTTTTCTTTATCATCTAAATCTAATCTATCATAAAATGTTTGATTTTTTTTTTCAGAAATTACTATTTTATTTATTTTTCTAAAAATTTCCATATAAGGACTATATACTTCTTGTTCTAATATATGTGAATCATCATAAAATTTTTTTTGATTTTCTTTACTTTTTTTTGTGGAAAATTCTAAAGTATTTTTTATTACAATTTCAATGTTACTATATAAATTATATAATTCTTTTGGAGATATTGTATTTATTAACATTTTTGATTTTGTAAAATGCTCAATTTCTGATTCTGATTTTAATAAAAGAATTGTTCTGACTTCATTTGCTTTTTTACTATTAAACATCTTTATTTTTATAAAAAAATTTATTTTAATAAATTTATTATAAGTATCAAATAATTATTTTTTTTCAATTTTATTTAACATTAAAATAAATAATTCAAATATTTTTAATAATTGAGTTAAATAATAAAAATTAAACTTATTTACTAAAAATAAATATATTTATTAAAAAATAAAATTTTAAAATAAATGTTAATATTTTATTTATATTATATTATTTGGAATAAAATAATATATAATTATTTGAAATTTAATTTTATAATAAACAACTTTTATGTTTTATTGTATAAAAAATAATTTTTTTAAAATTTTTTTATTAATTATTCATTTATTAATATTAAAATACTAATATTTTATATAATTTTAAATTGATTTATGAACTTTTTAATTTTCATTATATATTATTTTTTTTTTTTATAAATTCTCTTCTATAATAGAATTCAGAAGTTAAAAAAAAATTTTTTTATTTCACTAAAGACATGATAAAATGTTATTTTTCTTTTTTATATATATAATTTATAAAAAGCAAAAAATTAAAATGGGATGTATTAAAGTGAAAAGTTCATCAAATCCCTTTATAATAAAATCAAAACAAAATATAAGTAAAAATAATTATGAAAAAGAAAAAAATAATTTAAATGAAGATAGTTTATTTCCTGATATTCATTCTTCTCAAAATGATGAAATAATGACATTAAATAATAATAATTTTAATCTGTTAGAAATTGAAAAAGAAAATAATAATGATGTAGAAAATATAACTATAAATAAACAAAATAAATCAAGTAATATTTCTGAAACTATTACCTTAATATCAATAAATAATTCATTTTATTCAAATGAAATGAATAATAAAATTTGTATAAATGAAAGTGTGAATATAAAAAATAATAATTCAAATCAAAATAAAAGTATATTAAATGTAATGGTAAATGCGAATCGTTATGAAGCAATGTATCCAATTTGGATTGAAAAAGATTCTGAAATAATATTTAAAGTAAATGGAAAGTGGAAAATTAATAATTTAAAAGAATGTACTTCTATTGGTATAGAAAATGAAAAAGAAAATAAAAATGAAAAAATAGAGAAAACTAAAATTGTAAATAATAATGTTAATGATAATAATATTATAAATAATGAAAATAATTTTAATAATGGAGCTTTAATTGGTAGAATTTTAAATGATATACCTTTTGTAATTTATGATAATTTAAGTTTTGTTAGTAAAAAGTCAGGTCCTTTATTTTTAAAAATGAATATTAAAAAATGTTTTTGTAAATTTTCACCGAGTGGAAAATTATTCCTTAAAATTATTGGGGCTAAAAATATTGAATCATTTGATAAAATAGATGAATTAATTGGATGGGATAAAGATATTAAAAAGTTAGAATATTGTAATAATAATAACAATATTTGTTCTTTGTCATTTCTAGATAAAGAAACTATTATTTTTTTTAATAAAATGAGATTTAATTCTAATTTATTTGCTACTTTATATTTAAATAATATTAAAGATTTAAATAAGTATACTAATGATTTATATGAGTTTATGATTAAACAAGAAAAAAAAATTGAAAAATTTAAAGTTAATTTTATTTTTATCAAATTAATTGAAAATTTTTATAAACCTTTTTTAGGAAGAAAAAATAAGATGAAAAATAAAAAAAAATTGATTTTCTATTCTCAAAAAGACTTAGAAGAATATTTAAAAGAGAATTTTGAATATAAAAAAAAATTTAAAATCTTTTTTAAAATACATGAATATAATAAGCCAATGTCTCTTTCAATAAAATTTATTTTAGATGAAAATATAAGAAGAGAAATATTTAATGAAGAAAATAAAGAAATAGCATTATTAACATTAAGGACTAGAAGAGGACAAAAAATAAATCATTTTAGCATACTTATTTTTAGTGATAAAGTAGAAAATTTAGAAATTGATTTTTCAAAAAAAATATCATTATTTAATTTAATTCAAGACATAAATAAACCAAATATACATAAATCAAATTTAGAAATAATATATGAAGAACAAATTAAAAAAAAAAAATCAAAAATGTCATTTGAAAATAAAATAATATTATTAAATGAATTATATAATTATAAAAATAAAGATGATAATTCAATACATAATTTACAAAAATCAAAATCAAATTTAGAAGAAAATAATATAGAAGAATATAAAAAAATATCTTATAAATCAGATGATGAAAAATATATTCATAAGAAAAAAAGTCTAATTGATGATAAAGAAGATGATGAATAAAATTTAATTATTGATATATTAATTAAAATATATTATAAATTAATTGATTAAAAATCGTTATAAACTATTATTTTTATTATCTAATAAAAGTAAAATAAATAAATGTCTTCACTCATTGAAGAAATAGTAGTTTTGGACGATCCAAAAGTAAATTATATAATTTTATAATAAAAGTTAGAAGAAATAAAAAAATATACAATCCCAGATGATTTAAATGAAATTGATCGAATAACATACATAATGAAAAAAGGATATGTATGTCAAAAAGACTATATAATTAAAAATTTAACATATTTCTATTTTAAGAATTATCCAAATAACTGTATTTTTATTTTTAGTTTAATAACAAAAATTATGGAAGATATTGAAATTTATGATAGGTCTTCTCAAATATTATTTAGTGAAAGTTTAGAAGAATTAGCAAAAAAATTTTCAGAAAATAATAAAGATTATAATAACGAACATTCAAAAGAGTTAACTATTATTTTAAAACATTTTATGATTGCAATATCAACTTTAGAAAAATCAATAAGTGATGAATATGTTAATCAATTTAATAATCTAATAGATAATTTTTCTAAAAATAAATTTAAAATTATTTTAGATAAAGAATTAACTGAATATGCTATTTCATTAGGCAAATTCGGCCAAAAAGTTCAAAATAAAAAATTTTCTGTATTTTTTTGTGTTTGTTTAATTAGGATTTCTAAAATAAGAGATGAAGAATTATATAATAAATTATTTATTTTAGCAGAAGACACTGAAAGAGTTGTTAAATTTGAAATGGCTTATCATATGAGATTTATTATTTATTTAAATGATAGTAAATTTTGTCAGGAAAAAATTACTAATTTTTTAAATTATTATTTAGAAGATTATGATATAAATTTTGTGAATATTATTATAGAAAGTATTTTATATTCTAATAATTTATTAAAATTTAATGAACAACTATCCTTTAAAGAACATTTAAAAAATAAAATAGATGAAATTATATCTTCTACTGATTTTTCGACTTTATCTTATGATTTTGATATATTTTCTAATATTTTTTTATGTCTATTAAATTTTTCTTATGATAATGGAAAAGGAAATAAAAATATACATCTTATAATAAAACAATATTTAAAAAAATATTTTTATGTTACAGAATTACAATTATCAACTAATGTAATAGTTAAATTTAAAATTGATTATATATTAAAAGTTTTTGATAAAATATTATATATTTTTTCAAGAGAAAAAGATATTCAATTTTTAAATGAGATTTTTCCAATTGCAATGAAATATTATTTTCAAAATAAGGAAAATACAGATATATTTTATGAAATTCTTCATTCAATTATATTAAAAATTCCAAATGAATTCTTGAATAAAAATTTTTTTAATAACATTTTATTTTTTCTTGAAGAAGATAATTCTGATACCAATTCCCCTTCTTATAATAATAATACATTAACTCTTTCTGAAATAAATACCACATCAAATTCAATGAAGGATAGTAATTCTCTTATATTAAATTCACAAAGTAATAAAAAAGAATATAAAGAATTTTGGTTTAATAATTTTGATATTATTATGCAAAAAATGATAGCAATTGAAAATGAAACATTTTTTAATTTCTTTTTTGAAAGATTTAATAGTTTTCTGGAAATAATTAAAAAATTTAAAGAATGGAGAATTGTTTTAAAATTATTTAAAACACTTCAAATGATTCCAAAATATATTATGTTTAATCATTTAAAGTATACTAATTATGAAGATTATTTAAAAATTTTATTTAATTTTTCGAAAGAATTATTAAAAGATAATAAGAATATTCTTATTGAGAAAGAAATTAGTGTATTATTGTGCCAAATTATTCATTTTTCAAAATCAAGAAATAAAATTTTAGATTATTTAAAAGAGAATTTTTTATTAAATAAATCTTTTTATAGAAGAAGAATTTATTGTTTATTTGGTGATTCAGCTTATTTAATTTTTTCAAAAGAGTTTATAAAAAAAAATAATATTTATTCCAATTTATTTCAAAATATTCTAATTAATGATATTCCATTAATGCAAAGTTATATTATTAATATTATTACAAAATATGAATTATTTGATAATGATATAATAAATATAGTAAAAAATATTATAAATACATCAAGTAAAAATGATATTTTATTAAATGTATCAATTAATAATTATTTAAAATTATCTTTAAATAAAACACAAAAAAATAACAATAATGAAAGAGAAAAAATCGAAACCGAAAATAAAGTTTTTGAAATCGAAAAAATCCAAAAAGAAAAAGAAAAAAAACGTGAAAATTCATTAAAAAAATCAATTAAACCAAAACATAAAAAAAGTGCAAATGGATTTTTAAGTAGTAAAACTAATAAATTAAGTTCAAAATTATTTCAAAAAATAGATGACAAAAATTTATTTAGTAATACTACAAAAAATAAAGATAATAAATTTTCTGAAAATTTATATAGTGAACATAATATTAATTGTAATACTCATTTTTCAAAAATAAGGAAAGCATGTTCTAATTGTTGTTTTAATTCTATAAATAAAACACCGAAATATTCAAGTCATAAAAAAATATAAATTTTGAAAAAATAATTTATTATTTTGTATATTAATTAATTACTGTGATACAAGTATAATTATTTAATATGAAACTTTACTTTTCTATCTGTTGTAATATATATATTAAACTTCGTATTGATATTATGTTTTAAGAAATATTATTAAAATTGAATTTAATTATTAAAATATTCAAATAAAAATAAGTCATTTTTTTTAATATTAAATTATTGATTTAATAAATATATAAATATAAAAAAGTAAATACAATAATGTCATATAAATCATTTAGAATAAATAATATTGATAATAAGTATAATAATATTAATGGTTATAAATTTCTTGATAATCCTATTAAAACATGGAACATGATAGATTATCAAGATGATTATTATAATATTTCAAAAAATTCTTCAGATCATTCTGTTGATAATATTTATGAAGATAATTTTCTTGATTTAAATGATGATATCAATAATATTAACAATTATAATTTTGATTTATCACCTGAAATTAATAGCAATAATATTCAATTTAGTGAAGTGAATAATTATTATGAAAATATTAATAAATTAAATCAACCAAAAATTTCTAATTTAAATGAAAATGAAAAATTAAAAATTTCAAATAATGTTTTAAAAAAAACAAATACTGACTTAAGAAATGAAAATAAAATTTTAGAAATTGAATTATCAAGAAATGAAAACCAATCAAAAAAGTTGTTAAAAGTAAATTCAATTTTTTCAAAATTTGATAGAAATTTACAAACTTTTATTTATAATTTAAAAAAAAATTTAAAAAAAACAACAGAAAATAATTTAGAAATGACTGATTTGATATTATCTACTGGAGAAAAAGTCAATAAAATAAGACAAGAAAATGAACAAATTTATACAATTTATGGAGATAAAGTTTTATCAATTGAAGATTTGAATAAAAAATATGCAAGAATTGAAATATTAAATAAACAAAATGAAAAAAATATTATTATATTTCAAGAAAAATACTTTGAATTAAATCAATTTTTAGAAAAACAAAAATTAATATTAGATTTTTTAAAGTCTAAAGAAAATGATTTAAAATTATTGAAAGATTCTTTTCAAAAAAGAAAAAAAGATAATGATGAATTAAAAAATGGACTTAAATCAACTATAAATTCATTAAATGGATTTAATAAAAATATTCCAACTGAAAATTTAAAAACCGATGAAAATAATTTATATTCGAAAGATTTTGAAATAAAAAAATTAAATGATAGTATAATAAAAATAGAAGAGGATATAAAAAGAATAAGTGAAATAAATGAAAAAATGAAAAATCAAATTAATAATAATTTTGATAATAAAAGTGATTTATTATTAAAAGAAAAAGAAAATGAAAATCAACTTGAAAATTATATTAATGAAAATACTATATTAAAAAAAGAAATTGAGGAGAAAGAAAATAAAATTAATGATTTAAAAAAGAAAATAGAATTAATAGAAGATTCATTAAAAAAAGGTGAAACAGATTTATCAAAATTAAATATTAATCTAGATGAAATATTAAAAGAAAAAGAAGAAAAATTATCAAATGATGAAAATAATCAAAATGAAATAAGTTTACAAATGAAAAATGCATTAGAAGAAAATATAAAAATTGATAATGAAATAAATGAATTAACAAATAAATATGAAAATTTACTTCAAAATAAAGATGATGAAATTTCAAAATTACAAGTTCAATTAGGTGAAGTACCAATTAATTCTTATCATAGTATTCAGGGATTAGAAGATATTAATTTTAGTAATTTGGATTTTGAATCAAATAGATTAATTAATGATATTGATATTGATATTTTAAATAATATTGAAAATGATGAAAATCAAAAGAAAATTAATAATGATAATATTATTACAAATAATGATTTAAATCAAGATTTAGAAAAAAATCAACAAAATGAAAATAATATTGTTAATAAAATAAATAAAAATAATGAAAATTAAGTTTATTTATTTTTTTATATATATTATTTAATAAAGGATAGATTTAAATATGTTATATATTTAAAAGATATTAATTTAAAAATAGATTTAAAATAAATATAAGAATGAAAATATAATCTGTTTTATTATGATAAATAATATTTATTAATAAGTCTTTTTTTTTTGTTTTATATAATTTATTAAAAAAGTAAGAAAAATAATATTTTTAAACTAAATTAAAAAAAATTAAACTAAAATAATAATATATATAAATTTTTATAAAATTATAAAAATCTATTTTTCAAAAATAAACATTTTCAAATAATTAATAATTCATTATTATCACTCAAATCAATGATTAATTTTTATACTATAAAATAATTAATTATTTGAATCAAGTAAAATTTCATATAAATTTTGATCACATCTTAAAAAAAATTCATTAAAATTCATTTTCCTATTATTATCTTTTTGTAATTTAGCCAAAACTGGAGTTAAAGCAGATAAAATTTGATTATTAATAGATGATAATTTTATATTTTTTAAAGAAATATAACCATCATTATCGGAATCTAATTTATTAAAAAGTTCTTTTAATTTTTCTTTTTTTAATTTTTCATTTTCACTTATTGTATAATTTTCATAAATTGGAACAATTGGAATATTAATTTTATTTTTATATAATAATTTTCCTGTTTTTAAATCTTTAACTTCTGATTCCCTTTTCATAATTCTATTTATTATTTTTTGCTCATCTGAAATGATATTATTTTGATTTTTTAGATTATTTTTTTTCATTTTTAATTGAAATAAAAAATTTATAATAATTACAAATTTAATTTAAGTAAATTTTTGAAATTATCGTAAATTAAAATCATTTAATTATCTATATAAAACCACAAAAAAATAGTAAAAAAAATATATTTCACAAAAAAATATATAATTTAATATAAAACAAAATACATAAAAAAAATAAATCAATAACAATATTTCACAAAAAGAAAATAACTAGTAGTAGCATAATTTTTTTCATTGTTATTTAAACATTCTCTAACATAAGATTTCATATAACCTAATTTAACAAGTTCATTTAAAGCATCATCACAAATATCATTTTTTTTATCTTTTTCATTTTTATCATTATTATTATTATTATAATCAATATCATTATTAGGAATAAAATTTTTACTTTGTCCTTTACTAAAAGACATATTATTAAAAGGATAAGGGCTAATATTATTTATAAATTTATTTTCATTAGAATCGATTGATATTACTACACCATTATCAATTTCTCCATTATTATTTAATTCATATAATCTATTTAATTCCTTTACTTTAACACTAAATTTAATTAAATGATTTTTCACAATTAATTCCTTATCATAATTATCAATTAAACTCAAAGTAATTTCATCATTTAATAAAAAAGATGAATTAAAAGGTGCTAA
>JAEEGK010012295.1_pt1 | contig 19481 bp, 17 predicted proteins | sample 8958771 | NCBI WGS metagenome assembly JAEEGK01 (sample SAMN16246547, study PRJNA631951) | gut metagenome | biome: gut microbiome; feature: rumen; material: SC-attached | host: Bos | place: Iran: Karaj | collected 2018-10
CGAGCCAAAGGCAAAGACTTCTCACTCGCTCAACCCTGTTCCTGGAATTATCTACGACCCTGAATACAAGGGTGAATACGATAATACAAAATTGAACGACGGACTTGGAATTAGTTCTTGGCCTGCAACACTCATGACATTGATGGGATATGTACCACCAACTGATTATGATAAGAGTATGGTTAACTTGAAATAATTGTAGATTGCGACGCAAAGCTTACCGACATTTTGCTACGCAAAAGTCGCTGCGCTCCTGTTGCAACAAGGGGTGCAGCGGCAAATCCATCTTACAATTCCTGCAATGAAGAATTGTAATAAGACTCCAGCTTTGGACGGCAGTCTATAAAAATCTGACCAATTACCGGGTCAAAATGCTTTCCTAAATCATTCTTAATAATTTCAAAAGCTTCATCAAAACTCTTTGCTTCTTTGTAGCAGCGTTTACTTACAAGTGCATCAAAAACATCTGCAAGTGCCATTATGCGGGCTTCGAGAGGAATCTCTTCGCCTTTAAGATGTTCCGGATAACCTTCGCCATTCCATTTTTCATGATGATAATGTGCTACATTTACTGCAATGCGTTCAAAGTCTTTATCCGAAGTTTCGTTCAAAATTTTACGAACAATTATTGCACCCTTTGCAGCATGTTTTTTCATCTTGTCATATTCATCATCATTAAAGATTCCAGGCTTGCGAAGAATTGAATCATCAACCGCAATTTTTCCAAGGTCATGCATAGGAGCCGCTTTGATAAGCAGATTGCAGAACTGAGGATTTATCTGTGTAAGTTCCTTGTGCTTTAAGAGCTCCTCTGCAAAAATCTGAATACAATCACTGGTGCGCAGAATATGACCACCGGTAGAGTTATCGCGGCTTTCGACCATAATGGCCATTCCCTTGATAATGGAATCCTGCATATCTGTAACCTGACGGGTTTTTTCTCCAACCAGGCGCGAAAGCTCTTTGTTATAAGAATTAATTCCCTTTATATAATTCTGCTGCTCGGTATCATCACGCAATTCAAAAAGGTAGCCAGATCTTCTTCTTACAGCTTTGATGCTGTGAATTGTACAGATTGCAGAACGTTCTTCATCCGAGATTTTAAAATCCTGTTCACATTTATCATCCCAGTTCCACGAATCCTCTTTGTAATGAAGTTTTTCGATTATGTCTGTGCAGTTATCCGGAATGATTGAATCAATAGAAATTTTTGAAAGCGATGGAAACAATTCAACGGCAAACTCATCATAGCCCAAAAGCCGCTTTTTATAATCAAATGCAATGTAACCATAGGAACCGCGCGATTTGTAAACCTTCATAAGATTGTATGGAAGATCGTAAGCGCTTGCCTTTGCCGAAACATAAATAAAGAAGGATTCCATGATTACATAAGTAAACGGCATAAAATTTATCTTTGAGCCAAGGAACAGCGGAACAACATACATAAGAGTGCCAAAAATCAACATGAAAAGCAGACTCTGCAAGGTTGATTTTGAAACTTTTTTATTTGAGAGGATTGACCAGGTTACCATTATGATTGCCGAAAGATTTATTACTGCCAGATAGAATATGTAGAAGTACATAATCGGACCTTTTTCATAGGCAATCGTTGTCATTCCATAGCGTGAAATGATATGTGGATTCTTAAAGAACAGATTTGTATGTTCCGAAGTTGCCATAAGAATACTGATGGTTAATGCGCTAATAAAAACAATAGCCCTTACAGGCAGGAAGAATTTTTTATTGCACATTTCTACAACCACATTCAGCATGAACATGATTGTAAAAATACTTCCAATATAGGAAATAAAATCCCCGATTAACGCGGTCTGTAATTTATCTGAATAAATCATTACCGAATAACCGAAGTTTGAGGCAATTACCATCATATATAAAAACAAATGGTTTTTATTGATTTTACTTGGAGTTAACTCATTAAAAACCACAAGTTCGAGAATTGAGACAAAAAACAATATTAAGTAAACTAATTTCAAATCCATATATATATATCTATTATAACTTATAGTTCTCAATAAAACCAATAATATTTTAATTATCGGCAAGTTTGTAGATTTCCTCGGTTGCAATTCTGGCTTTTGCAACTATATCGCCGGCTTGTTTTGGAAAACAGTAGTACAGGGTCTTCATATCTCCAATACATATCATATCTCCAATTTCGTACCAGAAGTAGTCGGAATAAAGGCTATAGCTGGCGCGCGGGCCCTGCTCGTAATGAAGTTTTCCGTTGCAGCCGTCAAGAACAAAGCCGTTTGCAGAATGCTGCAACGTGCCCTCGCCTACGTGATAGATTGCTTTTGTATTTACCATCATGTAAATTTCTACTTCGGTGTTGATTTTGTATGCGCCGGAAGAAATTTCTTTTCGAACCTGTTCACGCTCCCAGGCAAACCAGGCTGGAACTTGAGAAAGCTCTCCTTTTTTTGAACCATCATCGGATCTTTCGAGCTGTCCGTCTTCCCGGAGCGTCCACTGTGCCCCACAATTGTTACAGCAAAGTGTAATTTCTTTTCCAACCATCTTTCCTTCTGTTCCGCATTCACGGCATTTATACAAAACGCGGTTCAGATAATCGGCACGGAAGGGCTCAGTGATTTTTATATTATTTTCCTGCTGCCACTTCCAGTTATCAAAGGTGAACTCCTGTTTTAAAATTTCGTTCAGTTCATCAACAGTTTTGTTCTGTATTTCCTGCGGCGACAAAAGATATTTTATATCGGCAGAGATGTTTACCTTTCGCTTCTGCAGATTGTTGTAAAGCGGATCACGGGCAAAGGCTCCATAAGTACGCACCATTACAACAGGAACTCCCAGCAGCTTAAGGCATTTTCCAAGAGTGGACGGAAGAGGAGTTGCAGTTCCGTCAAAAGAATAACTTGCTTCGGGATACATGAGCACCGAAGTCTTTAGCTTTTCGAGCGCATACTTCATGTTGCGCACAAGAACAAAATCAGTTACGAATTTATTTGTAGGGATGCAGCCCAGGTGTCGCATAAGATAATTTTTTCCGACAAAGCCGTCACTGGTGCAGACAATATTCATTGGCCGTTTTGCAAAAACTGTTTGGGCAATAAGAAGGTCTGTAAAACAGGAATGGTTCATAAGGATGAGACACGGTTCGCGTTTTCCAAGCTTTTCCATTCCAATATAGTTTGCTTTAAAATTAGTTGCCTTGAGTTCACCCTTGCCCAGCACCTGCATAAGAAAACGCCAAAAGGCTCCGGGTTTTACAGGTTTACGGGATTTTTCGGATTTGAGTGCAATTACTTCTTCATAGGATTTTTCTTTTACAACAGTTTTCATTTTACCTGCCTGCCTTTGTGTAGAATCTTAATTGTTATTATAGCAAGTCCCACAATAAATAAAATCATGCTTATCCATTGAGAGATTGAAAATATCCAGATAAATCCGCGGGCAGAATCATATCTTAAAAATTCAAGCATAAAGCGCACCACTGAATAATAAATCATATAGTATGCAAAAAGCGGATGGTCTGCAGCCCGGATTTTTGTAAAGAGCAGCCACAAAATTACAAATGCAAAAATAAAAAGCAGGAGCGCTTCTGTAAGCTGAACCGGAAAAAGTCCTGTGTTTAAAGGTGCATCACTTACCGGTGCTTTATAATGAAGGGCAAATGGACCTGAATAAGGAATGCCATAACAGCAGCCGGCGCAAAAGCAACCGATTCGTCCAAAAGCATGAATAAACGGAATTACAAAAGCAAAGATATTCGTAAAATCACGGGGGTGACAGCGGGCAATTTTACAGCCAAGCAGATAACCCAGCGGGCCGGTAATTAAGCCTCCGTAAAAAACAAAGCCGCCTTCCATGAGTCCGGATGCGGAAGGATGACGCAGCATTTTGAAAAGATAATTAAAAAAGTAGCGCGGTGTATAAAAATCAAGAAGATATAAAAGCTTGGCTCCGGCAAAACCAAAGGCAAGAACTACAGCCGAAATTATAATAAAATCGTAAAAATTTTTATTCAGAATTTTGCAAAGCTTAGCACAAAGGGCACCCGCAAGAAGGATGCCCGTTACTATGCATATTCCATAGAGAGGAAGTTTTATAAAACCAAGATTTATAAAGGGAAGCGTAAGCGATTAATCAAAGAAGCCCAAAGAATCTGCAAAACCAGCGCCCACTCCAATACAGGTTAAACATGCAATTGTTACAATTAATCCCCAGCACAATGCAATAATACCAAGAATTAAACCGGTTTTAGCTGTTTTTCTCTGCTGACCACCTTCTTTCATTCCAATAGCACCAAAAATAATTGCAAGAATACCGCAGAGTGAACCAATCCATCCCATTCCGGCAGCGCCACCACCAATGGCGATTACTAATGAAACTATACCTAAAACTAATGCTGCTGTGTGCATAATAAATCTCCTTTGTATGAAAATATTATAACATGATTTATTTGTATTGTCATAAAAATTATATCTATGGGAAAAACTGCGGAGTGAAGAACCTGGCTTTGCTCCACAAGGCAAAGAGGGAGTTCCGCAAAGCCAGAACCTTCACTTCGCAGTTTTTCACGCGAAATTTTCAGGCACTACACCCCAAATAATCTTTTTATATTTTCATCCACAGTAGAATTTAACTCCGGAATAGGAATGGCGCGGACTTGGGAGAGGTAATTAAATACGTGTTCTACCAAAACTGGGGTGTTGGGTTGGCCGCGGAAAGGGACGGGGGCTAAGTAAGGGGCGTCGGTTTCGGTCAAAAGGCGGTCTGACGGGATGTAGCGGATGAGTGCTTCCATCTGTTCGAGCTTGGATTTTTTGGTGTAGGTTATGCCGCCACCTAAGGCTATGTACCAGCCGCGGTCAAGGAAAGCTCGTGCTTCGTCTATACCGTAGCTATAACAGTGGATTATTCCGTTATCGTAGCCGACGTTCTTTATGCAATCCAGAGTGTCTTCAAATGCGTCGCGACTGTGAACTATAACAGGGAGATTAAGCTCGCGGGCAAGTTCAATCTGCAACTCAAAAAGTTCTCGTTCTCCGCGGTAAAGCTGTTCGTCAAAATCTTCTTCACAGCGGCCGTCGGCACCAGATGGGTTCCAGTGATGGTCCAGTCCACACTCACCTATAGCAATTACACGCCGGTGCAAAGTGTCCTGGTCCTTGTCGTTGGCAGCAGCAATGACTGACTCCCTAAGGATTTTCATCTGGGCATCTCTGTCTTTTATGCTTTCAACGTCCGGCCAGATTCCGGCAGTAAAATACATAAAGTTGCGGGCTTTGTCTGCAAGATTGGAATCAGAAATTGCTGCAATGCATTTTTCTACAGCAAGCTGTCTGCCGGCTAAATCTCCTGCACGGGTTCCAATATCAAGTCCAAAAAAGCAGTCGCGGCTGGCCATGGCAGTCAGAACTTCAACACCATTTATGCCGCGTTCTTCTGTCATCATCTTAAAATGAAAGTGTGTATCGCTGAACATGCCGAAAGTATATCAGATTTTTTTGGATTTGGAAAAGCCGGCTAAATCTGATATACTTACGAATTATGACTATAGTAGAAAAATTTATCAGCGATATTGAAAAAACAAAAAAATATGCTCGCCAGAACAAACCCGGCTTTTCGGGCTATGAAAGCATAAAGAAGGATATACAAAGTCTTTTTGAACGAAGTACATCCTGCCCAACCGACCTTCCTCACTCTCTGTTTGAATACTGGGAAAATGCATATATTTATACTGCTTCGGATTTAAGCTGGGAGCCGGAAGCTGCAAATTGTGAGCGACTGGCTGCAATGCTTGCACTCATGGAAGACAGTGATGAATATTTTGATACCCTGAGTGATAAAGACTGGCAGGAAATTGGTCAGCTTGTTAATTATGAAGCAGAAGACCTTCCTGTTGATATTCTTCAATCTATGATGAGCGTGCTTGTTTCTAAAGGAGCATATTAGTTTTGCAGAGTGCCGATTTTTACCGTGAATGCCGCCAGTGCCCAAGAAAGTGCGGAGTGAACAGACTTGCAGCTATGGTCCCTGAGCCTGTCGAAGGGCCGCGTGGAGGCTTTTGTCGCGAGACCTCTGACCTTCGCATTGCATTTGCGGGCCTTCATTTTGGAGAAGAACCTCTTGTTACAGTTTTTGGCGGCAGTGGAACAATCTTTTTTACAGGCTGTACCCTACGCTGTGCATTTTGCCAGAATTATCAGATAAGCCAGGATGGTTTGGGGCGTGCAGTAGATAAGCCTGAGTTTGTTGACATTTGCCTTAAGCTGCAGGCTGCCGGTGCTGAAAATATTAATCTTGTTACAGGAAGTCATCATATTCCAAAGATTGCAGACTTTTTGAGAGCTGCGCGGGATGGTGGAGTTACAATACCTTTTTGCTGGAACTCTTCTGCCTATGAGTCGGTTGAAATGCTTGAGCTGCTCAAGGGCCTCGTTACAATCTGGCTGCCGGATTTGAAAACGCTGGATTCTTCACTTGCCCGCAATCTTTTTGCCGCCCCAGATTATCCTGATGCCGCCACTGCCGCAATCCGCTGGATGATAGACAATAATCCGCTCAAAATTGTAAGCCTGCCGGAACCACCAAATGCTAAACCTGCTGAATGGGCCCAGCCTGGTGAACCCCGCGACAAAATCATGTCTGGTGTTATTGTGCGTCATTTATTTATGCCGGGCAAATTTGAACAGACGGCTGATGTTTTAGGATGGCTCAAGGAAAATGCAGATTGTCGTGCAATCATTTCGCTTATGAACCAGTATACGCCGGTGCCTTTTGAAGAAGAAGCCGGACAACTTACCGCCCGCCGCAAAGCCCTTGCCTCTTTGGAAAACCGCCTGGTCACTCAACAGGAAGACGCCGACATCCAGGACCTTATAGAAGCCTACGACTTTGAATACCTTTTTTACCAGGAGCTCACCAACGATACCTCCTGGCTCCCGGATTTCAGACGCGCGCAACCCTTCAGTAATAAGCTGGCTACTCCGGTGTGGCATTGCTAAAAATTTCGTGCTATAATGACCCTACTATGCAGAAAAATAAACTTACAGGGGTGGCCATTCCGCTTGGTGCCCTTTATACAAAAAATAATCCTGTCATCGGCGAGTTTGCAGACCTTATGCCCTTTGCAGATTTTTGCAAGGCCTGTGGAATCCAGCTGATCCAGCTGCTGCCTGTAAACGACACCGGAACTCAAAGCTCACCCTATTCAGGACTTTCGGCTTTTGCTCTTCATCCAATTTATATACGCATTAAGGATATTCCGGGTTTTGAAAACCTTTATAAAAGCGACGAAAAATTCAAAACCACCTATGATATTTTTATCACCAGCCAGCCCTACACCCTGCGCTACGACTACGACGCAATTTTGAACACAAAAATCAGCCTGCTCAAAATGCTTTACGATACCACCCCGGAAGGAAAAAGCGGCGAAGCGGACGAACAACTCACTAAATGGATAAAATCCAACCCATGGGTAAAGGACTATGCCGTTTACAAAAACCTTAAGTGGAACTACATGCAGGCAAGCTGGAAAAGCTGGCATCAAGATGACCAGCACAAAACTCCGGAAGAAATCACTAAGCTGTGGAACACCAAGGCCTTCAAAAAAGAGCATCTTTTTTATGCCTGGTGCCAGATGCTTGCAGACCAGCAGTTTACCACAGCCGTTGAATATGTACACAAGCAGGGGCTCCTGCTCAAAGGCGACATGCCAATCCTCATGAACGAAGATTCCTGCGACGCCTGGGCCTACCCTAATGTATTCAACCAGAACCTGCGTGCCGGAGCTCCTGCCGATGGAGACAATCCGACCGGCCAGAACTGGGGCTTTCCAACCTACAACTGGAAAAATCTTAAAGAAGATAACTACTCCTGGTGGAAAAACCGCCTCAAGCATGCCTCCCGCTATTACGATGCCTACCGTCTTGACCACATTCTGGGATTTTTCCGAATCTGGGCAATTCCTGAAGCAGACTGCAACGCCCTTACCGGCCACACAGAGCCCTACGCAAGTTTTAAGATTGATGACCTTTACGAGCTTGGTTTTGATGACGACCGCATCCGCTGGCTCAAACTTCCTCATATTCCGACAAGCGCCGTTGAAGAAGTTACCTGGAACCGCGACGTTGCCCACCAGATTTTACAAACCATCTGCACCCGCATTGGAGATGAAGAGCTCTGGCTTTTTGATAAATCAATTAAGGGAAGCCGCGACCTGGCCCAGCTTGATCTGAGTGCCTTTGTAGACGAGCCTGCCGCTCAAAAAATCAAGACAAAGCTTGTTGAATACTGGTCCAACCGCACCCTGCTTGAAGTTTCTAAAAATATATTTATTCCCCTCTGGACTTATGGACAGTCAACTTCCTGGGGTACGCTCAATGAAGCAGAAAAAGAAGGCCTTCTTGACCTTTTTGCCGACCTTGAAAAAAAGAACTTAAAGCTCTGGAAAAAACAGGCAGATGAGATTTTCACAGCCATAACAGCCGGCCTCAAAATGACCCCATGCGGCGAAGACCTGGGCGTTGGAATTGCCTGTGTGCCTCAGACTATGCTGGCCCACAAAATCTTAGGCTTGCGCGTAGTCAGATGGTGCCGCAAGTGGAGCGAACCGAACCAGCCTTTTGTTCCATTTGAAGAATACGAGCCATTGAGCGTTGCAACAACCTCTGTCCACGACTCAAGCACAATCCGCCAGTGGTGGGATGACGAAAAAGAAAGCGTAAAAGCCTTTATAAAAGCCAACGCCCGCGACTTTGACCTTGAAAGTGCCGACGCTTCTGCAGGCCCACTTTTTGCAGACCAGAAATCAGAACTTGACCAGCAGGCCGACAAGCTTAGCCAGAAAGATTTTACTCCGGAGCTTGCCCAGGAGATTCTCAAAGCAAGCGCAAAAGCCGCAAGCCAATGGTTCATTCCGCCGTTGCAGGACCTGCTCTACATGGACAAAGCCCTCTGGCTGCCGGATGCCGCCGACGAACGCATAAACATTCCGGGCACTGTAACAAAGTTCAACTGGACTTACAGAGTGCCTTGTGCTGTGGAAGAGCTGGTACAAAACAAAGAACTCATTCAAAAAATAGCAAAACTAACATCATCGCAAATATAGGGCTTAAACATACAAATTAAAAAAAAACTTGCAAAAACTATCGTTCTAGCGATATAATACAACTATCGCTTTAGCGATAGTGTTTTGTCATGAAAAAATTAAAGCTTTATCACGGCTCAGAAACTGTCATCAAACTTCCTCAATTTCATTTTGGAAATCCAAAGAATGATTACGGCTATGGATTTTATTGCACCGAAAATATTGAACTTGCAAAAGAATGGGGCTGCACCGAAGAAAAAGACGGCTTTGCAAATGAATATCAGCTGGTACTGGATGGTCTTAGCATTCTTAATCTTTCACAAGGCGAATACAATATTTTAAATTGGCTTGCAATACTTTTAGAAAACAGAACCTTTGAACTAACTTCAGACATTTCTATTGCAGCAAAACAATATCTTTTGCAAAACTTTTTAATTCCCTACCACAAATATGATATAATCCGCGGTTACCGTGCCGATGATTCATATTTTGCTTTTGCGAATGCCTTTTTGAACAACACAATTTCTGTTCAAAAATTGAATCAGGCAATGTACCTGGGAAAGCTTGGCGAACAGGTTGTATTAAAATCAAAAAAGGCTTTTTCACAAATTTCGTTTGCAACAAGTACCCCGGCAGACCGCAACATTTACTATCCAAAAAAGATGCTCCGTGACAGCACCGCTCGAAGCACCTTTTCAAAAATACGCTCAGAATCAGATTTACAGAAGCCAAATGCATTTTTTGTAATAGACATAATAAGAGGAGGAATAAAAAATGGCGACCCGCGCATACCAGCAATTTTATTTAAATGATGCCCAGCAAAACCTGGCTGTAATGTTCGACTATGCAATCCGGCTCCTTAAATACGACGGCGACCAGTTCTTCCTTTATTTTATTCAATCAAAAGTTGCGCAGAAATTCGGACACGCAAATCCAAAATATATTGCAGGAATGTCGGGCATAGAATTGGCACAGAATGTACTCACAAAAATTGGCGCTGCCACTAAGTTCCCCGATGATCCAAAAATCAAGCAAGGTAAAGAGTTCTGGCTTGGCTGGGTGCTGGCATATTACCAGTGGTATTCAGGCTTAAAGTTTTCTGACCTGCAGGAATACGGTCTTGTCCCATCCCGAATACTTTCATGCTACATTCTTCACGAAGCAGACATCTCTAAATTTGTCAGCACTGCAAATAAAATCATTCTGGCAAACAAAGCTGCCTCACCTACCCGACTTCAAAAAATCCGCAAAGCCCGGGGTCTTACCCAAAAAGAACTTTCAGAACTAAGCGGCGTTTCCCTTCGCATGATCCAGCTTTACGAACAGCGCCAAAACGACATAAATCAGGCTTCAGGACAGACTATAAACAATCTTGCCTACGCCCTATGCTGTAATTTTTATGAAATTATGGAAATTACACTTGAAGACAATTAATCAGGAAGAGATTCCAGACACAAAGCAGGATAACACTAGAGATTGTCGGGTCAAGCCCGACAATGACAATAATTTTGTTACTCTGCCTTGCGAACTACACGGAAGCCAAGTGATTCGCTTTGTCCTGTTATGCTGGTACACGAGCGTTGCATAGCAGAACAATCCATTGCGTAACTATCCCAACAACCACCACGAATAACTATTATCAGTTTGGTATTTACAGGTCCTGTAGGATCTGTAACAGTTCCTTTAGTAATTGAACCATCCTTATCATAACAAAACTCTTTTACATTACCACTCATATCAAAAATGCCAAGAGCATTATAACCCTTTTTTCCAACTTGATGGGTGCCAGGTGTAAGGCCTTTGTTTTCACAGTACCATCCAACAGCCTCAAGGCCTGGATTTATGGAGTCATTATATTTTTTGCCTTCTGCGGTTGGAGCACCGCTAAAAGTATAATCCCAGGCATCTTCGGAAGGATTTCCTCCTCTTGCTGCAAATTCCCATTCTGCTTCTGTTGGTAAACGGTAACCATTTGCCCCTGCTACCAGTTCAACAGTAGCTCGGGTAATATGTTTATTATCGTATGTTAATTCTGTTACTGTAATTGCATAGGCTTTTGTAAGTCCTGTTTTTTCACTTAAAGCATTACAAAAATACACAGCATCATACCAGGTTACATTATCTGCAGGACGATATTTTTGTATTTCACCTTGTGCCAATGGATAATCGCCGGTTTCTTTACATAAAAAGGGTTCTGCATCTAAAGTATATTCATGCGACCCAATAGTTACTTTCTGATTTGTCATAACTTCTTTGTACAGCTCTTGAGTCACTTCATACTTACCCATAATAAACGGACTTAAAGTTACAGTGCGTTCATCAATAAAAACACCCGGACAATTATTTGTATTTTCTTTACCTATAATTTGAACAGCGGAATTCATAACGGTAGCTTCGGAAGTATTCTGAAGCAAAGTACCGTCTATTGTAATTCCTTCTGCAGTAATAGCCCATACACTGTCAGGATTTCCACCCTGCTGGTCTGAGCTTCCACTTTCTGAGCCTTGATTGACGGTGCTTTCATTTCCTGTTCCATTTCCAGCCGTATTTTTTGGACCTGCTGGATCTGTTGGATCTGAACATGCTGCCATCAGAACAACTGCAATCATAACACCAATAATTAATCTACCTTTTTTCATAATGTCTCCTTAATAATTATTCTATAAAAGGGGTTTATAGTTTTTATTATTTTAGGATAATCTCCTGCAGTCAATATTGAAAACCAGACATTATGACATAAATCACCGCTTATCTAAGAAGTTTATGACATATGTCATAGGGGATTTATACTAATTAACACTTTTTTTATGATTTTTCTTTTGATATCATAAAGATGATGATACAATTGTAAAAAAGGAAATCATATGAAAGTTCACAACCTTTACTCTAACAAAACACTTCTGGGAATAAGGATTTTTTCTGCGGCAACCCTAATACTATTACTGATTACCACGTCTGGTAAAATTCAAGATTTGTTTATTAATAATTTTTACAAAACAAGTGACCTTGTCACAAAATTCGACAAGATACTAAACATAACTTTAAACACTTTTATCATTATTTCTGCTGCAATTTTAATTGTACAACCTTACCGTTTTTTCCTGATTAGCCTTTTAAGTTTATTTTATTCTCTTTGTGCTGAATTTTTTAATACACAATCTTTTACAGGCTTTTTAATGTTATTTGTAGCTATAAGTTCCTTTTGTTTTAGAATTAATTTTAGAACCCACAAAAAACTCACCTTAATGATTTTTATAACTGTTACTTTATTTGAAATATTTTTCCAATTAACAAAGGGTATGGAAATATTCTGGATAATGACTTATCAGAAGCTGCAAATTGTTTTTACCGTGGCAATTTCGATCTTTTTCTTTTGCCAACATCAAAATCAAAACACAATCAGAGACTTAACTAAAGATAAAGTCTTAAATTTAGCTGCTTTTAAAGGTCTTGAACGTAGCGATTTATATCTTCTTGAAGATGTAATGAACAATCTGAAATATAAAGAAATTGCTAAAAAAATAAATGGAAGTGAAGGCGCCCTTAGAAATAAACTTAGTAAAATCTATAAAATTCTTGAAGTTGGCGATAAAATAGGCTTTCTTACCATATATTCCGGCTATAAACTCATTTATGAACCAGATAATGATTAATTGTAATTGAATTTTTCTAATCATTTTTTGATTTTTCATGTTATAATAGAATGTCTATAAGAGGAATAAAATGCACATTTCATATAACGAATTTCATATATCAAAAAAAGTCCGCGATCTTTGCAGTTTTGAAGAAGGGCTTTTTGCCTCCAGCGGGAATGTTGTTTTTGCAAACATGAGGAATGTGCGCAATTTTCAGGTGCTCTTTAATAATTATATCGAAACTGTAACCGGCGACGACAACAAGAAGGTAAGTGCCGGCCAGCTCAACGCAATGGGTCTGATTGATGAAATCCTCCATTATGTCTGCATGCTTTACCGCCGCAACAAGGTGCCGTCTTTTATGACAGACCTGCTTGCAGACCTGGAAAAGCAGTTTACCGCAAAAGAAATTGACGCCCTGCTGCTGGACTTTTTAAAGGAATTCCCGCCGGTAGAAGTTTATAAAGAAAAATGCACTGCACAAGATTATCTGGCCCGCACTGCCCTGGACCTGGCAACAAATAAGCCACGTTCCAACCGCGAGCAGACCCTGGAAGAAATGATTCTCCTCCACCTTGCAAACGAAAACGCAGCCTTTAAACCTTTCCTTTTGCTTTTTGATGACACAGAACTTGCAAAAAATAAGCTTTACTCTAAAACATGGACCAGCATCAAAAAATATGCAAAAACTCAACCGACTTTTGGTCCTTTTGACCACGACCTTATAAATCTTTTGAAGGAACCTCAGGCCTTCGCGCCGGATAGTCTTAAGGGGCAGCTTGAATATATCCAGAAATATTGGAATGAATTCCTTGGTGAATGGCTCAAGCGAATCCTTGCCGGAATGGACACCATAAGCGAAGAAGAAAAAGCTGCCTGGCACGGTTTTGGTGGCGGCGATCTCCCGGACATGGCTGCCTACACCTTTGAAAACCTCATGAACGAATACGAACGCTACAGCCCCGACAGCGACTGGATGCCAAAGGTTATCCTTATTGCAAAAACAGTCCTTGTATGGCTGGACCAGCTTACAAAACAGTACGGCTACCCTATCACACGCCTTGACCAGATTCCGGACCCGGAACTAGATAAACTCCGTGACGAAGGCTTTACAGGACTTTGGCTCATTGGACTTTGGGAACGATCTAAAGCAAGCCGCCGCATCAAACAGATTTGTGGAAACCCTGAGGCTGCAGCAAGCGCCTACTCACTTTTTGATTACAACATTGCACAAAATATTGGTGGCTGGGACGCACTTGCAAACCTCCGCCAGAGACTTTGGCAACGCGGTATAAGACTTGCTTCCGACATGGTACCAAACCACACAGGTATGGACGGAGACTGGGTAATCAACCGGCCGGATCTTTTTATTCAGCGCCGCGACTGCCCGTTCCCGCACTACACCTTTAATGGAGAAAACCTTTCGCAGGACGGACGCGTTTCCCTTTACCTTGAAGACCACTACTACAGCAAAAATGACTGTGCCGTAGTTTTCAAACGCGTAGACAACCAGACAGGAGACACCCGCTACATCTACCACGGAAACGACGGAACAGGACTGCCTTGGAACGACACCGCACAGATAGACTTTTTGAACCCTGCTGCACGAGAAGCAGTTATGCAGGAAATCTTACACGTTGCACAGAACTTCCCGATTATCCGCTTTGATGCCGCAATGGTTCTTGCAAAAAAATCAATCCGCCGCTTGTGGTATCCGGAGCCTGGACACGGAGGAGACATTGCAACCCGAAGTGAAACAGGACTGAGCACACAGCAGTTCAACGACGCAATTCCAAATGAATTCTGGCGTGAAGTTGTAGACCGTGTTGCCCAGGAATGTCCTGACACACTGTTGCTTGCCGAAGCTTTCTGGATGATGGAAGGCTACTTTGTACGAACTTTGGGCATGCACCGTGTATACAACTCTGCATTCATGAACATGCTCAAAAAAGAGGAAAATCAGAAATACCGCGAAACTGTAAAAAATACAATCACCTTTGATCCGCAGGTTCTTAAGCGCTATGTAAACTTTATGAACAATCCGGACGAAGAAACAGCCATTGCCCAATTTGGTGACGGTGACAAATATTTTGGTGTATGTACACTCATGATTACAATGCCGGGTCTGCCTATGTTTGGTCACGGACAGATAGAAGGCTTTACAGAAAAATACGGCATGGAATACACCAAAGCCTACAAGGATGAAAAACCAAGCCAGTATCTTGTAGACAGACACTGGCGCGAAATATTCCCGTTGATGAAAAAACGCTACCTGTTCAGTGGTGTAGACAACTTCCTTTTCTACGACCTGTGGCAGGACGGCCAGGTAAACGAAAACGTATTTGCCTACTCAAACGGCGCCGGTCAGGAAAGAGTATTTGTCGTATACAACAACAAGTACGACCGTGCATACGGTTGGATCAAACAGTCTGACCCATACGCAGTAAAAACAGGCGACGGCGACAAAACAACCCTAACCTCACGCTCAATTTCTGAAGGACTCAACCTCAACGGAGAAGACGATAAATACTGTATTTTCCGCGAGCACAGAAGCGGCCTCTGGTTTATCCGCAAGAGCCGCGAAATCTGCGAAAAAGGTCTTTTTGTAATGCTCAACGGTTTTGAATACCAGGTTTATCTTGATGTTCACCAGGTAACAGACGAAGCCGACGGCCGCTACAGAATTCTTTGCGAGCACTTAAACGGTGCCGGCTGCGAAGATATTGAATCGGCATGGCAGGATATAATTTACAAAGACCTTTATGCCGCAATGGAGTCTTATGTAAAAGCAGTGTTCCCTCCAATTATGGAACAGTTTAAATCCAAACCGGGAACTTCCGAAATTTCTGCAATTATCAAGGCTGCCGAAAAACAGGCCCTTGCCTTTGAAGCACAGTGTGAAAAAATTGAAAAAGCTGCCGAAGGCTCATTTAAAGAAAAAAAGCCTGCAAAAGCTTCAAAAGACAAAGCCAAATCAAAAGCAAAGACCTGCACTCTTACCAAAGATGCTACTCAACTTCTCAAGCTGCTTGTTCAGGTTCACAACGCCAAGACTCCAAAAAAACCTGCCGACATACAGAAAGCAATTGTCAATGCAAAAGAAATTCCTTTGTTCATAAAGCTCATGGAGCTTAATGATGAAAAGCTGGAAGCTGCACTGATTTGCCGTGTCCTGTGCGGAAAGTATGCTGTTAGCGGTCTCGCCGACTATTTGAATTTTGCAAGAAAGTTCAATCAGTTTATTACAGAAGAAACCAAGGTTGATTCAGGCCTTAGACCGGAACTTACAAAGCTGCTGCTGCTTGCCCGCGTAAGTGATGTTACAAAGCTTGAAACTCCTGCAGGTGCAAGAACCAGTGCCGCCCGAATTGCAGAGCTGCTCGTAATAAGCAAGTTCCGACGCATTCTTAGTGGTGCAAATCTCTTTGACAATGTCTGGTGGTTCAACAAGGAAATCTGTGACAACAGCCTCAACCTTATTGAACTCCTTATGCTCATGAACGCCAAAGCATCACAAACCGAAAAGGTATTCAAGCTGTTCAAGGAATTACGCGCTGCCAAACTCAAGGCTGCCTATAAGTGCGAGCTTTTTATAAAGGAGTTTGCCCCAAAGAAAAAAGCGGCCGCTCCAAAAAAATCCGCCTCATCCAAGAAAAAAGCTGCCTCTAAAAAATCCACAAAGGAGAAAAAGTAAATGATAGTTTCTACAAAAGGAAGATATGCACTTCGCGTCCTTACAGATCTTGCAGAACAGGAAGCAAAAAACGGTGACACACAAAGAACTCCGCTCAAGGAAATTGCAGAACGTCAGGACATATCTCAAAAATATATAGAAGCTATCATGACACTTCTTTCTAAAAATGGATTTGTTGATGCTGTTCACGGAAAAGGCGGCGGCTATAAATTAAACAGAAAGCCCGAAGAATACAAGATTGGAGACATTCTGCGCGTTACAGAAGGAACTCTTGCTCCTGTTGCCTGTCTGGAAAAAAATGCCGACGCCTGCCCTCGCGAAAAAGAATGTCGCACAATCAAAATGTGGACAAAGCTCGATGACCTTATAGAAAATTATCTGGACAGCGTAACGATTAAAGATTTGATGCGGGTGTGATGAGCTTACAGCTCTGACAGCTCGTCTATTTCGTCAACGTCTAAAAGCGACTCTTTTGGAATGATGATAGATGCAATTGTTTCATCTTCCGAAGTGCTGAACTTAAGGCAGTTTGTATCAAGTCCAAGCTTTTTAAGCATAATCATGATTGTTATAATTCCAAGTCCCGAACCTTCTGTCTGATCAATGTCGGCAAAAGCATCCGAAACTTCGTTATAAATCTTTGTTTTTTCAATTTTATCCTGAATGCGCTTGTACTCTGCACTGGTAATTTTTGTATTATTGGTAACAGAAACACAAATAACATCATCTGCCGAAAGCTGAAGATGAACCTGCAATCTTCCCTCAGCAAGCTCTTTTTTATAATGCTCCTTGTTATCAGAAAGGTTTTCCTTAAAATTCTTCATTCCGTTCTGATAGTCTGCGGCATCGTTTATATTAAGATTCTGTTCCTGAAAGAAAATACGTTTTGCGTTTGCTTTACTTGCATTATCCAAAAGTTCAAAAAGACAATATGAAAGACAGTTAAAAAGGAAGGATTCATTACATTCATCGAGGAAAATATGAAGTATTGATTGAAATCTCTGCTTTTGTTCAAGAGTAAGGGTATAACAATAAAAGTCAACCGGCTGTCTGTTTTTAACAGCCTCTTTTATCTGGAGTACCTCTTGTTCGCTAACATTCTCTTCCATAACTTTCATAATTATATATATTATAACCCTAATTTCGGCATTTTTTCAACAAAAAAACCAAAAAAAAATATAATTTTCTAAATGCCCATAATAAGCTTTTTTAGGGCCGCAGCGTCTCCAATAACAGGACGATTCAATCTTACAGGCTTAAGACAACGTGCAACATTTTCCGGCATGGCAGGAACTTCACCAGTAACATGACGGCAATAGTCTTTGCTCAACGACGGATGATTTTGCGAAACAAGCACAACCGTACAGTCGCTGTCACTGTCATTATTACTCATAGCAGCAGCATAAGCACTGGCAGTTCCAGGATCTGCAAAAACACCGTACTTCATAAAAAGTTCCTTGGCTGCTTTTTCGCGGTCACGCTCTGTCACAACAGAAGGAATTACAAAATGGCGCATCATAAGTGCGTTATCTTCAAAGAACGATTCAAGACGTTCCAGATTTGCAGGTGCAACAGGATTTGCTTCTCCACGTTCATTACGGCTAACAAAAGAGTCCAGCATCTGGGCATAGCCCTGGCCGTCCACACCAAGAGCAGGAGTTGCAGGAACATAAAATCCGTTTACAGGAAGTGCAAAGCGCCAGCCGTAAAGCCCCGCAATAAGCATTCCGTAGTTTCCAGGCTCCATTGCATAAAAAATGTCACCGTCTATCTTGTGTTTAATCTGCGCAAAAGCATAAGGAAAATGAAAAACCTGAGCCATAAGGCGGCAGACATTGGTTGTATTTGCAAGCGTAAGTTTTTTATCCTGAACAAAAGCTTCGTCTTCAAAAAGCGAACGGATCTGTGTTTTTATTTCATCCTCGGAGCCTTCCATTTCTACAGGCAGAATGTTTCCACCGTTCCAGGCAAAGTCTTCTTCTTCAAGCCCGCGAACCTGTCCCTTCTGATAAACCAGCACAGCCTTGATTGTTTTTTTTCCGCGCAGAACCTTTGCTAAAAGTGTTCCAAGCTCTCCGTGAGTAAAGTCCACAAAAACAGAATTGCCGCCATAAAGCGCATGCGTTGTTTCAAGATAAGAACAAAGATAGCTTACACCAAAATCCCGGTAGCAGCCTGTATAACCGTGATACAGTTCAAGATTAAAAAGATTATCATCAAGCTGATTAAGCACCGGCGCAAAAGGAAAAGCCTTTTCTGCAATGGTCTGACAAATAATTGGAGAAAACTCATTTTTCATGTAGGCACTTGTAAGAGTACCCGCAATAGAAGTAAAAGTTGTGTCCTTATCTATATAATAAATCCAGCGGCGAAGGTCTTCAAAGCCCGCAGCAGAAGGAACAAAAACTCCTCCGTCCTTAGGAAGGCAAGCCCGTACCGCCTGAGAAAATTCAACCTGTAAGCTGTTGTTTCGTGTACTTGTAAAAATCAATCTTCTATTCCCGGAATGTGCTTTTTGAGGTGCTCAAGGAACTGCTCTCCTGTAACACCTTCACGCAGGCATGCAAACATACAGTTATCGCCTGCAACAGTTCCAAGCACTTCGTTAAGATTAAGATTATCTATTGCATTACATACTGTATTTGCGTGCCCCGGAAAAGTTTTGATTACAACAATATTTCCGCTGTAATCTATACTCACATATCCGCGCAAAAAGTCCTGAACATAAATTGCTTCGCTTTCTCCGCTTTCGTCTTCGCCAGGCAGAGCATACATATATCCGGATTTTCCGTCCGGAACCTTGCCCACCTTTAAAAGCTTAAGGTCGCGGCTCAAGGTAGCCTGAGTAACCTCATAACCTTCCTTGAGCAGCAAAGCCAGAAGGTCATCCTGACTTTCAATTATGTTATCTTTAATAAGAGTTTTTATAGCCTTAAGGCGCGACTGACGTTCTTTCATATTAAAAGTCCTGCGTATGCCTTGAGTGCACCTTCCATCTGTCCGCTCAAAACAGTCTTGGCAAGCTTCTTACCAAGCTGAACACCTTCCTGGTCAAAGCTGTTTACGTTCCATACAACGC
>JAEEGK010012296.1_pt1 | contig 19480 bp, 12 predicted proteins | sample 8958771 | NCBI WGS metagenome assembly JAEEGK01 (sample SAMN16246547, study PRJNA631951) | gut metagenome | biome: gut microbiome; feature: rumen; material: SC-attached | host: Bos | place: Iran: Karaj | collected 2018-10
ATAATTTGAAAATATAAAATTATATAATGAAAATCCAATTAATTTCAATGGGGATTGGGGATTGGGCCCAATCACCAATCCCCAATCCCCAATCCCCAATATAATTCTAAAAAATAATTTAAAATTAAAATATCAATATTTTTAAAAAAAATAAAATAAATAAATGACAAATTTTAATTATTAAAATTAAAGAATAAATTATTTGTTTTTTAATAAACCTAAATATTTATTTTTGTTTATATTAAAAACATAAAATTATTTAAACTTTTAAACCCAAAAGATAAATATAAAATTATAAAACAATAAAATAGTTAATCAAATGAAACTGAACTTGAATCCTTTAAATTCTCAGAACTTATAAACTTGCTTTCATTATTATTGTTATTTCCAGTATTATAATTACTATCACTATCATTATAATTTTGAATTTGATTATTGTTTTTACTATTATCATCATTACTATTATAATCTTTATTATCATTATTATTGTTTTTATTATTATTATTAACGTAATCATCATTATCATTACTTTTTTCTTTTTTAACAGCATTATTTTCAAAAATAATATCATTGTAATGATTTTCATTAGAATTTTTAATATTATTATTTGTACTGGATCCAGTAAATTTACTATTAACTTCACTTTCTTTTTCTTTTTCAATATCTTTATTATTATTATTTACATTCCCATTAATATTAGAAAATTTTTGCTTAGCTTTTTGTAAGTCTAATGTAGAAACTGCTTTCTTATGAGAAATTTCAGTAATTTTTTTAATATTTTTTAACCCTCCAACCATAGCTAAACATTTCGCTAAATTTAAACAACTTAACATAATATTTTTAGATTCTTTACTGATAGTAAATAAAGAATCATTAGTAGAAAAATAATCTTCTAAATTATCTTCTAAATCCCAAATACCTTGTAAACCTTGGATAATAGAAGGAATATGTTTATCAGCAGTTTCATTTAAATTTTTAACAAATTCTTGTTGAACATTTTTAGTTTCTTTCTGTTTATGTAATTGAATATTACATTCAGTTTTTTGTAAATTTCTTTGATATTTATCAATTATACAATCTAAATCAACTCTTTTAAATTTATATTTTACTCTAGTAACAATGATTTTCTTGATATATTCATCGATTTTTTTTTTTTTACTTTCAGAAGTACCTAAATTTTTAATAGAATTATAAGCAACTAATTCATCAGAATCTAAATAAGTAAAAATAGTTAATGTTACAACAATAAGCGATAAAACAACAACTCCAACTAAACAAACTATAACTCCTATGATTCTTCCTAAAACTGTTTTTGGAGTTATATCTCCATATCCTATAGTTCCCATTGTAATTAATAAATACCAAAAATTATTTATTACATAATTAAATGGATTTGATTTATCATATTCGAAATATTCTAAAACTTTTAAAAGCAGTGAAAAATATATTAATGCACATAATCCTATGAAACTTAGTGTTAGAAATCCTCTATCATCTAAATTTGCTTTTATTAAAAAAAAATTTGGATTTCCTTTACTTTCAAAATATCTTAATATTTTCTTTGATCTTGGTGTAGAAAATAAATTCCAAGTTTTTATTACTTTTATTATATAATATAATCTAATAGTTGATAAAAAATATAATATCATATTTAAACTATATATTATAGGATTACCTAAAATTTCGATTTCAAATTCCCATTTTAAATAAGGGTAAGGCTGGAGAATATGAATAAAAATTTCAATAAATTGTTTCTTTTTTTCTAAACTCATTGCTTTTGGTCCAATACAAGTTTCAGATTTTGAATCTAATTCAACTAAAATTTTATTCAATTTATATTTTAGTTTATATCTACAATGCAATAATATTACTGTAAAAATAGATACAAATATAAAAAAAATTCTTATTATATTTTGGATTTTTGATAATTTTAATCCATTATCAATGTATTCAAAATGGTCATTATAAAAAAAACATACTGATGCAAAATTTATAAAACCAATTAAAAAGTCTAAAATTTTTACTTTTTTTGAATAACTTTGGAAATTCGTTATTTTTTCAAATAATATATTTTCATCCATTGCTTTTAAAAGACCTCTTTTAAAGCTTGAAAGTGCTTTCATATTTTTATTTAATATTCTATTGTTATTGTTTTCATCTTCATATTCTTCTTCTTCTCCTTGTCTTAAAGAACTCGAATTTAGATTTTTAGTTTGAGAATGCTCTATATTTTTATCATTTAAATTATTTATCTTTATTTTTGGAATTTTTCCATCATCAACTATATAATTTTGTGATTGTGATTGAGAATAAGAGGAGTAGGAATTTTTTATTGAATCCATTTTATTTTTTTTATTGTTAACATAAAAATAAAAATTTAAAAAAATTAAATAAAAAAGCATAAGAAAAAAATTAAATTTAATTCAAATCAAACACCAAAAAAATTATTTAAAAAATAAATAAATTAAATGAAAGATCATTTCCTTATATTGAAATTTTCATTATAAAATATCAAATAATAATAAATTTATGAATTAAATAATTTTACATTTGATTATTTGATGAATGAAGAAAAAATATTATTGGTTATTATTATTTTATTTATCAATTATTATCATCTCTTTCTTCTGTTTCTTCATATTATTTTTGTTTTTTAAATAAAATTTAATTAAACTTTTAAAATTATATTTGATTTTTTTAATTCTGGATATAAAAGTTTTTTAGCATTTATGAAATATTCTTCATTTATTTATTCAATTTTAAAAAGAATAATTGTCATTGATTATTATATAATTTAAATATGATAATATGTTAAAATACAAGTTTTCTATGTATTAACAATTTTTTTAACATATAAAAATGGAAATTAATAAGGAATTACAAGAAAAAGGAGTTTCAAATAATCAAATGTTTAGAAAACTCAGTAATTTATTAGATTCAATTCCAGGATTTAAAGATAGTAATTTGAGGAATAATATTCATGGATTATACCATAGTTGGATAGGAAATTTAAAAGAAAAAAATGGAAATTTAGAAGGAGCAAAAGCTGAGAGAGAAAGAGCACAATTCCAATATAATAGATTAAATAATATAAATGATTAATTTAAAATAATATTTTTTATAACATAAATTTATATCAAAAAAAAGTTATATTTTCAACATCTACCAAATACATCAAAAGAAAAAATTATTTATTTAATTAAAAATCAATAATTATAAAACATTCAATTAAGCCAAGATGATAATTTATAATTTAAATTAATTTTGAAAAAGAAAAGATTCCAATTGAATAAAATCAAATCTTTTCTTTTCATCAATTTCAAGCATTTTTAATAAAATATCAATAAAATCATAAGAATATCTCGAAATTAAATACTTTACTAAAATATCTTTTAAATTATCCATTTTTTTTAATTCTCTAATACTAAATAAGCTTTTATAAGTTAAAGTACAACATTGAAATATACACATTCCAAGAGAAAAAACATCAGATTTATAAGGATTATGTAAAACCTGATTTCTTTTCATTTTAAAAGCTTTAAATAAAATTGGGCTCATATATAATTCTGTTCCTCTTAAAGTATGAATTTGCTCTCCATATTTTATAGTTTTTGCTTCACTAAAATCTCCTATTTTATATTTATTATTTTCAAAAATTAATATATTTTGAGGTTTAATATCTCTATGACATATATTATTTTTTTGTAATTTAGAAAAAGTTTTCACTAAATTTTTTATAATTTCTATTAACTCTTCCTCATTGTAATATTTATTTATTTTATTTCTTTCATTCAAATCCTTTTCCCAATCTGTTAAAGCTAATTCCATTAAAAGATAATATAGAAATTGATTTTCATTAATTTGTTCTATTTTGTCTCCATATATTTTAATTACTCCATCACATCCTGTGTTATTTATAAATCTCATTATTAAATTATATTCTTCTTTTAAATGTTCTATTTGAGTTTTTTTAGTTAAAGTCATTTTTTTTAATGCATATTTCTTATTATTTTTTATCCAAGTAGTTGAAAATATTTTTCCAATACTACCTTCACCTATTAGTTTATCAATAATATATTCTTCAGGTTTTATATTTTCATTTGGTTCTATATTAAATGGTAATACTGTATTTAAAATATTATTAATATTAATATTTAAATTAAGATTTAAATTTACATTATTCATATTCATATTCATTCTGATTCCATTTATACTTTTTGTTTTTTGTCTACTCGAAAGAGGATTTTCAATATTATCATTCATATCATTATATTGAAAAATATTATGATTATTATTATGAATGGAATTATCAGTTTTATTAAATGAACTTAAATTTATAACTCCACTATTATTTTTTCTGAAATTCCCATATGATTCAATAGGACATATACTTCTTTTATCACTTGAATTTACTCTAATATTCATTGGATTAAAAAGAATTGAATCTTGCGTTTTAAAAATTAAATTATTATTACTATTAGTATTGGATTCCTTTGAATTAGCATTTCTAGATAATTTCTGATAATCAATAGTTTTTTTTATCACCCCATTATTTCTTTTAGAAAGAACTGGAGAAATTGGAATTGATTCTCTAAATGCATTTCTAATTTTTTGTCTTTGAGCATAATGATTTGGGCTTATATTTATTTTATAAATTCTATCTGTTGAATCAATTAAAATATGATTATTATTTATTTTTAAATCTTTTTTTATTTTTCTTAATAAATTTGATACTGTTTGTCTTTTATTTACATATTTATCTAAATCATTATCACTTTTTCCTTTTTGATGATTTATTTTTTTTATTATTGTACAAACAAAATTTTGATTACATTTAGGACATAACCATGAATAATTTTCTATTTTATTTATATCATAACATTTATCACAAACTAAAACTTTTTTTTTATTTAAAATTCCATATATTAAATTCCCATCACAATCAATATTATGTTGAAACATTATATTTTTCATATCAAATTTACAACAAGAAATATTTTCTGGTTTAGCATAATTTTTATTTACTAAAGCATTTCTAATACAAATTTTTTCATTAATATTTTCTAATCTATTATATATTTTACAATTAGAATTAAATTTTTCATTACAATTCCAACATTTCCAAAAAGTATCAATTATTTTATTTTTCCAATTACAATTAAAACACTTTAAAATTTTTATTTTTTGACTAAAATATAAATCTTCATTACATCTTGGACATTTCATATTATTTTCCAATTGAGGTTTACAATGATATTTTTCCCAAGTTGCTAATTCAAAGTCTCCATTTTTATTTTCTTTTTCAATAATATTTGAATAATATTCCACTTGACATTTATCACAGTATAAATGAAGAAGAGAAGGATAATAAATTTCATTACATTTCATGCAAATTACATAATCATATTCTTCTGAATAATATATTATTTCTCCACATGAGTGATAAATTGTTTTACAATTTTTACAATGTGGAATTATATTTTTTATATTTAATTCAATTAATATTTTAGCTTTATCTTCATGAGAATTTAAGTAATTCATAAATTTTTTTGATGCTTTTAAATCTTCTAAATAATATTTTGTTTGAAGTAAAGATTGAATTTTAGATAATGATAATTTTGAATATTTTGTAAATTTGCTTTTTCCAATTAACGATGATATATGACTATATATTGTATTAAATAAATTCCTTTCTGATATTTTTAAAATATTTTCAAACTGATATTCATAATCCTCAAAAAATAAATCAAATAATTTTTGTTCGTTTGGAGTTAATTTCATATTTTCAAAATTTTCCCCAATATTATTAATATTTTGAGAATACATATTTTTGTTTATTCTTTTAAATTATTTAATTGACTTCAAAGAATAGAGAATAATTAAAATAAATGAAATAATATTATATTAATCTCTTAAATTATAAAAAATGAATTTAAAACAAAAATTTATAAAAAAAGTAATAATAAATATAAAAATAAAAAATTAAATTATTAAAAAAATTAAAATATTTAATTATAAATTTACAATAATCAAAAAAAACCCACATTCAAACTAACATTTTTACTTAGTATTCTTTAGTTCAATAATTGCATTAAAATGCACTTTTTTCAAATTTTCAAGTCCATTAAATAAAGTATCAAAGTTTTGAGCATTATATAAGATTTTCTGAGCAACTTTAATAATATCATTTTCACTTTTTTGACTAATTTCACTTAATTTATTATTAAAATAATTATTAATATAATCTTCTTTATTAATTTGTTCACATATTTTAATAGCAACAAAAATAGTAGAAGCAGCAAGTAAACTTGGTTTTTTTTGCATTAAATTATAATCATGACAATTCATTTTTGCTAAATATACACAAACATAATTTAATAAATTTATCATATTTTTAGTGTACAATTTATTTATGAGTTCAGAAAAATCCTTATCAACAGAATTTTTCTTTTTATCAATAATATTATAATTTTCTAAAAGAACAGTACTTTTAATATGATGATTATTACAGTTAACATAGAAAATTTCTTCAATGAAAAAATTAATAAAATCCCACATTGTAGGTTTTCCAATTGAATAATTTAAAAATCTAGTAATTTCTTCTTCTTTTCTTTTTATTTCATCAGTACTTAATTTTCTGTGAGCAATTTTTTCATGCATAATCTTTAATCTTAAAGGATAAATATCTTGATATTTACTTGCAATAAACATACAAGTAACACCAATTAAATGCAATTCTGCAGGTTGTAAAGTTTTTTTTTTAATATCACATATTTTGAAGTATCTATCCATTAAATTTACACTTTCAAAATATGTACTTTCATCACAATGATAATTTGATAATACTTCTATCATCCAATCAATCATTCTTGTTCTCATCCTTTCAGTTATTTTATGATTAGCTAAATAATTTTCATTTATTTCTTCATCAATTAATAATGAATTTATTATTGCATTTGAATATTCATCTCTTATATATTTTGAAAACATTTCTCTATATTCTTCTGTTGTAAATTTATTTTTTTCTTTTAAGGATATATTTACTAATAAATTCTCCATATTTAAATTTGATTCTTTCTTTTCTTCTTTTTCCTTTTTTAAATCCAAAGAAAATGGAGTTGAATTATTATCGTTTATGTTTGATTCTTCTTTTTCAAATAATTTTCTTTTAATATTACCATCATTTTTATCATTTTCATTTATTGTTTGAAGTGGGATTTTTGATTTTGCTTTATTTTCTAATCTCATTGTATTATTTGAAATTTTATTTTTATTTTTAGAATTTGATTTTTTCACATATACTATTTTTGAAGAAATAGTTCTTTTAGGGTTTCTATTTGATAAAATATTTTCATTTAATTGCTGAACGTTAGTAGACATTATTATTTAAACATCAAAAATTTATTCTTCTTAAATATAAGTTTAGAAGAATTCTGATCAGTATTATCAATTAATAGTTCGTAATTTTGTATATTAAATTTTAATTATTTTTTTGAAAAATAATTTAATTTATAAATTATAAAACTTAAAAAAAATAAATAATTTTTTAAAAATGACTTCAGGAAAATCAAACACTAAATTTATGCAAGAAATCCGAAGAGGAGATAAAGAAATTGATGAAATAAAAATAGAAATAGAATTTTGTAATATGAATCCTGAATTAAAAAGTAAATGTATTGAAAAAACAAGAGATGCAATGAAAACTACTTTAGAAAATAATTTTTCTTATTTTAAAATTTTAGCCAAAAAAATTAAATTAAGTTTAGAAGAAGGTAATGAAGAAATTTGGAATGTTGTTGTTGGGAGTGATTTTGGTGCTTGGATTAGTTTTGATAAATCTAATATGTTATTTTTTAGAATGGATGAAATTTATTTTATGATTTTTAGATTCGGTTATGATACTAAATAATGTGATAAAAATTAAAAATGATTAATATATGTAAGTTACTAATTGAAATTAATAAATTTTTATTAAACATTTATTTATTTAAATTTTAAATATTAAATTTTTTATTGATAAAATATAAATAGTTATTTTTGACTTTAAGAGACAATAAAAATACTTTTTAAATTACTATTTTTTTGACAATCATTGAAGATCAATTTAAAAAACCTCAATACATTCAATATTAAAAAAGTATATAATTGATATTTAAATATTTAATATCAATTTTTTCTTCTATAGTTATAAGTACATATACTTATATATGAAATTCTTAATTGTATTTTTAAAAGAAAAAAAAAAATTTAAAACATTTAAATTTATATTAAAAACCACTATCTTCACTATTATTGATTTCTTCTTTAATTTCACTTTCACTAATAGTTCGAACTTTATTATAAGAAGAAATATTACCAACAATCCCTTTATTCTTTAAAGTATTTGAATTTTCAAAATCATTGTAACTTATATTATCACTTCCAATATTTTCTTCAATTTCACTGTTACTTTTTTTATTTGGAATTAATTTTTCAATATGAGTTCCAGTTAAACTATCTTTAACACTATTTTTAATAATTCCACTTAAATTTGCAATACTACCTTTATTATTACTTCCAATTTTTTTATCAATATTATCAGGTTTTTTGTCAAAATTTCCACTTATATCATATTCAAAATCATTATATTCTTCAATTTCTTCGTTTTCATCTTTTTCATCCTTTAAATTATTACTTTCATAATCGACATTTTGGAATTTATTAATACTTTTATTTTCATTATTGTATTGTGATTTAACAATACTCTCTTCAATTTCTTCTTGAATTGAATTACTAGAAGGTTTTTTAATGTAATTATTATTTTGATTTAAAATTCCTCCTATTCCACTTATTGGTTTATTAGAATTAGTATCTGAATTTACATTTAAATTTATATTATCAATTGTATTCTTCGGGATTTCTCTTGATTCCATTGTAATATTCTTTACACTGAAATTATCACTAATTTTCATTTCATTAGTAGATGGTAAATTTTTTATACTTTGTGTTATTTCCTCTTTGTTTTGTTTTTCTTTATTTTTTGAGTTATTTATTTCATTATCATTATTATCATTAATATTACTATATCTTGTATTATTATTATATTCTATACTATTTTTTTCTCTATAAATAGGTGTAAATTTATTTTGAGAATTATTCATTGTTTGATTACTATTTTCTACTGCTGATCTTTTTATATCATCTAAATATATTGATTGAGATATTTTTTCTTTGTTAAATTCCATTGAATTTTTAATTAAATCTTTCTCAAGTTTTTTGTAATTTTGTTCATAATCATTGTTTTCAATTATTTGATTGTTTTCTTTATTCATTATAATCACATTTCTATTTTGTTCTTCTTTATTTGGAATTCTATAATTATTTCCTAAATTATCTTTATATTTAATTTCATCATCTTCTAAATTTTTGTAAATTAAATTATTATAAGTATTATTTTCTTTCATTTTGTCTATTGTTTCTTTATTAAGTATCACTACAGGAACATTATCATTGACTAAATGTTTAAATTGAGTTCTTAATTCAGAATTTAATTTATATTGCTCTTTTTCTAAATCATCTAAAACTTTTCTCCTATCTTTAAAACCAGATAATTTTTTTGCTAAATTTGAAGTTAATCTTTTTGAAATTGGTTGATTAATATTATTTGATTTTTTTTTATCTCCTTCATTACTTTTTTTATTTAAAATTTCTGATTGTTGAATTGGCATTGTTCGATTTAAATTTTGGAAATTATCAATGGAATTATAATTCATTAGATCATGATGATTATTTTTATTTTGTTTATTATATTTCCCTCTTTTTAAGTCTTTTTGTAATTCATTTATAGTTTGTTTTAACATTGTTATTTCATTATTATTTTTTTTAATTATTTGTTGATATTCAGAAGGAATTTCACTATTTATTTTATTTAAATTTGATTTTCCCATTGATTCTCTTAATACAATGGATTTATTTATATTATCATAATTTTGATATATTGGAATGTTTCTATTTATTTTATCTAATTTATCTTTTAACTCTACATTTTCATTTATTGTTTTTGAATATTGATTTTTTATATCATCAAACTCTTTTTTTAAATTATTAATTTCACTTTTTAATTCATTTTCATCATTATTATTATTGTCAGTTTCATTATTGTTTGTATCATCTTTGATATAAATATAATTATTTTTTTTTTCATTTGAAATATTTTTAAAAAGACTTCTCTCATTATTTATTTTTTCTTTTTCTTTATTTAATTGTGATTCATAGTTATTCTTCATTTTCTCAATTTCATTTTTAATGTGTGAATTTTGAGTTTCTTTCAAATAATTTAATTCTTGTTCTTTAAGTTTTAAAGTTTCTTTTTGAATTTTAATATCATCTAATTCATTTTTAATTTTATTATCCATTAAATTTTCTTGATTATTCAAAAAGTTTATTTTATCTTCAATTTTCCTTCTATCATCATTTAATTTCATTTCATATTCTTTTTCTAATTTTAATTCTCTTTCTTTTAATTCATCTAATTGGTTTTTTAATCTTTCTTCTCTTTCTTTAAATTCTTTTTCAATTTCTTCCCTTAACTTTAATATTTTTTCATTATATTTTTTATTTTCTTCAATCCTCACTTTACTTATTTCATTCACTTGAATTCTATTTATTTCATTTTTTAATTGCTCTTTATATCTTTTATCACATTCTTCTTTATATTTTATAAATTTATTTTCAGTTAATTGAGAAGAAAAAATTTTATCTAAATTTAATTTTTTATTATTTTTTTCTTCTATTTCTTTCAATTTTTCATCAATATTTGAAAAAGCATTTTTTTTAATTTCATTATTAAATAAATTAGATTTTTCAATTGGATTTGTTAATAAATTTATTTCAGTTTGACATGATTCTTCATTTTTAAAAAAAGAAGTATTTTTTTTTATCAAATAATAAATGAATGTAGAACTAAAATTATATGAATTAATTGACATTGAATCTTTACTTTCTAATAAAATATTATTTTTTTCATTTTTAAATTCTAAAGCATTAATTTTTAAAAAATTAATTATTTCACTTTCAGTATAAGGAAGATTTGTATTATAAAGGAGATCTTTTGCTTCATTATAAAAAGATGAAACTGAATATGATAAATTCATTTTAGTTAAAAAATCTAATATTAAACTATAACTTAAACGTAATAAAGAATAAATATTTGAATTTTTATTTAAAGGTCCAGTTTTTATTAAGGAAGAAGCTGTTGTACTTTGACTTTTCAAAGTATCAAGAAGTTTATTTTGTAAATAAGTTTTTGTTAAATTTAACATCCCATTTTTTTCTATTGTTTGAATTAATGGTGTTTCTGACATTTTATTTTATATTTTAAATAATTGTTTTTCAAATATAAAATAAAAAAAATGAAATAAATATTATTAATTTATTCATTATATATATTAATTAAATATTACATTTATTTCTTTTTTAAAGATTTTCCATTTAAAGTAGAATTATTGACACTTAAACTAGAATCTCTTTTTGATAAACTACTATTATGATTAACATATGCATCTATTATTTTTTGCTTATATTTACTTCTACTTGTTGATGGAAAATTATTAATTATATTATATAAAATATTACTATTATTTTGACTTTTACTGCTATAGGTTGGAGATTTTATTCTATTTTTATATCTTAAAAGAATTAAGTCTTCTTTATTAAAAGGAATTTTAATTTTTGAATTATTTGGATTTGTAATGTTACTTTTTTTATTTTCATTATTATTATTATTATTATTATTATTATAATCATTATAATTAATTTTAACATTATTAATATTACTGTTGTTAGTTGAATGTTTTGATAAAGTAGAATTTAAAGAAGATTTAATTAAATTATTATATGATTTATTAAATGGACTTCCTATTAAATTACATTTTGATTTTTGACATTGTCTAACTTGTTTCATATTTAAAACAATATTAGAATTTTTTTTATGTTTTTGATTTTTATTTTTTTTCTTAACTTTATTATTACTATTTATAGAAATAGAAGCACTTTTATTGTTACGATGATTTGTTTTTTTATTATTTTCTTTTGAATAATTTTCATTAATAGTTCTTTGACTATAATTATTGATTCTTCTTGTTATTGAAGATAATTGTTTAATTGTATTATTTTCTTTTGATTTTGATATATTTGAAGATTTATTTTCTTTTTCAGAGGACAAAGTTGAATCTTTTGTATTTTCTAATTCTTTAATTTTTTTTTGTAGTTTATTTATTTTTTCTTCTTTTTCTTGTATTATTTTTTCATATTTTTCTATTATTCCCTTTAAATTTGAATTTTCTGCTCTTAGTATTAATATTTCATTTTCTTTTCTCTCATTTTTTAGAAATTCTCCATCATCATATTTAAATTTTATTTTCATTTCTTCAAATTCATCTTCCATTTCCATATAAGCGGCAATTTCATTTTCTAACATATCAATTTTTGTTTTTTTTAAAAAATTTTGCTGAATAAAATATTTTTTTCCTTGTTCTAAGTTTAATAAAGTTTTTTTAAATTGATTGTTTTCTCTCTCTATTATTTCATGTATGATTATATCAGTTGTTAGTTTTAAATTTTTTATTAAAGTATTTAAATTATTAATTTCTTCATTTTTGATTTTATCAATATTTATTTCATATACATTATTAAAATTATTTATTATTTCTTTGTATATCTCTTTAAATATTCTAATATAATCTTTCGGATTTTCATCGTTTATATTTTCATTATTTTCAAATTCAAACTTTTCAATTTCATCATTTTCATTCATTTTCAAATAATTAATTATTTTTAAAAATTAATAAGTTTAAATTTAAAAATTATAATGAAACAAAAAAAAAAGATTTATATGAAAAGACGAAATGTAGAAAATATTTAGCGAAAATAATTTAACATTTTATATTTTAATTGAATATTAAGCATAAAATCAATATAATATATTAATATTTAAATAACAAATTTTATAAATTATTAAATTATTATTAACATAATAATATTTAATTTTTAATTTTTTTAATATTAAAAATATAATTTTTAAATATATATATTATAGTAAATTAAAAACAAATTCTTTTAAATAATAAAACATTTGAAATACTAAATTTCCTAAATTAATCCCTAGTAAAATAAGCATAATACTTCCGATATATATCTTCATTCACAATTAATTTAAAATTCATCATAACATAAAATTCATACTCTAATCTATTTAACAAATCAACGGAAAAATTAGCCATTTGAGCGTAATAATCATTTCCAAAAGAAAAATCTTCATTAAATTTAATACTCAATACACAACTGGCCATTAAAATTCTATGAATATTATTAATACAAAGAATATATCTATTGTTATCACAAAAAGTATCAATATATATGATTGCTATTATTAAGGTTGAAATATCAATTTTACTTAAATAAAAAATTCTTTTCAAATAAGATTCTAATGAGATTAATGGAAGATGAAAACTATAAAATGGATCTCCTTTTCTGTATGAATATTTAATATTCATTAAATTTTCATCAATTATTTCTTGGAGATTTACTGCAATTGATGATATTATTCTTGAGTTTATTGGTGAAATATAATAAAGTTTTTTTGTATTAAGTTTTTTTGCACATATTGACTTTTCTTGTTCTTTCTCTGATTCTTTAATTGAAGTATTTATTTCTGTTTTGGCTGATCGGTTTAAATCTATTAATGGTTCTTCCATTTTATGAATTTATTTAAACATTTTTTTATTGAAAAATAAAATTTTCAATTTATGATGATAAATTAAATTATTAATCATATTATTTCTTTTTAATCTTATTTGTTGTTATCTAAAATTTTAATGAATTTAACAATCAATTATTATATCTTATATTAGTTTAACATTAAAATATAATAGTTCTTTGATTGAAATAAGTATATTGTTTTATTAAACGTTAATAAAATAAAGTATTATATTAAAGATATATTATAAAAATGAAAAAAACATCATAAATATATTTTTTAGGGTGAAATACAAAATTTTCTCATATTTTAATTTAATTTACATCTTTTCATTAATTTTTATTTCATTTCTTCAATTTTTGTATTTTTTTCAAAGATTATTTTTGTCTTTTTATAAATTTTTATTTTTCTCTTTTTTAGCCTACTACAAACATTTTAATTATATTTTAAAATCATTAAATGTGAAGAACCAACATTCAAATTTGATTTGGAGTGTAAAAATGATATATTCCTGAGGAGAATTTTCTAAACTTTTTATAATTGTAATGAGTATTAATTCATTGTTTTTTCTGATTTTAAATCTTTTTGGGCTTTTTATTACTCTCAAATAAACAATCTCAGAATAATTCAAAACATTATTATTTTACTGAATATTAAATTATTTAATTAATTAGTATTAATCAATAAAAGAAATATGAAATAATATTTTAAAATTGTTCTTTAATATTTTTAAATAAATTTCTTAACAATTTTCTTCTTTGAAGAATTTATCAAAGGAAAAAGTTTAATTCTAACTATTTTTTGAGAGTTTTCTTCAAAATATATAAATTAATATTAACATATATAAATATAAAAAAAATAGGTGTAAAAACTAGTTTTTTAAAGATTTTATAAAAATCAAGTTTATTTGTACTAAAAATAACAATATAAATAAAAGCAGTAAAATATTTTGAAATAAGGTTTAGCTGAATTTGAATTATTCATGTTTATGTTTTTCTTTATATAATTCCTTAAAATTAATAATATTTATCAAAATACTCCCTTCCAATTATTAATATTTTACACACTTAATTATAAAAATTATTTTACTTCAGGCTTTTTTAATTTAATATAATACACACTATAGATTTATTTTAAATAAAATACTTTCTAAAATATTAATTTAAATTACTTCCTAAATATATTAAAGAAATAAAATACATCCTTCAAGTTAAAGATTATAATACATCCTAATAATATTAATTTATTTTATACTCCCTTTAAAATAATACAAAAAAAATTACACACTAATATATAAATAATCTTTTTACAATCTAAAATATTAATCAATCATTAACATACTATATAAAAAATTATATTTTTTTATACATTCAAACGTTAAATATTATCTTACCAACTATAATTGGTAATGAATTATTATCTTTCTTTCTTTTTTTTATTATTATTAAATACTCCCTATAAATTATTTTATTATTGTTATACTTCCTAAAAATTATAAATTTTTTTACATTCTTTTTAAATAATTGTTTAATTTTACCCACTAATTCTATCATTAAATTTATCTTATTTTCAATTGTGGTTTAAAATGTTAATTATACCCACAATTATTTATAAGATTATATATTTTACCCACTACTTTTAAATTAAAAATTCACTTCCTTAAAATAATTTGCTTATTGTACTTCCTAATTTTTTATTTTAAAAATAACTTCCTTAAATTATAAAAATTTTTTGATTTACTTCCTAAAGTTAAAAAACACCTTACCCATTCCAAAAATTATTTAAAATCTCAATTTACTATCTTAATTTAATTTATTTATATTAATTACAGGCTATACTTTTATTAATTGATGATACTTCCTTGAATTAAAAATTCAAAATACTTCCTATCCACAATCAATTATTTAAATACATCCTTTTAATTATAAAATATTTTTACTCCCTTTTTATTAATAATTATTTATATACTGCCTTAAAAAATAATAAATTTTTTTTACCCACTTATACAATAAAATCTTGAATTCTTACAAACTAAAAATATCTAATATTATTTAACTTGCTAAAATAAATCAATAGAATTAACATACTAAAAATATAAAATAAATATACTTTCTATTATTATATTAATTAAATTTACGCACTTAATCAATAATTCATATCTTACTTTCTTTAATTAAAAAAAAAGAATACTGACTTTTTTTGTTAAATTTTAATTACACACTAAAATAATGAAAACTAATATACTCTAAATATTCACATTATAATTAACCTTAATTCCCAAACAAAATCTTTATTTTCTACTTTACTATTTTCAATTCTTAACACAGGTAAAATAACATTTCCTTCTATTTTTAATCTTTCTTTAATTATAGTGAGACATTTTATAGTATATAATTTGAAATTATTTTGATTATCATTTCCAAAAACATTTGAATTTTCTTGAATAGTTCTAAATTTTTCAATAAATGTATTTATTTTTTCTTTCGTTTGATTTATTTTATTTAAATAAACTTCTATTTCTTTTGTAAGTTCATCAATTTGTTTTAGTTCATTTTTTGAAAATCCAATATAATTAAAAATATAAATTTTATGAGAATTTGTGGAATGTTCTTTCAAACAAGATTCACAAACATTTTTTTTACAAATAGAACAATAACCAATGATATTTTTTGAATGATTTTTACATTCATTTATAAATGAAGGTAAATTTAATGAATCTGATTTATTGGAACTTACATTATTAGTAAAAAAAGGATGCTCAAAATATTTTTCCCATGAAATTCTTTTATTAACATTTATTTCTAACATTTGAGAAACTAAATCATTTAAATCTTTGTCATGAATTATATTTAGTTTTTTTTTTGATTCAATTTGTTTCAATATATTATATTCATTTCCAATATAAGGATATTCACCAAATAACAATTTATAAATTATTATCCCCAAACTCCAAATATCACTTTTTAATGAAATTAATTTCTTATTTCCTTTTAAAACTTCAGGAGCCATTGTATTAGAAGTTCCACTTATACTAAGATTTCCAGTTTTACTTCCATCTATTAATTTACTCAAACCAAAATCAGAAAGTTTAAAACAAATTTCATCAATTCTTTTTTTATTTACTGATAATAAAATATTTGAAGGTTTTAAATCACTATGAAAAATTTTTTTTTCATTCATTTCTTTAAAACATTTGTTTAAATCTATTAAGATTTTCCTAATTTCATCTATTGATAATGGATTTTCCCTTAATTTTAAATAACTGTCCAATGAAAATAAGCATAATTCCATTATTATATAATACGAATCAGAACTTTGGAATGTGTCTATTAATGAAACAGAATTTTGTGATTCTAATTTTTTCATTATTTCTATTTCTTTTAAAATATTTGTTTCTGAAAAGGAAATCCTTGATTTTTTTATTTCTTTAATTGCAACATAATCTCCTGTTTTAATGTTTTTTGCTTTATATACATCAGCAAATGTTCCAGAACCAATAATTTCTTTTTTTTCAAAAATTGACCATATATCAGTAATTTTTTTCATTTTTTTATAAATTAAATGAAATTATTATTATTTAAGTCAATATATTTTTTTAATATAATATATATTAAAGGCTTATTAATTCCATATAACTTGTTTTTTACTTTTCTGTATATAATATATAACTAATTATCAAAAAAAAATTAAAAAATTCATAAAAAGTTAAAATCCGGAAACAGTATAAATATACAAAAAAATTATTTTTGAATTAAAATTAAACAATTTTTCATTTTCTCTTTAATAATATTTATTCATTTTCTTTGTATTTTTGAAATAATATCTTACAAATTGTTATCATCATAAATATTATTTTTTATGAATAATAAACGTAATAATCAAAACAAAAAACTTATTAGAAACCACAAATGATGTAAAAGATTCGGAAAAAATAAGAGATTTTGATTGTTTTATAAATTTATTTTTTTAAATATCTAAATAAATTATAATTACTAAGAAAACTATTCTAACACTTAACCAGTATAATGCAACCATTCATAATAGGGTTTATCTTTAACATGAGAATAAACTCTATCTTTCACTTCAGGTGAATGACCAGTAACCATAGCATTTTTTCCTCCAACAGTAACAAACATAGCATGAGTTTTACTATCATCACAATCAGTTTTATGATAAATAATAACATCTCCTTTTTGAATATATGAAGGAGGAGGCATTTTTTTTCCACATTCTCTTTTCCATTTGAATTTCTGAGTTAGACATTTACTTAAATTTCTAGAACCTAATTGAACTCCACAACTAAAACTTTTACAAGGAGAACCTTTTAATATTTCATGACCCCCTTCAATTAGACATTGACTTACAAAATTTGCACAATCTCCTCCTCCGTGAGGATAATTACAAAATGAATTTCCATAATAACCATATGGAGTACATTTATTTCTTCCACTTCCACATTTATGATTTATTTTTTTATAATGTTTATATGCATATTCTACTCCTTTGTTTCTGTCATATTTTGTTAATGATAAATTGAACAGTAATAAAGAGAGAATTATATGAAACTTCATTTTTTTAATAAAAAATTTTTTGATTTTTTATATTTTTGCATCAATTATTTTTTTTTTTCGAAAACATATAATAAAGAATTAAATATATATACTTGAATTCAGCATTATATCAGTTTAATAAAAATTATTAGTCTAATTAATTATTTAAATTATTAGTTATTTTGTAAATAACAGAGTATTCAATTGTATAAAAATTAGTTTTATTAGTTTAAATTAGTAAGAATTGAAGAAAATTGGAATAAAAACAATTGAAAAATATTATATTAAAAATTAATATTATTATCTCCTAATATAAGTCCATCAATCTTTTCTTATTAACTTCCTATATTTCCTCATTTTTTATACTTTATTACTCTCTTCTTCATTATATTTTAATTGTTTTGGTCTTTGATTTGAATTTACAAATTTTTCATAAGTTCCTTTAATATTATCATTTTCATTATATTCTGAAAAATAATTTCCAGGATTTATTCCTATATCATTTATTCCATTATAAATATGATATTGAATATTGTTATCATATCAATTTCTTATTTGAGTATCACTGTTTTTTTTTCTCAGAGATATTAAATTTTTTAAATATAATTATCTAAAAATGAATAATTTCTATAAGTATATATATATAACCAAAGAATATTATTTGAACTGTATATTAGATAATTATTCTTTTAATAAAAATATAAAAATCAATAAGAGATTTATGTTATTTAATCGGGTATGACTGAAATATCAATTTATGACTTTCAAACAATGTCTATATTAGATCAATGTATTAAATACAAAAAAATTATTTTTTATTTTGATTTTAATTGTAATAATGAAATGATTTTATTTGAATGTGTTGAAAAAGATATTATAACATATGAAATAGATGATACACATAAAAATAAATTATCTGAGATTAAAGGACATTAGTCAAATGTAAAATTTGCTGCATTTAATCCTTTTAATTGCCATATTTTTTTATCTATTTCAAATAATAATAACATTAAAAGATTTGATATTACAAATTCTTTGCCAATTTGTCATATTTTTTTAGATGAAGAAACAAAAGAGGAAAATAAATTACAATGGGGTAAAAAAGATATTGACTTTTTAAATAATAAAGGAAAGATTGTATATTTTTAATATAACAATTTTAAAAAAGAAAATATTAAACGATATTATACAAAAA
>JAEEGK010012297.1_pt1 | contig 19477 bp, 12 predicted proteins | sample 8958771 | NCBI WGS metagenome assembly JAEEGK01 (sample SAMN16246547, study PRJNA631951) | gut metagenome | biome: gut microbiome; feature: rumen; material: SC-attached | host: Bos | place: Iran: Karaj | collected 2018-10
AATTCTATACGCCCAAGACAATCGTCGGGCTCATCGCCGAAATGATTGAACCCTACCGCGGCAAGATTTACGACCCTTGCTGCGGTTCGGGCGGTATGTTCGTGCAGAGCATGAAGTTTATCGAGGCTCATCACGGCAACAAGCGCGAAGTCTCCGTATATGGCCAGGAATACACCGGCACAACGTACAAACTAGCGAAGATGAACCTTGCCATCCGCGGCATCTCCGGCAACCTGGGCGACAAACCCGCCGACACCTTTGCCGAAGACCAGCACAAGGATTTGAAAGCCGACTTTATCATGGCGAACCCGCCGTTCAACCAAAAATCGTGGCGTGCCGAAAACGAACTCCTCGACGACCCGCGTTGGAAAGGCTACACCGTGCCGCCCACGAGCAACGCCAACTACGGCTGGATTCTGAACATCCTCTCGAAACTCTCCGAAAACGGCGTGGCAGGCTTTTTGCTCAGTAACGGCGCGCTCAGCGGCGAAGGCGACGAACAGCAAATCCGCAAGGAACTATTGCAGAACGACAAGGTCGAGGCAATCCTCATTCTGCCTCAGAATATGTTTTATTCTACGGGCATTAGTGTGACATTATGGATTTTGAACAATAACAAGAAAAAATGTGAACATAAAGTTGGAAATGAAATTCGTAAGAATAGAAATCGAACAGGTGAAGTCCTGTTTATGGATTTAAGACAACTTGGCGAACCATTTGAGAAAAAGTACATTCAATTTTCAAAATCTGACATTGAAAAAATCAGTTCGACTTATCATACTTGGCAACAAAAGAGAATTGCTGATATTCCTGAGTATTGCGCAACGGCAACTATTGAAGAAATAGAAAGTAAAAATTGGTCGCTTGTTCCTAGCAAGTATATTGAATTTAAAAATCGTGATGATTCCGTTGATTTTGACAAGAAAATGGCGGAATTGCAGAATGAAATGAAGTCGTTGCTTGTTGAAGAAGAAAAATCAAAAAAAGAGTTGAAAAAATTGTTCAAAGAGTTGGGCTATGCAATTGACTAGATATAAACTGGGTGATTTGATTGTTCAACGACGGGAAAAGAATGAAGGCTATGATGTGCCTATAAGAGGCGTGTCTAGAGAAGGATTTATCAAACCGAAACAACAAGAAGCGGATACAAGTATTTACAATGTTTTCTATCGAAACGATTTCGTTTTTAATCCCGCTCGAATGGAGCTGAATTCGATAGCATTGAATCTTGAGTTCGATAAGGCTTTATGTTCGTCTCTATATGAAATATTTTATGTGAAAGATGAAAGTATTGTTTTACCTGAATTTTTGAATCTGCATATTAAGAGAGATGAATTTGCTCGCCATTGTGAATATATTGGATCGGGGTCTGCTAGAGAATATTGTCGAGTTGCTCAAATTTCTGAATTTGATATTGACTTGCCTCCGATTGATGTGCAACAGAAAATCGTTGATGCTAACCGTCTTTTAGTAAAACGTATCGAAACAAACAAGAAACTCATCGCCACCCTCGAACAAACCGCCCAAACCCTCTACCGCCACACCTTCGTCGACAACATCGACCCCAACAATCTCCCCGAAGGCTGGAGAATGGGAACATTGGGGGAATTTGGCGAAGTTGTTACAGGAAAAACTCCTTCTAGTGAATGTCCAGAGGATTTTGGCAATGACATTCCCTTTGTTACGCCAGGAGATTTCCAGATATATAAGAAATTGGCTATAGGTGCAGAACGAGGACTTTCTATAGGTGGGACTCAAAAATTAAAAACTAAGGTTATCCCAAAGAAATCTATCCTCGTCACCTGTATTGGATCGGATATGGGTAAAACCTCCATAACAACGGAAGACTGTATAACCAACCAACAGATTAATGCTATTAAGCCTAAGGATAATTTTACCTGCCAATATCTGTATTATATGCTGAGAGATATGGAAGCTATTCTTAAAAGCATTGCTCTTGGTGGCTCAACAATGCCGATGTTAAGCAAATCAAGTTTTGAAGTCATTCCTGTTCTTATTCCTTCTGCAGAAACAATGCAACAATTTTATCAGAGTATAAATGCTGCTGATGATATGATTCTTAATAAGTTTAAAGAAAATCAAACCCTAACCCAAATGCAAACCCTTCTCCTCTTCAAAATGGGGAAATGAGATTAAGGAGAAAGTATGAAAAATCTTATCTATTCTTTAATTACAGTATTGTATGATAATAGCGATGCGGATCTTTATAATGAAATATATTTTCCAATAGTTCGTTATAGTTTAGTCAAAGGTTTTCTTAGTGCGGATGGACCCAAATCTTTAAATTATGAAGATTTGCGAGGATTTATTAATTCGACTTTCGGCATAGAAATTCCTACGACTGTTCTTAGGCAATGTTTGGTGGTTATAACGGACAAATACAGAGACTGTGCTGTTCGATTCCTAGGTGAGGATAGTTTTATTGTTGAAATTCCTTGGAATTCAGAAAAGGATAATGATGTACAAAAAAAATTAGAAGATATTGAAGGGAAAATTGATGATTTAGAAAGGGGTTTCACAGAATATTTAAAGTCCAAAGAAATACAGTATAATAAAACCTTAAGTGATTTCTTTTCGAATAATACTAAAGATCTTCTTGTGTATTTAAAAAATGGTTCATCATCTTTAAATGTTGGAGAAGAATATGTTCATGTATTGAAATATCTTGAGTTTCTAAGAGATTCTAATGCAGAGCTGTATTCTGTAGCTAATGATATATTTTGGGCGTCATGTTTGGCTGCCTATTTGCAAAGAAATAATGTAGATTTGAAAATTAGACCTGCAAGTTCGTTAAGTTATTATTTAGATTCTAAACTTGTTCTTGCTCTGCTTGACTTGGATGCTGAAGAACAATGTAATTATGTAAAAGGAATTGTATCGTCTATTCAGAATTCGGGAAATAAGGTCTGCGTAAGTGGAATTACTTTAAGAGAAATTCGCCAAATTCTTGAATCAATAATCGCTTCAGGCAATCCCAATGAAAATTCTTCCATTGCTTTGGGTTATGAAAGATTAAAAATGAAACTTCATGATTTGGTGAGCTTAAGGAACAATTTAAATAATTTACTTTGTGTGCGAGGTGTTTTAGTTTGTGATACCAATGAATCTGCTATCAGCGATAATGTAAAACGATGCAGTCGCAATCCTTTTGTTAAACAGTTGTACTGTAAACGAAGGGGTTGTGATATTGAAGATGTGACTAGTACAAATGATGAGGGCGTTGCTGAGAATGAAAGAACTACAAATACACTTAATGTTTATGGTTTTGAAATAAAAAGATATTTCCGAGAAATACATGATGTGTGTATGATGAATTATGTGACTAAATGTGAGCAAAAACAGAGCCATCAAGAAAAAATAGGAACATATTTCATTACATTTAATGTTGATCTGATTGATTTTTATAAAGAGCATTATCAAAAAGATGTGAATCTGCTGATTCATCCGTCCAAAGTACAAACAGAATTATGGTTACATAATACATCTAGTGCTCAGCAAGTAAAAAAAGAGTCTTTAACGGAAACTATTGGCCGTTGTCTTGCGTTAAATCAGGTTGATGCGTTACATAAAATAAAAAAACTCGCATCCGAGATGGACGAAGAAGTTTTGGATTCGGAAACGGCTATCTGTATTTATCAGGGGCTTATTAACCGGTCTCAGGATGTATTGAATGCTTTTAACAAAATGTCCAATGAGACCACAAAGGAATCAAAATCATTCGATTTCGCAAATCTAGTAAAGGCGGCGAAAGAAAGACAGAGAGAAACCGATCAATCGTTGGCGCAACATGAAAAAAGTATTTCTGAAATAAATGTTGTGTTAAATGAAGCGAAACGAGAAATTGAAAAATTAAAGTCGGAAAATGGGCTGCTGCAAAATAATAATGATTTATCAAATAGCATGTTGTGTAAAATGACGGAAGAAAATCAAAGATTACAAAAAATTAATTTGTTGCGGAAAGAGAAAGACGAAATACAAAAGGACTTGGCGCCTTTGGAAATTGAACGAAAAAAATATCCTAGCTACAAAGGATTTTATGCACAAATGATAGTAGAAATTTTGTTAGTACTTTTATTTGTTGCTAGTGTTTTTTATTTGATGAGTTCTATGGAAACATTGAATTTAGATTCTTTAAAAAATGTTTTTCAACAAAATGGTGCTTTGTCTGTAACAGGAATAATTTCGCTTTTATTTTTTGTAGCCAAGGGAATGGCTTTCAATAAACTGTTTATTTTTTCTCGTAAACAAACTCGGGATGAAATAAAGGTTGCTCAGCTAGATATTTGGGATAAGAATCACGAAGATTATAAGAAGAAAAGAGATAGATTAGAGGAAATTGAAAAAGAATTAAGAAATCTAGAAAACATTAAATAGAACGAGAATATTGTCACAACCCAAAAGAGAGCAATGCGCTAAGGTAAATAATATGTGGATTATGTTAATGTCGCTGCCGCATACCTCGATTTAGACTTCCATTCCGACGATCGTAGATGTTTTGAATCCGGCTTGAAAATGATAAAATATCAAATCCATTGCAATTGGTTATAGACAGATTGGAGAAAAATTCAGGTTGGCAAGGAAATAAAAATGTCAGATTTCGCTCAATATAATTCAAAATTCGATGGAGTCTCTTGGGAATCAATGATGCAGCTTTTGCTGCTTTTCGAGGATTCCCAATCTATTGCATATTCTCGTCCCGGTAAGGACAATGGTATTGATGCTATTAGCGGAGATCGGCTGACTGTATATCAAGCTAAGTTTCATACTCAATGCTCAATTGAGAACTGTATTGCCGATTTAAAGAGCGAAATGTCCAAAATAAAGGGCTATAGGGAAAAACTAAACTATTGGAAGCCTGTGAAAAAGTGGATTCTCTTTACAAATGTCGAAGAAAATCCAAACGATCGTGAAAAATGGAAAGCTGCTATTGAAAAATGTGATTGTTGCAGCCTTGAAATAGAACTATGGAATTGGTCTAAAATTTGGAAGCTCCTAAAAAAGTATCCTGAGGTTAAACAAGATTTTTTAGAAAGTGAATCTAGATGTATTCTTTTGAAAAAAGAATTTCAAGAAAAATGTCAGAAAGAATATTTGCCAGAATCCTTTGATGTTGAATGTGTTGGCCGTGAAAAAGAACTGCAATTGTTCAAAGATTTTTTGGAATCTGATAAGAAAATTTGGAGTGTTTCTGGTCCAGGTGGAATGGGAAAATCAAGGTTCTTGATAGAATGTGCCAACATAGTTGATTGTGAAAAATGGAGTGTTTATTTTGGAGTGCCAGAAACATTAAAGATTACTCAATCATGGAATAAAAGGGTTGTTTTAGAAAGACCATCTATCCTGTTTATAGATGAATTGAATGATGTAGACTTATTAAACCGGATTCTTGCTGATTTGGCATCTGGTGCAATGCAAAAATGGAAAATTGTTTTTTCAGAAAGAAATTCAAATGCAAAAACTATTCTTGAAATTACACAACCAAAATATGATTTTATAAGAACGGGCCATACTGTTTTGTCGCGATTAAACTTTGAAAATCGCAGCAAGCTGACGCAGAATCTTCTTAACGTTGTTGAAACAAATCGAAATATTCGCTTTTTAGACAAAGATCGTGCCGTTCGCAACATATGTGAAGTTTCAAAGGGAAGCCCGTTGTGGATTTCTCTTGCTGTTAAATTGCTTCTTTTACAAAATGGAACTTTAGGGAAATTGTTTGAAGATAAAGCGACTGATATTCGTCATCTTTACAGTAGCTCGATTGGTCCTTCCTTATCGCAAATTCCCTTGTCAAATGAACAATATGATGATATTTTGAAATGGAGTTCGTTATACAAGCAAATATCTTTGAACCAAGAAAAAATCATTGATTTTATTTGCAAAAAAGCAAATGTAGAGCAAAATATTTTGATTAAAACTTATCAATTGATGGTTGATGTAGGTTTAATGCAAAATTTCGGATATGAAAATAAAGTTTATTCTATTTGTCCAGATGTGATTAGAGAAGGTATTTTAAAGGAAAAATTACTTTTTAATAAGAAATTATCTGATTGGGGAAATTCCGTTATCGATGGACTAATTACGGGTGAAATCCCGTGTGTTGAGGATGTTGTAGAATCGCTATCAAGAATAGAAAACGACGAAGATGAAATTGATGTTTTAGGAAAATTTGTCGAATCTATAGTGATGAAATTTAAATCGGAGCCTTTAGAAAACCATTCAAAATTATGGCCTGTTGTAGAAAGAATGGCATTTAATCGTCCTGAAGAAATTCTTGATTTTGTTGAAAATATATTGAAAAAATATCGTTTGGCGAAAGATGTTGATGAATATGTTTTACAACTATGTTGCAATGGCGTAAAAGACGTTCTTTCTGTTTGTCTGTACAGTAGCAATGATTTCGCATCAAAATATAAGTGTTTAAATCTTATTTTTGAGTTGTATAAGCGCAACGGTTTTTATGACCACCGTCAAAATGCTTTGGAGGATTTTTTATCTCCAATATTTGAGGGCGATTTACGAGATGCTTATGCAGAAATAGTTGAAGATTTTTTGTCACAATTCTTTTCGCAAATAAAAAAGCATGCTTTGCAGCAAGATGATTATCCGTTGTTAAATGTGTTGTTAACGGGATGTTTTAAGACGGAATATCATTCAGGTGCCTATTATGCTGGAAAAATGTTGCTTACAAGCGGTAGCCTTGATGTATCGCAAATATCAAAATTCTTTATATGGGCTGATGAAATTCAAAATGTTTTAGCATCTATTGATTTAGAGGACGCTTTATCTAAAAATCTGATTGGATGCTATGGGCATTTATTTAGAAGTTTGCTTCGTTATCCCAAAACAAATGATAAAGATGAAACCATAGTATATGATTTTTTGACAAAAAGATTGCTATGGTGCGCGACTTTTATTTCGACAGGTTTTGGTTTACAGTCCGAAAAAAGGAATCTTTTAAGAGACTATGTTTGGGAATGGATAATCAAATACGGAAAAGATTCTCCTCTTGTAGCTTTTGCAGAAGAATGCGAGAGTACCTATTGTGTAGAACGTTCTGATAAGGAAATAATTGAGTTTTTAAATGCGGATTATCGAGACGATGATGATCAAATGGCGAAAAATCTAGTCCAAAATCGTCTTGTTGGTAAAAAAATAGACGAAATTCTTTCTTTTGTTGAAAAGCTGGCATATTATGATTATCAAGGCGATTGTAAAATTCGAATGATTGCTGCTGATTATGGTGACTTGATGACGGAAGAAGATTATGTGCTTGAGTTGGCTGGAATAGTCGCAAAACAATATCAAAAGGATGCTTTCAAAGAATTCTATTACGGCTTTTTGACGGGATTTCTTGCACATTGGAAAACTTCGCATAATGCAGTTGACTTTGTGAAAAAATTATTAAATCATAACCTTGATAAAGAAGAGCTGCTATATCGTTGTCTATCAGAAAATCGAATTTATACAATACAAAGTTTTTCCTTATTAACTGAATACGTCGCTGATAAAAATACCGAACGTTTTGCAAGAATGGTTGCTTCTTTCACGTTGTTTTTAGGGGAATCTTTCTTTACTAGAGTAGAATCTTTGTGGGTTGATTGGACGGAAAATGAAAGAGCGACGTATTTAAATATGTTAATTCAAAATATTCAATCTTCAGCTCGCAAATGGAGTAACACACCATTTATTTGGAACGAAAATAGTGCAAATTGGCTGGTAGATAAAATAACTTTGATTCATAATTTAAATGTTTTTGAACATTCTTGCAGCGATTTTGATGAAATGAAATCATTGTTTAGTTCTTTGAAAAACATTCAATGGCTGAAAAAGGTTGCTGAATTGCGAAAAGAATATCATCTTTCTTTTTGTGAAGATTTTTCTTTATCGTATTTTGTGAAATCAAATTTTGATTTGGATGAGCGCAATGCATATACAGAACTCATTAGAATGAAGCTTCTTGAGAATGTCCCTCGTAGGTTAGAGAATGAAATTGTAAAATTAGATCCAGAAAATGTTTGCTTGGGGAAAATTGTTGTTGATGAATTCAATTCAACACAAAGTGATGATGAAAAGAAGTGTTTTGCGGAAATCGCTGGTTATTTGAAGGACGATTCTGCTGCATGGATGGAAATTTCCGCTGAAGTTTGCAAGTATGCCAAAAGATTACCCAAAAAGGAAAGACATCAAATGTGGTCAACACTTTCTTGGAAGGGTGTACTGGTATATTCTGGTGCGTATGGTCATGTGCCAAAAATGTATTATGATAATGTTGAACATTTTAGAGATATGCTAAAAAAGGAAACCTTGCCAGAACGTCGTGATTATTGGCAATGGAAATTGGATTTTGCTGAAAGAGTGCTTAAAGACGAGGAACAAAGTGCAAAAGAATTACGAGGCGAGTGATAAATGATTTCTTCGAAATGAGTGAAATCGCGCCGATTTACAAGAGCAACTTCAACATTTTCCAGTCGTTGCTCTTATCTGTAGCGGGATAGATTCCATAGTTGAAGAGTATTGCTAGGTTTTGGAGTGCAAACCGAAGAATATTGTTGCGAAGGTTCGGGCGATTGTCACGAAGACTCCCCGGATAAAGAACGAGCGCGCAATTACGAAGTATCCGTACGAGGTGATTAAACCAGCGCCGTTCCAGGCGTTCGACGACAAGGTGGCTGCGGAGTGGTGGCGCAATTACAACCTAGTCAAGCACGCGCGAGCGGAAGAACCGTCCGATAGCATTCCGAACAGCCAACTGGCGAATTTGAAAAGTGTCCTGTGGGCCCTCGCCGCCCTCTACATCCTCTGCCAGAATCTCTACAAACTCCTCGGCGAATCCGACCTGCAACTCGAACCGTCAAGGCTGTTTGAATCGTAAAAGTGGCGAAATTTGTATAAAAAACGAAAAAAGTCAGGAAAATCCTTTTTTTTTATCGTTTCCTCTTGTCTAAATATAGCATATATGCTATATTTATTTCATGGAGTTCGTTTTCTTTCCAGACCCGCAATCTTATAATCCCCAAAGAGGGGAGTTTAAGGATCAAGCTGGCGATGTCGGAAAGGAAATAAAGGATTTATCGAAGCGCCATTGTGATTTGTATTTGCGTGTTAAAAATTTTTTAGAAGCCCTGCGAAAGGTCAACGACATGTCGCCTTATATACGAATTGAGCAGATTTACAAATTTCCAAAGGATCATGAGGGGCTCTACGAAATGCGAATTCCTAAACAGGCGCGAGGCGGCGTTTTTCGAATTTATTTTTGTATGTCTTTGTGTAAATTGAACACGCTTATTTTGCTGTGCGCAGAACTGAAACATAAGACCAAGCCAATGAAGCTTGCAATTGCAATGGAAAATCTGAAACGGTACAAGGAACTTGTTGAACAAGGAGTTATGTCATGAAAAAAGATCAAGTTTTAGACTACATGGATTCGCTTGAAAAAGAAGACAAAAATCTGGACTTGTATGTGAAAATGTACGAGGCTCTGTCTTCGTTCTTGACTGATTTTGATTTCATGAAGGATTCCTTGGGCATGACACAAAAGGATGTGGCGGACAAGATGGGGACAACGCAGAGTGCGATTTCCCGCATCGAATCGCTGAAGACGAATCCATCTTACAAGCAACTGTTGAAAATGGCCGAGGCCGTCGGCGGAGACTTGTACATCACTCCAATGAAGGACATGACGGTCCAAGTTCCATACGATTTGCAGGAAACTGTTCGGAAATTGGCTGAGGGTGAAGACAAGACGACAAACGAATACCTTGACGAAGTGATTCGCGATGCTGTCGAATCGGAATATGAATCCTACACAAAGATGTCCATTCCGTGGAATAAAGTGTGCGAACCGATTGCAACATACAATTGCGAGTCCAACTTCATGTGGAAAAAAGCCGAATGGTCAATGATGAATTTGCAAAAAATTGAGGTCACTTCGTTAAAACCAGAAACGCAGAAGATTGCTGCTGCTTAAGGGAAGGTTGAATATGAAAGAAAAGTTTCAACAACTCATAAAAATGCTTCAATTATTTGATGTTCGTTTCATGGATTCCCATGAATCTGTCTTGTGCTTGCCTGACAACTTGGCTTTAGGAAAAGAAATCGAAATTGAATCGGGACAGGCTTTTGCTAAAGAAGACCCTGTGGTTAACGAAGAATCAATATTTTTCCGCGTAAAATACGTGTTCAAATTTCTCTGCGAGAAAAAGGTCTATTTTAAAACAGAATATGTTGTTATGATTTCCTTCAAATCCAAGGATGTGCAGAAGGCGTCGGAATTGTTGAAAGACGAAGATTTAAAGAAATTCTTTGTAGAAAAACAGTTGAATCGAACTTTGTGGACAATCCTGCGCGGAACGATTATGGATGCTTTCAATCGGCATTCTTTGCCACCTGTTCAATTGCCCTGGATTATTTAGGGCTTGTAAAATTTCATTAAGCCCATTGCGCAAGCGCCAAATGCTAGGCTCGGTCATATCCATGCAAGCATGGCTGCGACACACGCCTTACGCATTTGTGCCAACATTCTGATATTAGGTACATTAATGCCCGACGTGTTTCTCTGTCTTTAATGGAGAAATGCGTCTTTTTTTATTCTGGAATTCTGGGATAAGGGGACGCCTCAACTACTCAATGGAGGCGCAATGAACAGCGAAAATCATCTTGTTGAATACAAGCGCGAATTGTCCGAAAGCTTCGAACGATCTGTAATCGCTTTTCTGAATTCTACAGGTGGACACATCTATATTGGAGTCAATGACGATGGCTCTGTATATGGAGTAAAGGACATAGACCATGTGCAGCGTCAAGTTGCGGATAGGATCTTGAACAATATCAAGCCGAATGCTATCGGACTCTTTGAAGTCGTGACGGAGGAAAAAGACAACAAAAATATCGTTCATGTGGCGATTTCGGGTGGCCCGGAAAAGCCGTATTATCTAAAAAAGGTGGGCATGACGCCCGAGGGTTGCTTTGTGCGTGTGGGCAGTTCTGTCCATGGAATGAGCGAAAAGATAATTCTGGAGACGTTCGTCTCTCGTGCAAAGATTTCTCTTGCCAAGATTCCAGCTCCGCGGCAAGACTTGACATTTAGTCAGTTAAAAATCTACTACGAAGAGAGCAAAAAGCCCTTGAACAGTCAGTTTGCCAAGACGCTGGAGTTGCTTACTCCCGACGGAAAATACAATTACAATGCTTATCTCCTTGCTGATGAAAACGGAGTATCCATCAAAGTGGCGCGGTACAAAGGCACGGACAAATATGACCTTATTGAAAATGAGGAATTTGGTTATTGTAGCATTATAAAGGCTGTAAAATCGGTACTCACTCGATTGCAGGTGGCGAACATTACGCACGCCAAGATTACTCCTATGGAACGCATCGAAAAGCCCCTGGTCGATCCTGTTGCCTTGCGCGAGGCTGTAATCAATGCCGTCGTTCATAATGATTACACGAAGGAGGTCCCGCCCCGGTTTGAGATTTTCTCTGACCGGATGGAAATAACGAACTACGGCGGGCTAGTGGAAGGCCTTTCGAGAGAAGATTTCTTCAACTGCTGTTCTATGCCGCGCAATCGCGAACTTATGCGTATTTTCCATGACTTGGACATGGTCGAGCAACTCGGGAGCGGCATGCGGCGTATTCTGCGTTCCTATGATGAAAAAGCATTCTCGTTTACGGATCATTTCATGCGGACTTCGTTCTATTTTGAAGGATTGCAGCGGTTGGGTGAAAGGTTGGGCAAAAGGTTGGGCAAAAGGTTGGGTGATGGGTTGGGTGATGGGTTGGGTGAATCGCGGGCAAACCTTACCTATACGCGGCAAAGAATTCTTGAATTAATGGAAATCGATAGCCGAATTTCAATAGTGAAAATATCCCAAGAACTTGGTTTCAGTACAACGGCTATTGAAAAGAATATTGATTGGCTGAAGGAAAATGGATATCTAAAACGGCATGGAAGCGCCAAATCTGGGTATTGGGAAATCTTGAAATAGGGCGAATCCGACCTGCAACTCGAACCGTCAAAGTTGTTTGAATAAATTCTTGTGAATGTAAAATTTTCTTGCCCCTCTTGCCAATTTTGGGCATAATAGGTACATTAATGCCCGACGCGTTTTTCCGTCTAATGGAAAAATGCGTCTTTTTTTATTCTGGTTTTCCGGAATAAGGGACGCCTCTAACATCAATCAACCGCCAAAACGGTCAAATGGAGGCGAAAAAAGTTTATGGCAAAAACAGAAGACCTTGTAAAGAACTTGGTGGTCCTTCCACATGAATACGAGTGGCTGGACTTTAAGGAAAACTGGTTTTCAAAGGACGAAATTGGCGAGTACATATCGGCAATTTCGAACGGGGCTGCTTTATGTGGCCGAGAATTTGGCTATATCGTGTGGGGCGTGAACGACGCGTCGCATGAAATCATCGGCACGACCGTAAGCTTTGACAAAGATGTTGAGCATGAACCCTATAAGCATTATCTTGCCCGGAATTTAAAACCGAGCGTCGCTTTTGAAGTTGAGGATGTTCTTATCGACGATAAACGTCTTGTCCTGTTGTCTGTCCCTGCGGCGAAATCTGTCCCGACGAAATTCTTGTCTCAGGCGTTTATTCGGATTGGCTCAAGCAAAGAGAAATTGTCGAAGTTCCCTGAATGGGAGATTCGTCTTTTAAACACATTGTCTAACGGCATTCCGACGATTGTCAGTATGGCGGCTCCTGATTATGCGCAGGAACTGACTTTTGAAAAACTGTTCATGTATTACGGTGCGAAGGGGGTTGTTCTCCGCAAGGAAACTTTTAAGAAGTCCCTCAAGCTTTTAACTGCCGATGGGCGCTACAACATCATGGCGTTGCTGCTTTCGGATGCGAATGACATCCCGATTCGGGTGTCTGTTTTTAGCGGTAAGAGCAAGGCTGATACGCTTTTCTCGGTCAAGGAATATGGAAACTCTTGCATTCTGTATGCGATGGACAAGATTCTGGAATATGGTGATGCCATCAACATTATTCAGGCGGATGAACGTGGGCGAATTTCCGAGCGGAAGGATGTTCCCCTTTTCGATTACGAGGCTTTCCACGAAGCGGTCTTGAACGCATTCGTTCATAACAAGTGGCTGGGATTGAATGCCCCTATGATAAGCGTCTTTACGGATCGTATCGAGATTCTTTCGCATGGAGGACTTGGGCTTGAGCAGGATGTGGACGGTTTTTACAAGGGCGTGAGCATTCCTGTAAACGAAATTCTTGCCTCGATTTTCTTGCAGCTGCGTCTGAGCGAGCGTTCTGGTCGCGGCGTGCCGAAAATTGTCGGGGCGTATGGCCGTGAATCTATTCGCATCGAGAAGAATTTCATCGTGGTGACGATTCCATTCAACAGGATTAACGTGACCCCGTTTGAATTGAATGAAGGTGTTGGTTCTGATGTCCCCAACGGTTCGCAAAATGGTTCGGTGAAAGGTTCGGTGAAAAGTTCGGTGAAAAGTTCGGTGAAAATTATTGAAATGATGAAAGAAAACCCTGAAATTACCATACCCATGATGGCAGAAATACTACACTTGACAACGAGAGCCATAGAAAAGAATGTTGCAAAGTTGCAGGTCAAAGGCTTTGTGAAACATGTGGGCCCCGCCAAAGGCGGTCATTGGGAGGTGATGAAATAACTCCAAAAAGCTCCGTTATAGCCCTATTTCGCCCTAAATTCGCCATTTTGCCTATTGCGCAGAAAAATAATGAATTTATTTTTACTGCATGGCGTTCAAGGAAGCCGACTTAGAGAAAGCGTTTATTGACCTCCTGGTTCAGGAGGGCTGCAAGTATGTGCCCGGCGAGGCGATTGTCCGAGGCGAGGGCGAGGTCTTGATTGAGCAGGACCTGCGCGACTACTTGCACCGTCGTTACGATTCCGAGGGCATTACCGAGAACGAAATCCGTTCGGTTGTTTTGCAGTTGCGAAATCTTTCGGCGAGTGCGCTCTACGAGAGCAACAAGAAGTTCTGTTCCTGGCTTTCGGACGGTTTTATGCTCAAGCGCGAGAACCCGAAGGATAAGGACATTCTCATTGAGCTTTTGGATTTCAGGCCGCTGGGTGAGCGTAGAAAGTCAGGTTTCGGTGTCGATGAAGAACCGATGCCGCTGGCGGCCGATGTGGCGGCGAAATACTGCGCTGACTGCAATATCGTCAAGATAGTAAACCAGTTTGAAATTGTCGGTTCCGAAAAGCGTATTCCTGACGCAATCCTTTTTGTGAACGGGCTCCCGCTTGTGGTGTTCGAGTTCAAGAGCGCCGTGCGCGAAGAGGCGACGGTTTTCAACGCCTACGAGCAGTTGACGGTGCGCTACCGCCGCGATATTCCGCAGTTGTTTGTCTATAACGCTTTTTGCGTGATTAGCGACGGCGTGAACAACAGGGCGGGCTGTTTCTTTGCCAAGTACGATTATTTTTATGCGTGGCGACGCGTGGAATTTGGCGACAAGCGAATCGAGGCCGAGGGCATCGAAAGCCTGTACTCCATGATTCAGGGGATGTTCAATCGCAAACGCCTGTTGGACATTTTCAAGAACTTCCAGTATTTCCCGGACAGCAGCAAAAAAGAGCAGAAGGTCTTGTGCCGTTATCCGCAATATTATGCGGCACGGTCTTTGTACGAGAACATTTGCAAGGCTCGCAAGCCGCATGGCGACGGCAGGGGAGGCACGTATTTTGGCGCGACCGGTTGCGGCAAGAGCTTTACGATGCTCTTCTTGACGCGGCTACTCATGAAGTCGCTGGAATTCAAGACGCCGACCATTGTACTGATTACCGACCGCACCGATTTGGATGATCAGCTTTCGGGACTGTTTACGGCATCCAAGAAGTATATCGGTGACGAGCGTGTTGAAAGTGTGGAGAGCCGTGCCGACCTGCGCGAAAAACTGCAGGGCCGCAAGAGCGGAGGCGTGTTCCTCACTACCATCCAGAAGTTCAGCGAAGATATTGAGCTGCTGACCGACCGCGATAATGTTGTCTGCATTTCGGACGAAGCGCACCGCACGCAGACAAACCTGGACCAGAAAATTACGGTGACCGATAAGGGCGTCAAGACGAGTTTCGGTTTTGCGCGCTACCTGCACAATTCCCTGCCCAATGCGACTTACGTGGGCTTTACGGGAACGCCGATTGATGCAACGCTGGATGTGTTCGGCCCCGAGGTCGATATTTACACCATGACCGAATCGGTGAAGGACGGCATTACGGTGCCCATCGTTTACGAGGGTCGTGCCGCCAAGGTGGTGCTGAACAATTCCGTTCTCGAAGAGATTGAGAAGTATTACGAAGAAGCCGCAGAAGCGGGTGCCAACGAATACCAGATTGACCAGAGCAAGCAGGATGTGGCCCAGATGGGCGTGATTCTCGGCGACCCCGACCGGTTGAAGGCCGTGGCGAAGGATTTCGTGGCGCATTACGAGGCCCGCGTTCAGGAAAAATCGACCGTTCGCGGCAAGGCGATGTTCGTTTGTTACAGCCGCCAGATTGCGTATGCATTGTACAAGAACATCTTGGAACTGCGCCCGGAATGGGGCGTGGCGAAAATTTGCGACGATGCGGAATTTGCGGGCGAGGCGGCTGAACTTACCGACAAGGAAAAGCGGGAACTGAAGCCGGTTGAAAAAATCAAGATGGTCATGACCCGCAGCAAGGACGACGAGAAGGAACTTTACGACTTGCTTGGCGACAAGGATGCCCGCAAGGAACTGGACCGCCTTTTCAAACAGGAGCGTTCCAACTTCAAGATTGCGATTGTCGTGGATATGTGGCTCACGGGCTTTGACGTTCCGTGCCTCGATGCCATTTACATCGACAAGCCTATTCAGCAGCATTCCCTGATTCAGACGATTTCCCGCGTGAACAGGACGTTTGCGGGCAAGGACAAGGGAATTGTCGTTGATTACATCGGCATCAAGCGCAAGATGAACCTGGCGCTAAAGCAGTACGGAGCCGGTTCCGAGCAGAACGTAGAAGACATTACCGCCGCGATTACGGAATTCCGCAATCATCTGGATTTGCTTGACAAGTTAATGTACAAGTTCGATGCGTCGGCGTATTTCAAGAGCACGGGCAATGGCGCGGAACTGAAGAAACTGGAATGCCTCAAGCAGGCGCAGGAATTTGTGCAAACCACGAAGGAAAAGGAAGCCCGCTTTATGGGCCTCGCGAAACGCCTGAAGGCCGCATACGACATTTGCGTCGGCAACGAGGGAATTACGCAGGCCGAGCGCGACCGCGCACATTTCTACTTCGCAATTCGCTCCATTTTGCATAAACTCACCAAGGGCAATGCACCCGATACTGCGCAGATGAACGCCCGCGTGCGCGAGATGATTGCATCGGCACTCCAGAGTGAAGGCGTGGAAGACGTTCTGCAGTTGAGCGATGCCGAAGCCGATCAGGCGAAGCAGAATATCTTTGACGATGAATACCTGCAGCACATCAACCGCATCAAATTGCCGAATACCAAAATCAAGCTGCTGCAAATGCTCCTGCAAAAAGCCATCGGGCAAATCCGCAAGGTGAACAAAGTCAAGGGAGTCAACTTCACGCAGAAAATGCAACAGCTCGTGGAGCAGTACAACGACCGCACCGAACAAGACATCTTGAAAAGCGAAGTCTATGAAGAAATGGCCGAAACCTTGACTGACATGATTGTCCAAGTCCGCAAGGCGTTCACCGAAGGCGAAGAAAAAGGCCTGAGCTTCGAAGAAACCGCGTTCTATGATATTCTAAAATCGCTCTGCGTCAAGTATCACTTCACCTATCCCGAAGACAAACTAATTGCCCTTTCAAAACGCGTCAAGATTCTCGTTGACGAACAAGCCGCATACCCCGATTGGGACAAGCGCGACGACATTAAATCTGCACTGAAAGTGGACCTGATAATCCTTCTTGATGAATTCGGCTACCCACCCGTCGAACGCGACGAAGTCTATGGGGAAATCTTTGAACAAGCCGAAAATTTTAAGAAGGGAAGGTAAAAATATGGAACAGAAAGAAAAAACGGGCTTTATTTATGTCCTTACCAATGAAAGTTTCCACAAGGCGAACTGGATAAAGATTGGATACGAATAATTTATTGATGTAATTCATGTTCTCCTTCATCCGCAAATTCTTTGAACGTCGTCGTATTCTCGCTGCCGAAAGAGAGCGGTTGTGCCGTGAACTGACGCAACGGCTTGCAAAGGTGTTGTCGGATTTTATTGATGTTGATAAAGGGGATAAAGAGGCTGTCCAAAAATGGCGAACGGATAATGCGGATTTAATCGCTGAGTTAAGTGACATCGGCCAATTCAGAAGATCTTCTTTTTATAGGTTGCTGAAATATCAAAAGAAAAAATTTGATGAATTTGGGACACAGGCAACCGACGCCATTCAAGTTGCAATTAAAAGAGAACGGCAAAAGCGTGCCGATGCCGAGTATGTTTCAAAGAAGGTGAATCAGTGGGTTTCGGAACAAAAGTCCCAAAAGATTAGAACGTCTAAATCAAAGGAACTGAAACGAAAAATAACGAAGTTGGCGAAGGATGTGGATGGTTCGATTCCTGCAAGTGAAGAATGCACTTGTTGCGGGAAAGATGGCAGAAAGAAGATGCTCTATTCAACAGAGGGCGAGGCGCTTATTGTTGCGGAGTACCGTTCTAAAGAAATTGGAATTCCGCTACACGTTTATCCATGTCCCAATGGTTGTGGTTTTCACCTCACGAGCAATCAGTTTTAATTTTCCTCTTCCGTATTTTCCCGCCGTCTTCGGGCTTGTCGCAGCCGCACTTCTTGCATTTGTTCCAGAGTTTCTGAGTCATTGCGTGTCTCCTTGACAACTAGATTCTAATATGCAATTTTTGCGTTAGGCCCGTTGGGTGAATGGTTGGGCAAAAGGTTGGATGATGGGTTGGGTGATAGGATAAATGATAGGATAAGTGATAGGATAAAACTCACGTCCGAACCGACGATTAATAGAACTTTGAAATGAGCGTCTTGACAAATCTACTCTAGTTTGACTATTCGCAAGATAATATTGAACTGCATTAAGAAATGTATAGCAGGGAAAGGCGATAGATGCAAAAGGGCGGGCATTGTCTGCCGAATTCAAAAACGAGGTTTTCAAGATTCAGCAGGCATTGTCTGTTGAATCTATTCGCATCGAGAAGAATTTTATTGTGGTGACAATTCCTTTCAACAGGATTAACGTGACTCCGTTTGAACTAAACGAGGGAAAGGCGACAGAAAGGGCTACAATAAAGGCTACAAAAGTTCAGGAGCAAATCCTTGAAAAAATTCAGGACAATCCGCATATAACTCAGAGTGAACTTGCTGAGTTGTTGGGTTTACATCGTGTTTCTGTTGCTGAAAACACATCAAAACTTCAGAAGATGGGTGTTTTGAAACGTGTTGGCGGAAATAGAAATGGCCATTGGGAGATCGTCAAAGAAGATTATTAACGTGAAGAACAGATATTCTTCCAATAATCTTGTTCTAAATCTTTATCCTAATCTTCTTTTGTTTGTAAATGGATTGTCCGCCGTTGCAGATGTAGGCGACTGTGCAGACGATGAAGAATGCGGGGAGGCAATCGAATCCGAAGATTTCGCCGGCGATGAGGATGGGCGCCCAGAGTGTGTTGCTTGCGCTTGCAAAAACGGCGGCAAAGCCGAGTGCGGCGGCGAGAGTAACGGGCATCCCGAACATCCCTGCAACGAATACGCCAAATGTAGCGCCGATGGCGAAAAGCGGGGTGACGACACCGCCTACGAAGCCGGCGGAGAGCGTGAGTATCGTGAGCGCGAATTTTATAAGCCAATCATACCCGGCAATCCCGGCGGCATTAACCCCAAAACACATATCTAACAAGTTTGTTCCGAGTCCTGCGTAGCGTCCCTGGAAAAACACGAGCAAAAGTACACTTATTCCCACTCCCATAATTGCAATTCTCTTAATGCTGTTCGGGAATTTTTTTGCGAAGAAATCTTGCGAGAGTCCAAGCAACTTTGCAAATCCGCCGCCGACAATCCCGAAGAGCACTCCCATCAGCGCAAGTTTCAAAAGCAGATTGCCGTCGAGCGTTCCTTCGTTTGTGAAAATGCTTGCCGTGAATCCGCTTGCATCAAGGAGCGAATTTAAATCAACGCTGAACTTGTGGAATCCGAGCATGCTCGAAACTTTGCAGGCGGTGAATGCTGCTGCGGCGGCAGGCATCAATGCGGCGAGTTCAAAATGCCCGACGAGCAAAACTTCCAATACGAAAGCGGTCGCAGCCATGGGGGCTTGGAAAATTCCGGCGAAGCCTGCGGCCAAGCCTGTGACGAGCATGGTGTGCGCTGAGTTTTCAAATGGTAATTTTTTACTTATGTTGTACGAAAGTGCGGAGCCGATTTGCATGGCGGCGCCTTCACGGCCTGCGCTTCCACCGAAGAGCTGCGTAATCCAGGTGCTTAC
>JAEEGK010012298.1_pt1 | contig 19477 bp, 15 predicted proteins | sample 8958771 | NCBI WGS metagenome assembly JAEEGK01 (sample SAMN16246547, study PRJNA631951) | gut metagenome | biome: gut microbiome; feature: rumen; material: SC-attached | host: Bos | place: Iran: Karaj | collected 2018-10
TCTTATTCATGGCGAATAGGGTGGCACCTGCCTTTCGGTTTTGTCTCGTCAACTCAACCTTAATACAGGCCACTTCTATTCGCCACTCTTTTTTCACTTACTGTCACACATCATCGTAACACCTACAAATCACGCGGCGCAGCTTTTTTCCGCCCCTTGCAAGGAGCCGCCCGCTATGGTATCCTGAAACAAAAAAGCAAAGGCAGGGAAGAACCGTGTACCAGTGTCCATATCCCCATCTGTTCACCCCCATCGTGCTGGCGGGCCAGCTGTTCAAAAACCGCATCTTCGCTTCCCCCACGGGCCTGCAGCACAATCATTACGGCAACCATCCCATCAATGAGACCATCAATTACTATGAGCGCAAGGCCATCGGCGGTGCCGCCTCCGTCTGCATCGGCGACGCCATGGTGGACAGCGAGATCGCCCTTGCCAACGGCAACCATATCCTCCTGGACGACCCCACGGGCCGGCCCCACCTGAACAAGCTCAGCGAGGCCATCCGCCGCCACGGCTGCGTCGCCAGCATGGAAATGTCCCACGGGGGCAACGCCGCCCGAATCTCCTACGGCCAGGGCCATAAGATCTACGGCCCGGTAGAGAGCGAGTCTCCCGGCGCCTTCGGCCAGCCCATCCACGCCTACGCCATGGACGACGAGATCATCCGGCGCACCATCCGCAAGCACGCGGAGGCCGCCGCCTTCGCCAAGGCCTGCGGCTTCGGCATGGTGACCCTCCACGGGGGCCACGGCTGGCTGCTGCATCAGTTCATGTCCCCCATCACCAACACCCGCACCGACGAGTGGGGCGGCAGCTTTGAAAAGCGCATGCGCTTCCCTCTGGCGGTCATTCAGGCCATCCGGGAGGCGGTGGGACCGGCGTTCCCCATCGAGATCCGTCTCAGCGGCAGCGAGGTCTTTGCGGGCGGCTACGACGTGGAATACGGCGTCCGCATCGCCCGGGCCCTGGACGGCAAGGTGGACCTGCTGCACATCTCCGCCGGCAGCCACGAGGTGGCCGAGGTCTTCACCGTGACCCACCCCAGCATGTTCCTGGAGGACGGCGTCAACGTGAAATACGCCGCCGAGATCAAAAAGCACGTTTCCACCCCCGTCGCCACCGTGGGGGCCCTCTCCGACCCGGAGATGCTGGAGGAGATCATCGCCTCCGGCAAGGCGGACGTGGTGGAGCTGGCCCGCGGCCTCATCTGCGACCCGGACCTGCCGCGGAAGGCCAGAGAGGGACGGCAGGAGGAGATCGTGAAGTGCATGCGCTGCTTTACCTGCTTCTCCAGCCTCATGACCCGAGGGCAGATCTGCTGCGCCCTGAACCCGGAAATCTGCAACGAGGCGGACGTGAAGTTCGCCAGGCCCGCCCCGGAACCCAGGACCGTGCTGGTGGCCGGGGGCGGCATCGGCGGCATGCAGGCGGCCCTCACCGCCGCAAAGCAGGGGCATAAGGTCATCCTCTGCGAGAAATCCGACCGCCTGGGCGGCGTGCTCCTCTGTGAGGAAAAGGTCCCCTTCAAGAAGCACCTGGGAGAATACCTGGCCCATCAGGCTCTGATGATCTCCCGGGAGAAGAACATCGAGGTCCGGCTGAACACGGAAGTCACCCCCGCTCTGGCGAAGGAAGTCTCTCCGGATGTGATCGTGGCGGCCTTGGGGGCGCGGCCCTCCATCCCGCCCATCCCCGGCATCGACGGAAGTAACGTCACCGTCGCGGAGAAGGTCTACATGGAGCCGGAGAAGGCGGGAAAGAAGCTGGTGATCCTGGGCGGCGGCCTGGTGGGCTGCGAGCTGGCCATCTTCATGGCGGGCCTGGGCAGGGAAGTGACCGTTCTGGAAATGGCCCCCTCCCTCAACAGCGGCACCAACCTCCTCCAGGGCTCCTCCATCAGCCTGGAGATCAAGCGGCTCGGGATCAACGTATGCCTGAACACGAAGGTCACAAAGATCACCCCCGAGGGCGTCACCGGGGAAGGGAAGGACGGAGAAGTCTTCTTCCCGGCGGACACGGTAGTCTGCGCCCTGGGTATGAAGCCCAACCGGGACGAGGCCGCGGCCCTGGCTCTCTGCGCCCCGGAATACCATGTGCTGGGGGACTGCGTCGTCCCCGCCACCGTCTACCAGGCCACCAACGCGGCCTACTTCGAAGCCCTGGACATCGGGAAAGCGTGAAGAACAGTTAACGGTTAATAGTTAACACGGTTTGAAAACGATTCGGAGAACAGGAGGGCGAACGCCGCGGCGTCCGCCCTCCTGCTTTATCTTTTATTTCACCCACCACGCGGCTCCTTTCCCTGCAAAGCCTCCCGGAGTTCGCGCCACGGCAGGCGCGAAGAAAACTGAAATCAAAAGGACATCCTGGAGGGCTTCAAAAAAGAGGATGCCGACGGGATGAAGCGGGCAAAGACGAATATCAGCGGAGCGGAGGCGGATATGGCCGTCTGGCTAGGCAAAGATGAAACCACGCTTTATGCGAGATCAAGCGGGATAAATGGCAGAAAGACGCCGATTATGACCCGGTGAGACATAGCTGCGAATTCCGGAAAAACGTGGATTCTCGTGGTTGATCCGCTTTTCTTGCGGATTATACTACAGGTATATTTACAGGCTCAAGTACCGGTGATAAAATACCGTCATTATTCAGGGCAATGCCCGGAAAGGAGAGGAACATGTTCAACGATCGCTTTTTGACTATCAGGGTCACTACTGAACATCGACAGCCCAGCACTCAGCGCCCGGGTCTTCTTTTCCTGTACTCATATAAGACAAAGCAGAACGACTGTATGCTCTCCTAGCTCAGCATTGGAGTTCTGTTCCTTCCATGCCGCTTGTCTTATATAAGGCAGGCGGCATTTTTCTCTATAGGAGAGGTCGCAATGGCGGCTCTGGAGGAAGCACACATTGTTTTATCCCATATCACGAACGCATAATCAATGAACGATCTGAGCCGGAAGAGGAGAGGGATCAAAATGAACAAATTGCCTGTAATAGACATGACCGCAACCGGTCAGAACATTGTCAGGCTGCGTATCAACGCCGGTCTCACGGTGAAAGATCTTCAGGACATCTTCGGATTTGCAACGCCCCAGTCGATATATAAATGGCAGCGCGGCGCTGCCATGCCTACGCTGGACAACATTGTCATCCTCGCGGCGGTGTTCGGCGTGCCCGTGGATTCGATTCTTGTATATAAGAGAAGCATTACCCCAAGGTAAAGCATCGGCTGATAGCGTATGTCAGCAGACATCTGCTGACAAATGAAATGATACTTGCAGCCCAAACAACGAAAGCGAGGGGGCCATATGAACACAAAACAAAAGAAACAAAGGCTCAAAACCATGGCCTGGGCGTTCCAAATCGCCTGGAACATCGACCACTGGACCATGCTGCTGTGGTTTCTCGTCTGCGGAGCGCTGGCAGTCCTGCCTGCGGTGGCGCTCAGATTCAACCGGGACACCCTGAGCATTCTCAGCGGCTTCCTCTCCGGTGCGCCGTACACCTATGCCGACGTGGTGAAGCCCATCGTGAAGCTGGGCGTGCTGATGATCGCCATTGGACTTTCCGCCCGCGTGAATTCTCAATTCGTGCGTATGATGACCTACGACTCCTATTTCGGCGGCATGTATGCCTACATCATGGAGCATGTGCAGGACATCGACATGAAAGACCTGCTGCGGAAAGAGGTCAACGATATGTGGATGAGCGCCATCCTGGAAGGCAATTCCCTATGGGCTTTCGTGGAAGGCCTCTGCTTTATTTTCTCCAAGCTGGTGGGGATCACAGCGCTGCTCATCACTGCCTGGTCCATGTCCAGGTCGGTGTTCCTGGCTTCCGCCGTTTATGTGGCGGTGATCTTCATCATCAGTCTGGCCTTTTCCAAGGAAACACGCCGGAACCAAACCGAGGATTTCAACGACGAGCGGCAGATCGAATATTATGAGCGGATATCCGAGAACCGGGGGATGGCGAAAGAGACCCGCATCTTTGAGAACACCGATCAGGTGATCAAGCAGTGGAAGCAGCCCTATCTCCGTATCCAGAAACGGAATCTTCGCCGCGCTAAGGCGGCGGAGCTGCGAGACTTTATCACCGGCGCTGGCTTTTATGCTTTTCTGATTGTTGCGGTGGGCGTGAGCATCTCCGCCGTCGCTAAAGGCAGTATGCGGCCGGATGCTTTGCTGGTCATCTTTACCCTCTGCCTGAATCTCTTGAACACCATTTCCGGCACCGCCCGATATATCGTCAGATTTGATTTCGGGCTCATTGCCTTGGACAAGCAACGCCGCTTCTTTGAGCTGGTGAAGCCCCATCCCGACGGGACGGAGAATACCCCCGCCGACCCGGAAACGGTCTTTGACGTTCGGGACCTGCGTTTCTCCTATGGGGATTCTCCTGCCATCGACGGCGTCAGCTTCCAGGTCAAGCGCGGGGAGGTCGTAGCTCTGGTGGGCGTGAACGGCAGCGGGAAAAGCACCCTGGTGAAGCTGCTGCTGAATATGTATCAGCCGGATTCCGGCTCCGTTCGCTTTTTCGGGCGGCCTTACGGCGATTACCGTCGGGATTACATCCGCAGCCGCCTCAGTGTGTTTTTCCAGGATTTCTACCTCTTCCATTCCTCTCTGCGGGAGAACATCGGCGTCGGCGCTGTGGAGCACATGGAGGATATGGATATGATCCGGGAAGCGCTGCGGAAGGGCGGCGCGGAAAAGGTAGCCGCCAATCTCCCCAAGGGGCTGGACACCCTGCTGGGCAAATTCCAGGACAAGAGCGGCTCGGAGCTATCCGGCGGCGAAAAGCAGCGGGTGGCCTCCGCCCGGACCCACATGGCGGACAGGGATGTGCTGATCTTCGACGAACCGGCCTCCATGCTGGACCCCATTGCCGAGATGGAGCAATTCCTCGGCATTAAAAACCTGCTGAAAGGGAGAACGGCGATTCTCATCAGCCACCGGGTGGGCTTTGCACGCATGGCGGACAAGATCATCATGCTGGACGGCGGGAAAATTGCGGAGATGGGCAGCCATGAGGAATTGATGGCCTTGAACGGTCGTTATGCCCACTTCTTCAATGAACAGGCCCAATGGTACGGGGTATCTCAGGCTGCGGCGAATGGAGGTGCTGCGGAATGAAAGAGGAACGGCTCTCGTTTTTGGAAGCGGTCAAAGTTTTCGGCAAGGCGCTGAAGGTGAGCCTTCGGGCCCGTGGAATCGCCTCGCTCATCCTCAGCCTGATTGGTTTTGCTGTGGCGTTCCTTCCCATGCTGATTTCCATTGCGGTGCGCCACTTCTCAGATGCGGTGCAGCAGCTTTACGGGCAAGGGGAAGCTGCCATCGTCAGCGTTCTCGGCATTTTTGTCATTCTATCGGCGCTCTACATCATACAGCTGATTTGGGGGTCCCTCAGCAGCTATTTCGAGCAGCGGGACCATTACAAAATCCAGATGTTCATGGAGGAGCGGGTCCTGCGCTGCTCCTGCGACGTGAAATACAAGTACATCGAAAACTACGACGATTTCAAACAGCGGATCAGCTTTGTGGAAACAGAAGCCTGGAACCGCGTGGCGGAGAGCGTGGGAACGACGATCCGCTGGCTGCAGAGCATTATCACCTTTATCAGCATCGTGACCGTTCTCTGGTCTGTGGACGTCTGGATCGTTGTCATCCTGGTGGCGACCTGCATCCCTGCCATCATCATCACCGCGAAATTCAGCGAGAGCGAGTATCACAACAAGGGCTTCTGGATATTGGAATACCTCATGGCCTGCGCCTATTTCTTCGAGGCCACCATGCAGCAGTCTCTGAACGACGTCCGCTTTTTCGGCGCCTACCCGTGGCTGAAAGGCAAGTTTGACCGGAAAAACGCGGAGTACATCCAGATTAAGAATCGGGTAACGAAAAAGCATGTGCTGTTCAACGCCATTGCGGATATCTTCCGCAGCTGCGTCTATATCTTCATTCTCCTGATCGCAGCACGAAAAATCTTTAATGACCCTGCCGTAGGCATCGGCGCTTTCATGCTGGTATTCACTATGGCCAGCCAGCTCCAGGATGTGACAGCCCGCATCTTTACCGAGGCAGCACAGTTCGTCAGCAATGCCGCCTATATGCGAGATTTCTTCTCCCTGGATGAGCTGGAGTATGAACATAGGGACCCGAAGGCGGAGGGGTGGGAACGGTTCGATGTGGACTTCGATCATGTCAGCTTCACCTATCCCAATACGGAGCGGGAGGTCATTCACGACCTGACGCTGCACATCCGGGAAGGGGAAAAGATTGCCATTGTGGGCGAAAATGGTTCAGGAAAGACGACCTTCATCAGCCTGCTCTGCGCGCTGTATGAGCCGGACAACGGAACCATCACCATGGGTGGGGAAAGCATATATACCGAAGTTTCCCGCACGCGCCGCACCTTGTCTGCAGCGTTCCAGGACTTCGCCCGATATGAGACCAGCATCCGGGAGAACATCGTGGTTTCAGACCGCAGACGGTTGCCGGAAGACGCCGAAGTGGAAGCGGTGGCACGCCGCAACGGAGCCTGGGAGTTCATTTCCGCGCAGCCCCACGGGATGGATGAAGTGGTCGGCTCTTTCAGCGAGACCGGCAACAACCTCTCCGGCGGACAGTGGCAGAAGATAGCCCTCTGTCGCTGTGCCTGGCGGCAGGACGCGAAGATCATGATCCTGGACGAGCCAACGGCGGCCCTGGATCCTCTGGCGGAAGCGGAGCTGTACCGTAATTTCACGGATCTTACCGGGGACAGGACGACCATCCTCATTTCCCACCGCCTGGGCATCACCCAGCTTGTGGACCGAATCTTGGTTTTTGACAATGGACGGATCGTGGAGGACGGCAGCCATGAAGAACTGCTGAACAAGCAGGGCCTCTATGCCAGAATGTACCGGGCGCAAGCCCAGTGGTATCAATGAGTTCAACATGAACGAAGTGAGAAAAAACGGAGCGTATTTTCCGGAGCATCAGGAATGAAACACAACAGGGACTCGGCCTGGCCTGGCTGAATCCCTGTTGTTCTTTATCATGTGGTTCTCAGAAAAACTGTCCTCGACAAAAGCCTTTTCATTTTTCGCATGGACATGTGCTGGCGAAAAAACCATTTCGCGGAGCGGACGGGCGAGCGCCCTGCATCCTTTTAAACGAAATTGCAGGCATTGCCGCATTGCGGCAATGCCTGCAAAGATTCCCCCGGGCGACGACGTGAGGCGGGGAGCGCAACTCAGACCCGCTCACATCGAAGCCCGGCACAGCGGGGTCGATTCGATTATTTCTGCTTGGCAAGCCACTCGGCGCCGTACTTGTTGCACTCGTCGATGACCACGGGGGTGACCCAGGCGTTCAGGCACTCCAGGGAGCCGATGCAGGGCACGAAGCCGCCGCCGGGGCAGTATTCGTCGATGGCGCGGCGCACCTCGGCGCGGACCGCTTCCTCGGTGACGTCCGCCTGGTCGATGAGGCCCTGATCCAGGCCGCCCATGAGGAGGATCTTGCCCTGGGTCTCCTTCTGGATGCGCTTGATGTCGTTGGAGGGAAGCACGCCCTGCCACATCTCCACGCCCAGGTCCACCAGCTCGGGGGCCACGTCGGTGGCGTAGCAGTCGCAGTGATGCTGCACGAGCTTGCCACGCTTGTGGTAGTAGTCGTAGAGCCGCTTGTAGTGGGGCTTCAGCAGCTCGCGGAACTTGTCGATGGAGAAGAACATGGCGGTCTTGCTGCCCCAGTCGTCGTGGCTGTGGATGACGTCGAAGTCCAGGTTGTCGCAGAGGGCCTCGGCCACCTTCAGCTTCCAGTCGCAGTAGGCGCCGAAGAACTCGTTCATGGCTTCGGGTTCCTCATACATGTTGATCAGGGTGTCCTCAAAGGTCATGAGGCAGTGGGCGCGCTCAAAGAGGCCGCGGAAGGTGGGGACCATCACCAGCTCCTCGTCCCGGTTTACCTGAGCGATCTGTTCCTGCGTGCCCTTCCAGTCCAGGTCGGAGGGAATCTCGGGGAACACGACATAGTCGCGCCAGTGGGTGATGTCCTTGATGACCTGGTTCTGCTCGTTCACCATGGGGATGATGCCGGGGTCCTTGTCGGGCAGATAGCGGTGATTGACGCCCCAGTGGTCCAGCACGTTCTCGCCCTGGATGAAGAGGATATCCCAGACGGAGATGGGGTCGATGATGCAGTGGAACATGGTCTTGGTGAAAGCTTCAAAGCCGTAGCCCATCCACTTGAGCGGCTTTTCGTTCCGCATTACGGACAGAAATTTTTCTTTCTTGGTCATGCGTAAAGCACCTCCTGTTCAGATAGATTCACAGTAACATTTTTATCGTATGTTTGTCAAGAAAAAGCGGCAAAAAGACGCGCCGCCGGCCCTTTTCCGCCGGGAAGAAAACCGTCCGGCGATTGACATTCCGAAAGATCAACGTATAATAGACGGTATATGATACGTCTGCCCCGGCGGGGCAGGGAAGGGGTAAACGATATGACGAAAACAAAATCTCCGGTATTGCCCATCATCGGCGGCCTGGTGGCCATGCTCTGCGTGGGCGTCATCTATCTGTGGAGCGTGCTGAAAAACGCGACCATGATCCACTTCGGCTGGGAGAGCGGCAGCGTCAACCTCATCGCCAGCATCATGCTCTTTGCCTTCTGCGTGGGTAATTTCGGCGGCGGCGCGCTGAACGATAAGTTCGGGCCGAAAAAGATCAGCTTTCTGGGCGTGATCCTCTTCGGCGTGGGCATTTTCCTCTCCTCCTGTGTGAAACCGGGCAGCTCCATCTGGCTTTTCTACCTGACCTACAGCGCTATCGGCGGCATCGGCGTGGGCGTCAGCTACGGGGCGCTCCTCTCCTGCATCCAGAAGTGGTTCCCCCACCGCCGGGGCTTCGCCACCGGTATCGCCACGGCGGCCTTCGGCCTGGGCACCGTGGCCTTCAGCCCCATCATCGGCGTCATGCTGGAAAAGAACGACAACAATGTCAGCGCAACCCTGCGCATCCTCTCCCTGGTCTTCCTGGTGGTGGGCCTGATCGCCTGCTGCTTCATCCAGCTCCCCTCGGAGGAATATCTGGCGAAGCTTCCCAAGCCCGCCCCAAAGAAAAACGCCATCGTCGCCAAGCGGGAGATCCCCCTGAAGGAGGCCATCCGCACCGTGCCCTTCTGGTGCATCCTGCTGACCATCTTCTTCTACAACGCCACCTGGAATATGCTGAACCCCATCATCCGCCCCCTGGGGGAGGAGCGGGGCCTCAGCACCGCCCTGGCCCTCACCTGCGTGTCCCTCACCGGCGTCTTCAACGCTTCTGGCCGCTTTGTCATGTCCGCCCTGTCGGATAAGCTGGGCCGGGTGGAGACGGTCGTCATCCTCTGCGTGGTCACCATTGTCTGCGCCCTGCTGCTGATGTTCGTGGGCGGCTACGGCTACATCGTGGTGGTGATGATCACGGCCTTCGCCTTCGGCGGCCCCAGCGCCATCAACCCCGCCACCACCACGGACTTCTTCGGCGCGAAATACACCGGCACCAACTACGGCGTGGCGATGCTGAGCCTGGGCTTCAGCTCCATTCTCTTTAATTCTATCTCCAATGCCCTGGTGAAGTCTACCGGCAGATACTACATGACCTTTGTCATGGGGGCGATCACCGCCGCCATCACCATCGCCCTCCAGCTGGTGATGAAAAAGTACAAGAAAAAGATGGACGCATAATCAATCAGAATACACAGCGGGCGGGACCGGACCGGTCCCGCCCGTATTGTCCATAGTGACTTAATAAGAAAGGCCTCGCAGAGTTCGCGCCCGCAGGCGCGAATAGAATCGGGATTGTTTTTCGCGGGGACATGCGCCTCGCGAAAAACACCTTTCGCGGAGCGGACTGTGCGAGCGAAGCGAGTGCGGGGAGCGCAGCGTAAACCCTTCTCAAAGCGCGACTGTGAAGCAGTCGTGCTTTGAAACGCGAAGCGCGTCAGTATTCCGCGTCCTCGACGAATTTTGCCCGCAGCTTTTGAATGGCCTCGTCGGAAACGCCGCAGTCCTTGAGATAGCCCACCACGCCGCCGTACTTCTCGTTCAGGTGGCACAGGGCGGTCTCCATGGTCTCGGGAACGGAGCCGAAGAAGCCCCAGCTGAAATCGGGCCGCCCGCCCTTCTTGGGCAGGAAGTCAGCGCCCATCTTGAGATACTTGGGCCGCAGGCAGCTCATGGAGGCGCTGTAGTCCATCATGATATCCGTGTCGCAGACCCCGGCGGCCCCCAGGATCAGGGCGGCGATGGTGCCCGCCCGGTCCTTGCCGATGAAGCAGTGGAACATGACGGTGCCTTCCCAGTTGGCGCAGAGCTCGAAGACCTTCTTGGCCCAGGGCTTGCCCGTCTCCAGCATATCCACATAGGTGTCCCCGAAGTTGAAATCCTTGGGCAGCTCCCGGGGCGGGGGAGGGGGCGCGTCCTTCTTGTCCCCGTCGTTGGATTTGATGATCCGGTGCTCCTCGCTGATGGGGCAGTGGATGTAGGTGTGGCCCGGCACGTCCTTCATGCCGCTGGGCTGGCTCTCCACCTCGTCCACGCCCCGCAGGTCGATGGAGAGGGTCACGCCGTGGTCCAGCAGGAACTTCTTGTCCCGTTCCGAAATGCCGATGGGGCAGTCGGTGCGGATGAACACGCCGTATTTCGTCACCTTGCCGGGTCCGGCGCTCCAGCCGCCCAGGTCTCTGGTGTTCACCAGAGACTCCATGGGGATCCGCTTGTAATATACCATCTTCTTTTCCTCTCTTTGACGCAGGGCCTTCAGCGCCTGCGGTATTTTGCTTACGGTGTCGCCGGCGGTCATGGAAATGTCGCCCTTCTCCGCCTGGGCGGCTTCTCCGGCCCGCCCGGCCAGGTGCGACGCCAGGGCCGCCGTTTTCGCATTGGGCTCCAGCCAGCCCAGAAGACCGGCCAGGATGCCGGTGAGCACGTCGCCGCTGCCCGCGGTGGCCATGCCGGGGCAGCCCGCGTCGGTGAGCCAGGTTTCCGACCCGTCAGTGACGACGGTGGCAGGCCCCTTCAGCAGCAGGACTGTCCCCGTCAGGGCGGCGAAGCGCTCCGCCGCCCCGACGGGATCGGCCAGCACTTCCTCCTTCGTCATGCCGCTGAGGCGGGTGAATTCCCGCAGATGGGGGGTGAGGATGAGCTTCGCTTTGGTTTCCCTGAGGATGCTTCGGTCCATGGCCGCCAGGGTGTTCAGGCCGTCGGCGTCCAGCACCACGCTCCCCTCAAAATGCCGGAGGACGTATTCCAGGATCTTTGCGTTGTCCGGCCCCATGCCCCAGCCCATGCCCAGGGCCAGGGCCCGCACCCGGCGGAGGATGCCCTCCAGGGCCGGGGCGTCGAAGGCCATGAAGCCGTCCCTGTCCGGCAGGGCGGCCAGGGTGCTTTCCAGCAGATACGGGGTCACCGCCCCGGCGATGCACGCCGGCACCGCCAGGATGCTGACGCCGCAGCCGCAGCGCAGGGCCGCCATGCTGAGAGAACTGAGCTTCGCCGCGCCGCTGTAATTCCGGCAGCCCCCCAGGAGGGCCACGTAGCCGTAGTCGCCCTTGTTGGAAAAGTGCTTCCGCGGCCCCAGCAGCTCCCGGAAATCTCCGTCCTCCGCCAGGCGGAGGTAACGATCCGGGCAGGGGATGCCGATATCCGCATTCACCAGCGTCCCCACGTAATCCCCGGCGGTATTCAGATAGTGCCCCGGCTGGGGGAAGCCGATGGAGACGGTCCTGTCCGCCCGGATGCAGGGGTCTCCCAGGCCGCTGACGCCGCTGAGACCGCTGGGGATGTCGGCGGCGATGATCCTTGCGCCGCTGCGGTTGGCTTTCTCGATGGCGGCGGCGGCCAGGCCCCCGACCGCGCCCCGGAAGCCGGTGCCGAAGATGCAGTCCACGATCTGGTCATAGCCGGAAAGCTCCGTCTCCTCCGTGAAAAGACCGTCGGGGATGCCGGAGGCCAGACAGCGGTCATAGTAATACCGGCCGTCCTCGCTGAACCTTTCGCCCAGGCGGAAAAGGCGGCATTCCTTTCCCGCCGCTTTCAGCAGCAGGGCCAGGGCATAGCCGTCCCCGGCGTTGTTGCCGCTGCCGCAGAGGATGGCGGTCCTGCCCTGCCAGGGCCAGGCGTCGAAGATGCCCCGGGCAGCCCGGGCCATGAGCTCCCGCCCCGGGACCCCGGCGGCGATGGTGTCCGCGTCGGCCTGCCGCATGGCCGCCACGGTCAGGATCTTTTTCAATGCTGCTCCTCCATCCAGCGCCGGAAGCCCGCCGCCGTCTCCGAAGCGAACGCTTCCACCGCCTCCGCGGGGAACACGTCGGAGCGGATGTCCGGAGCGCTCTCCCTGGTCTTCTCCATGAGGATGGTGCGGAATTCCTCCATCTGCGCCGGGTCGCCGGGAAGGGCGGGGGGCAGGGTAGACAGGTCCACCGCCAGAATGTCCGCGCAGGCCTTTTCCGCCCAGTCATAGCGGTGATAGAGGGCGTAGCCCGCGCTGTGCAGCTCCTTGTGATAGCCCCGGAACCAGTTGTCTTCTCCCTCATGGGCGGCCTTATAGCGGGCGAAAAAGCTGTCGTCCCACTTCAGATCGGTGTAGAGGTGCAGGAGCCAGCCCAGGCTGTAGCTGTCGCCGAGGTCCAGCCCGGAGCGCAGCTCCCCCAGGGCTTTCAGGCGGTCCGGTACGTCCCGCAGGTGAATGGCGTCCTTATACGCCCGGTCAAAGGCGTGGTCCGGGGCGATGCTGCCCAGAAGGTAGCGTGCGTCCCCGCGGGGGTCGTAATCCCGCGCGGTGAGCAGATGGATCATGGCGGCGGGCATGGTTTACGCCTCCTCCTTTTCCAATTCGTCCAGCAGCCGTCTTTCCCGGCTCTGGCAGGTCAGCAGGATGATCTGCCGCTCCCGGGCAAGCTCCCGCAGAAGCTTCAGGGTATCCTTGGCCCGTTTGTCGTCGAAGGCGGCCAGCACGTCGTCCAGAATGAGGGGGCAGGCCTCCTCCGTCAGCACCAGCTCGCAGATGGCGAGCCGCACCGCCAGATAGAGCTGGTTGCGGGTGCCGTCGCTGAGGTATTCCAGGGCGTGGGCGTTCAGCTCTCCGGCGCGCTGGGCGGTGAAGCGCATCTCCCGGTCGAAGTAGACCCCGGCGTAAGCGCTGTCCGTCATCCGGGCCATGAGGACGGCGGCCCGGCGGCTGATGAGGGGGCTGAACAGGGTCTGCAGCGCGGTGTTGGCCTCCCGCAGGGCGTCCAGCGCCAGGTCCAGGGCCTCGTATTCCCCCTGCATCCGGTGGATGTCCTCCGTCAGCCGGGCTTCCTCCGTAGCCAGGAGCAGCGGGTCCCCCAGCAGGTCGAAGACGCCCTCGCCCCGGTCCAGGTCCCGGGTCACCTGCCGCAGCCGCTCCTCCGTCCGATGCAGATAGTCCTCCGCGGCGGCCTTTTTGATCTTTGGCTCCCCGGTCAGGCTGTCCTCCGGGATGGGCTCGGGGGGCGGCGCGGGCTCCACGCGGAGCCGCCGGGCCAGCTCCCGGGCGTTTTCCGTTCGTATCTGGGCGTCCCGCAGCTCCCGCAGCAGGGTTTCCGCTCGCTGCGCGGCCTCTCCGGGGTCCGCCTCCGGGCTTTCTCCCAGGGCGGCCAGGGCTTCCTTCCGGGCTTCCTCGCAGCCCTTTGTCTCGCTTTCGCGCTCTTCCAGCTGCTTTGCGGCGGCCTGGGCCGCCTGCTCCTTCAGCTCCCGCTCATGGGCAAGGGCGGCTTCCTTCTCTCTGGCCGCCTTTCTCCCGGAGAAGGAGCAGAGACTGGCGATGATGAACAGCACAAGGGCCGCGGCGATGAGGCCGTAGACCCCGGCCACGGGCAGGGACAGGAGCCCCGCCCCGGCGGCAGCGCCCGCCAGCAGCGCCAGCACCCCCAGGACAAAGAGGACCAGCACCGCCGTCTTCTTCGGGTTGGGCTGCTTCACGGGGGTCGGCAGAGCGTCGAAGGCTTTCTTCGCTTCTTCATAAGAAGCCCTGGCGTCGTCCCGGTCCCGGGCGGCCTCCTCCAGGCGCACGGCGGCGGCCCGCAGGGTCTGCACCTTTTCGGCGGTGATGCTTTCCGCCCTGGCCTCCAGGGCCTTCAGCGCTTCTTCCGCCTGCTCCGAAGCCCTGGCCGCGTCCGCCGCGGCGGCGAGGGCTTCTTCCTGCCGGCGCGCTTCGGCCCGCCGCTCGTCCCGGCGGTGGAGGGCCAGCTCGTTTTCCAGCAGCCTCCGCTGCTCCGTGAGCTTTTCCTTTTCCTCCCTGAGGCCGCTGAGGCGCTTGTTTTCCAGCTCCATGCGCGTCAGCTTTTCCTGCAGCTCCTTCCGGCGGTTCTCCGCCTCCGACAGCGCGCCGCCGGTGCGCCAGCGCCGCTTCCGCTGCCAGCGCCGCAGCCGCTCGTCCGCCTCCGTGTAGGAGCTGCGCTCCTCGCCGGAGGTCACCAGGCGGGTGATCTTCTTTTCCAGCTCCGCGTTGGCGTCCAGGGCCATGTCCGAGCCGGAGATGAAGGCGCTGCGGCGGAACACCGCCTCCGGCACCCCCAGCAGGATTTCCCCCGGCACGCCGGCGCGCAGCTCCGGCACCCGCTCCTCCGTTCCGGTATAGACCGCCTCCGCCGTCCCCATGGGCTTGCCGCCGCCGGGGGAGACGCGGCGCAGGGTGATGTCCCGCTCGTGCCAGCGCAGCTCCATCAGCCCCTCCATGGGCGCACCGCTCCAGGGCTGGTAGCGCATCCGGTCCGGCAGGACGCCGCCCCGCACCCGGTCGGAGGTGCTGACGCCGTAGAGCATGGCGCGGAGGAAGGCCGCCCAGGTGGATTTTCCCGATTCGTTGGGGGCTTCGACGACGTTGAGGCCGCTCCTGAGCGTCAGCTCCGCGCCCTCCAGGCGGCCGAAGGAAGCCCGTAACCTTTTCAGCTCCATCACAGGTCCTCCCGGTAATCCAGGGCCGCCAGCCCGAAGCGGGCGGCCAGCGTGACGGCGGCCTTCTTTTCCTCCGGGGCCGCGTCGTATTTCTTCTTCAGCACCCGCAGGAAGCTGCCCCGCAGGGTGTCCTCCCCGGCGTCGTTCCATATGTCCGCCAGCAGGCGCGTCTCGTCCCGCACCTCGATCTGGAAGCAGCGGTCCCTGAGAGCGGCGGCCAGAGCTTCCGCCTTGGGCTTTTCCGGCCACTCGCCCCGCAGCAGCACGCGGAAAACGTGCTTTGCCGCGTCCTCCGGCAGGGCGGCGCTCACGGCGCTGAGGAGGCTCTCCGCCCCCGTCACGTCCACATTGAGCACCTCGTACCGGCGGCCCGGCAGGGGGACGAATTCCGCCCGGCAGCCGCCGTCCTCCAGCTCCAGGCGCAGGAAGCCCTTTTGCCCCGTCTCGTCGAAGCCCCGGCCCATGAGGCAGCCGGGATAGGCCCAGAAGGTTTCCCCGCTTTTCCGGAGGCCGCTGCAGGCGTGGACGTGGCCCAGGGCCAGATAGCGGAGGCCGCTGGCGGCGATCTCCGCCTCGGAAACGGGGCCGTAGCCCGTATTCCCTCCCACGTCGGCGTGGAGGACCATCAGCTGCAGCCCCTCCGCCGGGGCCCGAAAGGCGCGCAGCTTCCCTGCGGCGCGGGGAGAGGTGAAGGCCGCGCCCCAGACGGTGCAGCCTTCCTCCGCCAGCTCCACGGCCGTGGGCTGGGATTCGGTGAAGATATGGATGTTGTCCCCCAGCTTCATGCGGTCCCAGGGGCTTTCCGGGGCATAATAGTCGTGGTTGCCGGGGGCGATGAAGACCTTGCCCGGCAGGGAATTCAGGAATTCCTCCAGGGCCTCCGCCGTCTCGGCGTGGCAGACGCCGCTGTCCAGCAGGTCGCCGGGCAGCAGGATCAGGTCCGCCCCCGCCGCCGCCTCCGCGAGGGAAACAAGCAGCTGCCGCTGCTCCCGCCGCCGCTGGGCGGCCTGCTCCTCGTCCAGGGCGGCAAAGGGGGAATCCAGATGAAAATCGGCGGCGTGAATGATTTTCAGCATATCCAAACTCCTTTTATAAGGCAGTGAGCCTCGCAGAGTCCGCGTCCGCAGACGCGAAGCGGGTTCGGTTTGATCTGTTTTATTCTTCGATCCGCAGCGCCTGCACTTCCGTGCACAGCCCCGTCTCGTCGTCCAGGGTGAAGACGGCGCATTCCAGCTTGGCGGACCCGTCGGCCCCGGAGAAGGGAGCGTAGGGGTCCCCCAGGAACATGCGAACGCTCTGCTCCGGCTTCACCCCCAGAACGCTGACGGCGGGCCCCGTCATCCCCAGGTCGGTGATGTAGCCCGTGCCCTTGGGGAAGACGCCGCCGTCGGAGGTCTGCACGTGGGTGTGGGTGCCCCAGAGGGCGGAGACCCGCCCGTCCAGATGAAAGGCCATGGCCAGCTTTTCGCTGGTGGCCTCGGCGTGAAAATCCACCAGGACGAAGGGGGGCTTTCCCTCCTTCAGCAGGCGGTCAACGGCGAGAAAGGGATTGTCCGGCCCGAAATCCATGCCGCAGCGGCCGATCAGGTTCACCACCATCACCGGCCCGGCGGAAGTCTCCAGAAGGACCCAGCCCCGCCCCGGCGTCTGGGGGGCCAGGTTCAGGGGCCGCAGGATACGGCCGCAGTCGTCCAGATAGGGGAGGATCTCCTTCCGGCGAAAGGCGTGATTGCCCAGGGTGACCACGTCGGCCCCGGCGTCCAGCATCTCGTCCGCCTGCCGGGGGAGGATGCCGGTCCCGGCGGCGTTTTCCCCGTTGACCACGGTGAAGTCCGCCCCCGTCAGCCTTTGGAGGCCCCGCAGCTTCTTCCGCAGAAAACGGAGCCCGGATTCGTTCACCACGTCGCCGATCGCAAGAATGTTCATGACCTTCCTCCTTCCGCAGCCTTCGGCAGGATGATTATAGCATAAATCCTCCCGGAAAAAAACAAAAATTCACTTTACAATCGGAAAAGCGCGTGGTAAAATGACGTGCTTTATGACTCAGGCCCCTCTGCTTGGTTATGGGACAAGGACCCTTTCCCTCCATGACCCAGCGCTGCGGGCAATAAAAAGGAAAGGAAGAAGCAAGCCATGATGCAGAAGGAAGAAAAGACCAATATCATCGAAAGCAATCGCACCCACGAGACCGACACCGGCTCTCCCGAGGTGCAGATCGCGATCCTCACCGCCCGGATCAGCAACCTGACCGAGCATCTGAAGGTCCATCCCAAGGACAACCATTCCCGCCGGGGCCTGTTCAAGATGATCGGCAAGCGCCGCAGCCTGCTGGACTATCTGGCCAAGAAGGACATCGAGCGCTACCGTGCCATCATCGCCAAGCTGGGCATCCGCAAGTAAGAAAAGAAATGGGGGGCCGCTTCGGCGGTCCCCCAAAAAACAAGGACAGCGGGATGAACTAAGCTGTTTAGCAGTTGAAAGAGGGCTGCGGCCCCCGTTTTCACAGCTTTCTTTCAAGTGCTAAAGGGCTGGCTATCCCGCGGAAAGGAATCAAAATGATCATCACCAAGAGAGAATTCCCCAATGAGAAGACCTATTCCATGGACTATGCCGGCCGGAAGCTGAGCTTCACCGTGGGCAAGTTCGCCGAGCTGGCCAACGCCGCCGTCATGACCCGCTACGGCGACACCACCGTCCTGGTGGCCTGCACCGCTTCCCCCCGTCCCAAGGAGGGCGTGGACTATTTCCCCCTGAACGTGGATTTTGAAGAAAAGCTCTATGCCGTGGGCCGCATCCCCGGCGGCTTCCTGCGCCGCGAGGGCCGTCCCAGCGAGAAGGGCACCCTGGCCTCGAGAATGATCGACCGGCCCATGCGCCCCCTGTTCCCCTCCGATCTTCGCAACGACGTGGTCATCTCCTGCCTGGTGCTGTCCGTGGACCCGGACTGCTCCCCCGAGATCACCGCCATGCTGGGCGCCTCTGCCGCCACCGCCATTTCCGATGTGCCCTGGGCGGGCCCCATCGGCGGCGTGGTCCTGGGCTGGGACGGGGAGAAGTATCTGTTCAACCCCACCGCCGCGGAGCGGGAGACCAGCCGGATGACCGTCACCATCGCCGCCACGGCGAAGAAGGTCGTTATGATCGAGGCTGAGGGCAAGGAGATCCCCGAGGACGTCATGTTCAATGGCATCATGGCCGCCCATCAGGTCATCAAGCCCGCCATCGCCCTGATCGATCAGATGGTGGCGGAGATCGGCAAGCCCAAGTTCAGCTATGAGCACACCTCCTTCAACGAGGAGCTGTTCAACAAGATCGTGGAGGAATACTACGACAAGACCGAGTATTCCATGGATACCGACGACAAGAACGTCCGGGAGGAGCGCTGGAACAAGGTGGCGGAGGAGGTCTTCGCCGAGTTCCAGGAGGAGTATCCCGAGGTCGTGAGCCAGTGGGAGGAGATCACCTACCGCATCCAGAAGAAGGTCGTCAAGAAGTGGCTGCTGGAGGGCAAGCGCGTGGACGGACGGGCCATGAACCAGATCCGGCCCCTGGCCGCCGAGGTGGGCGTGGTGCCCATCGTCCACGGCTCCGGCCTCTTCACCCGCGGCCAGACCCAGGTGCTGAGCATCTGCACCCTGGACACTCTGGAAGCCCAGCAGAAGCTGGACACCATCTGGCCCGAGGAGACCAAGCGCTATATCCATCACTACAATTTCCCCGGCTATTCCACCGGTGAAGCCAAGGGCTCCCGCAGCGCCTCCCGCCGTGAGATCGGCCACGGCGCCCTGGCGGAAAAGGCCCTGGCCGCCGTCATTCCTCCCGTGGAGGAGTTCCCCTACACCATCCGCGTGGTGAGCGAGGTCCTTTCCTCCAACGGCTCCACCTCTCAGGGCTCCGTCTGCGGCTCCACCCTGGCGCTGATGGACGCGGGCGTGCCCATCAAGGCCCCCGTGGCCGGCATCTCCTGCGGCCTCATCTCCGACGGGGACAAGTGGAACACCTTCATCGACATCCAGGGCGTGGAGGACTTCCACGGCGAGATGGACTTCAAGGTGGCCGGCACCAAGGAGGGCATCACCGCCATCCAGATGGACCTGAAGAACGACGGCCTCATCCCCGAAGTGATCCGCAGCGCCCTGGACATCACCAGGGAAGCCCGCATCCAGATCCTGGACGAGATCATGCTGAAGGCTATTCCGGAGTACCGGAAGGAGCTGCCCGCCAACGTGCCCAAGATGCTCAGTATGCGCATCGACGTGGAGAAGATCCGCGAGGTCATCGGCTCCGGCGGCAAGACCATCCAGAAGATCGTGGCCGAGTCCGGCGCCAAGGTGGACGTGGAGGAGGACGGCATGGTCTACTTCTCCTCCCTGGACCTGGAGAACTGCCGCAAGGCCATGAAGATGGTGGAATCCATCGTCTTCGTGCCGGAGACCGGCGCCCTGTACTACGGCAAGGTCACCCGCGTCATCCCCATCGGCGCCTTCGTGGAGCTGGTGCCCGGCAAGGAAGGCATGGTCCACATCAAGGAC
>JAEEGK010012299.1_pt1 | contig 19477 bp, 11 predicted proteins | sample 8958771 | NCBI WGS metagenome assembly JAEEGK01 (sample SAMN16246547, study PRJNA631951) | gut metagenome | biome: gut microbiome; feature: rumen; material: SC-attached | host: Bos | place: Iran: Karaj | collected 2018-10
CACCGAGGGCTGCATGGCCATGATGGAGGCCAGGTTCAGGAGCTGCTTCTGGCCTCCGGAAAGCTCCGTCACGTTCTTGTAAAACCATGTTTGTATGCCGAAGAATGAGGCCATTTCCGCCACCCGGCTGCGGATGGTGGGGGTATCATATCCCAGGCTTTCCAGGCCGAAGGCCAGCTCATGCCAGACCTTATCGGTGACGATCTGATTCTCCGGGGATTGCTGCACGAAGCCGATGCGGGAGCTCTGGTCCCGATGGCTGACCTCTTTCAAAGGCGTCCCCTCAAACAAGATCTCGCCGCGCAAGTATCCTGCAGGAGCCAGCACGGTTTTCAGCTGCCGCAGCAGGGTGCTTTTCCCGCAGCCGGAGGGTCCGCAAAGGGTGACGAACTGCCCCTGGGGAATGGAAAAGGAAAGCTCATGCAGCGTATCCTTCCGCTGCTCCGGATAGGCAAAGCTCAGGTCCCGGACTGTAAACGCTTCCATTTCACATCCTCCCATCTGTCGAGAATAAGCGGGGTCAGGCACAAGGCCAGGTAAACTATCAAAAAGCTCACAGGGAAGGGGGCAAGACCCGCCCCCTTGATGCTGGGGTAATACCGAAAATCCAGCCCGCCGCTGATCCAGCCGAATACGATGTACCAGAGGCAGAAGCCCAGCCAGAGCATGGCATACTGATCCCGGCTGTCCATGCGGTAGATGGAAAAGGCGCTTCTCCCCGGCAAGCCGTAGCCCCGGCTTTTCATACTGTCTGCGGATTCGATGGCGTTCTCCAGGCTCCAGGTCACCAGGATGGACAGAATGGTGATCCCATGCTTCATCCGCTGGAGGATGCTGCCGTTGGAAACATCCCGCCCGATGCACCTTTGGGCGGTGCGCACGGTTTTCAGCTGGGCGGTGAACTTGGGGACAAAGCGGAGGGTCATGCTCAGCACCAAGCTCAGCGCCGGGATGATCCGACCAAATAGGTACACGAACTTATCCGTGGTCATGATCTCATTGTAGCAGGAGAACCACTGCACCACGCTCACCAGCATAGCAGCGGAGGCCACGCCGTAAACAAGGCTTTCCAGCGTGATGGGATTCTCATTGGGGGTGTAGCCCAGGATGGTGACGCCCTCGTGATTGAAGGCAGGGTTAAGGATCGCCGCCAGGAGCATCATGGGCAGCAGAAAACGAAGGGAGAAAAGCAGTCCCTTTCTCCCTTTGAGGTATAGGTTGTACGCCGTGGCGCTGCCCAGGGAGATCACCAGGCAGATCGGATGCATGAAGCACATCCCAAAGACCAACACCAGGGCGAAGTATAGAAAGTTTACCAGCGGATGATAGCTGGAAAAGGTATCTCTGTTGGCCATAGTGCCTCTAATAGATCCCGCGAACAACGTGATCCAAAAACCAATTTCCAGTTGGCTCCGGTGGTTTCCTCATTCTTTCCCTGTACTCCTCTACTTCACTGACGGTCATCTTATCCAAGCCCTCATGATATCCCCAGCGCATATTCCGTTGTTGACGCCAAATGGCATATTTCTTCCCGTGATAAACGCTGCCGCTGATTTCATGGGTCAGGTACTTAGGCTTCACGCGGCCCAAGATCATCACACATTCTTCCGTTGTCCAAGGCCTGTGTCGGTCAATTTGCAGGATATGGGCATAGTTACGGCCAAACTCATCGTTGTAATTCAGGGGAAAGTCCTCCGGAAGACTGCCTACGGCTTTTCGGCAATAGGCTCCGCTCAAGGATTGATGGAAGTGCAGGCCGTAGATGCTCTTGGAAAGCTCTCCGTGCTTTTCGATCATGCTTAGGATATACTTGATGCCGTCCCACTGGCTTTTGAGCTTCCAATTTGTGTTCATGAGATGTCCCGTGTCCAGCATGATCCCCACGCGGGGGTACTGGATATGGGACAGGAGGTACTCTGTTTTCTCCGGATCGGTGAAGGTAAAGCCTGGCCACCATTGGTTTTCAACAAGGAAATCAAAAGTCGGCTCCACCCCATCCAGCAGGATGTTGATGAACTCAATCGCCCCATCCAGGACTTCCCGGTCTGTATGCAGCCAGCGGTAAGTGTATCCCTCCTCCAAGGAGACGTCCGAAACATGAAAAACCAGGTAAGGCGCTTTGAGCCGCTGCGCCAAGGCCAGATCCTCCTGGAAATGCCGCATCAGATCCTCCGGCTTTGTTCCACGGTAGACTTCGTTCACAGTCTCCCAGGAACCAAATTTCCGCATGAGCGCCGCTTCATCCTGACGCCATAAATCCAGCCAGTCCACATAGAAAGTCATGTGATATCCTTTCACCAGGGAAAGGGGAATATCGTCCGCCAGATTGTCCGGGTCGGCAATGACCTCCAGCCCGTTCAATCCGCACTCCTTCACTTTTTTGCGGACCTCTTTCCAGCTTCCGTATTGCTGGAGGGTGTAAGTAGAAAGAGGAAAATTCGTGGTTTCAATCATCTATTTGTCTTCTTTCGTGCAATATTTATGATGCCGATTGTATTGCATAGGCAAGCTGCATATGCTATACTGATGGCAAAGGGAGGGATGGTCATGTCCACGACTTCTATTCGTATGGATGACGCAGTTAGAGAGGAAACGACCCGTATCGCTTCGGAAATGGGGCTCTCGCTGAATACGGTGATCAATATCCTGGTCCGAAAGTTCAATGCCGAAAAAGGCTTCTTCTTTCCTGTTCGTTTGGAAACAGCGGAGAAGACCGTCTTCGATCTGGATTCTGACGAATTTCAGGCTGCCTGCCGCAAGGCCGTCGCTGAACGGAATACGCTTCCGGCCATGCCCTACGTAACCCGGCTGGACGCCGAGACGGGCAAGCTCATGAAGGTCTATCCGGATGGGCAGGTGGAATATGTCCTCTGAGAATTCCTCCGGAAACCGGCCCCGCCTCCTGGTTTTCGCCGGGCCCAACGGCTCTGGCAAATCCACGGTAACGAGGGGGCTGCCTATCGTCGGGATTTATGTGAACGCGGACGATATCAAGCGCATTTCCGGCTGTACCGATCTGGAAGCCGCGCAGGAAGCGGAGAAGATCCGAAACATCCTGCTGGACGGAAAACAGGACTTCACCTTCGAAACGGTCCTTTCCACAGACCGCAATCTGGAGTTGCTGCGGCGGGCAAAGGAAGCAGGGTATGAGATCCAAGCTGTTTTCGTGCTGACCTGCAGCAGCGATATCAATGTTCGGCGCGTACAGGAACGGGTGCGTAACGGCGGTCACGACGTCCCGGAGGATAAGATCCGGAGCAGATACAACCGTTCTTTGAAAAATCTCGCAAAGCTCGTCCGCATCGCTGACCGGACCAGGGTGATCGACAACTCCGGCGACGAGCCCTCCCTGATTTGCGAGGTTGTCGGTACTTCTGTCCGCATTTGGGAAACGGAGGTTTGGCCGAAGAAGGCGATCCTGAGTTTGCTTTACGAAGCTCCGAAAGCGGAAGAATGACTTAAGCTGCGCTGACCCGGAGGATATGCATTTCCGGATTTCGGCGGAGAAAGACATGATCAAAAGCAAATCGGCGGGGCAGGTCCTCTTGTTGGGGGCTTGCCCCGCCTCTTTTTATCCTTCCGCGGGATCGCCGCCGCTGACAGCGTATCCTCCGCCCACGTCGAAGCCCAGGTCACAGGTGTATCGCCACTCCACCACGTCCCCGTCCTTCAGGGCGTAGCGGGAGCAACCGTAGTTGGGATACCAGCCATTGACGCTGTACATCCAGCCGCTGAGTTCCCCCACATCAAACTCGTAGAGGTTGTGAATCCCTTCGATGTAGGCGCTGTTGTAGATGGGGGTGTTCTCAAATTCCATGTGAATGCCGTTCTGCTTGCAGGTGCGCTTCAGCACCTGGAATACGTTCTCGCCATCAAAGAATACGACCTCCGTCGGCTCCAGGATCCAGCCGTCCTCCGGCACCAGCTCCCGTTTGTTCTTGTCGCACTTGTCCATGTTGTCCAGGATCGTTTTGCAGTCGATGGAAAGGGTGCAATGGAATTCCTGATCCGTTACGGTGGCATCCTGGGGCTCAACCGGCATGGGCATTCCCTCGGGCACAGGGTCTGTGAGATACTTATCCCGGCCTGTCTCCGCGTCCAGCTCCATGCCCTGGCTCTCGGAGTAGGCGATATCCTCCTCCTTAAAGCCTCCCTCTGGGGTGGGTGCTGCGGCTGGATCGGGTTTTCCACCGCAGGCGGGCAATGCAAAGAGCAAAAATAACGCCAGCAGCAGCGGCAATATTCGTCTCAGCATCCTTGTCCTCCTCAGATCAGATTGGCCAGGACCAGCATCCGGTACAACATCTCCGCTACCTCGCAGCGGAGGATCTCCCGCGTCGGCTCCACGTTCATTGCCGACGTATCCAAAAGCTCATTGGCATAGCAGAACGCCATGGCCTCCTTTGCCCAGGAAGCGATGGTGCGGTAATCCATGTAATCGCAAAGGATGTCATTGATCGCCGCTTCATTGACCGCCGTTTCCAAGCCGCAGAGCTTGGCCGCACGGACAGTCATCACGGCGGCCTCCTGCCGGGTGATGGTCCCCTCCGGATCGAATTCCGTATCGGATCTACCATTCACGATCCCGTAGGTGTTCGCGGTTCCCACATACGCCGCGTACCAAGCGCTTGCCGCTACGTCTTTGAATTTGCCGCCAGCCTTTGGCGTCAGGCCCAGGGCCTTGACCACGATGGTGGCGTACTGGGCCCGGGTCATGGTGGCATTGGGAGCAAAGCTGTCGTCACCCATCCCGTTGATGATCTCCCTGGCTGCCAGAGCTTCGATAGCCGCACGGTTGGGGCTGTTCTTGATATCTCCAAAGGTGATCCCTGGCTTCGTCACTCCCTTGGGCTGCACGTCCTTGTCCTTGTTTGGAAGCCCCGTACCCAGCGCACGTTCTTCCGCAGCGGGGGCATCCCCGATGCTGATGGCGTCCGTCATGCGATAGAGGGAATTCCTGCCCTTCTCAAGGCGCAGGCAGGCGACCAGGGTATAGAAGCCCTGTTCTGCGGTCATCTGATTGTCCCCGTCGCTTCCGTCAGCGATATGCAAAAAACCTCCGGCGGCGGTTCGGAAGGACAGAAGATTGTCCAGCAGGGAAATCCCGTTTTTGACGAATCGCTCGTCGGTCCAGGAAATCCCCAGCTCGCAAAGGGCCGTCAAAACCTGCGCGGTGCTTTCACAGTTGGCCGCGCCCCACATATTGCTGAAGCCACCTTCCGCATCCTGCTTTTTGCTCATGCAGTCCAGCGCCCGGTCAATGGCAGCGGCCACAGCAGGCTGGTTCTTGTATTTGGCCAGGGCTTGCAAGGCCATACCCGTGATGTCTGGATCGGCGGGATCGGAGGCGCTGCGGCGAGAGAGAGTCCAGCCTCCTTCATCCAGTTCCTCCGCAAGGATGCAGTCTATATACATCTGCCGCGTGGCCTGGGTTTCTGCTTCGGGGTTCTGTGGCATTTCATAATTTGCGCTGTCAAGGGCGATCAGCGCCCAGATCGGGCCGTTCAAGCCCTGCCAGATGGTCTTTTCGTAATCCCCCAGGGGCGTCAGCAGGTTGTATCCCGCCACGTCCCGGGCGTCCTTTCCGATTGCGGACAGGGTAACGATCGCCCGGGAGTATTCGGTATATTTCCGCTTGTGCAGGACACCTTTGGCTTCCTTCACGCGGGCTTCCAGCTTAACGTAATACCCTTCAAAATATCCGTTCGGTACAGTGTAACCGGAGCGGGCCAAACCCAGTACCGCCCATTCACCCCCGATATCGTTGCTGCCGGGTGCCGGCACAGCGGAAAGCATATACTTTGCCGTTTCATTCACCAGGGCCTGCAGATCCGGCTCCTTTGCGGCTGAAGCGGGAACGGCAAGCGCCAGAATACAAGCCAGGATCAGGACCAAAGACAGGATTTTTTTCATTTCCTCCACCCCTCTCTAAAGTCCTATTTGGGACGCGGCATTCCGCGTCCCAAATAGGTTTCCGCCGCTCACTGCCTCCGCGATTGGGAGGCGGTGAGCGTTTGATTTGTTCTTACTTCAGCACCAGCATCTTCACCAGGCGCTGCATCAGCGTCGCCACTTCCGCGCGGTTGGCGTTGCTGCGGGGATTCAGCTTGCCCTGATCGTCGCCCTGGAAAAGCCCGACCTTCTCGGCCCAAAGCATGGCGTCCTGCGCCCAGGAGGACACGTCTTTGCCGTCCTTGAACTTGCTCAGGTCTCCCTTGGCGCTGACGTCGACGCCCAGGTACTTCATGTAGCGATAGAGGATGGTTGCGATCTGCTCGCGGGTGATATTGTCGTTGGGGGCGAAGCCGTCGCCGTTGCCCAGCACGATGCCTTCTTCCGCGGCCCAGGCCACGGCCTTGGTGTACCAGGTATCGGCAGGCACGTCGTCGAAGCTCGTGTTTCCGGCCTTCGGCTCATTCTGGAGCCGGTACAGCACGGTAACCAGCATGGCGCGGGTCATGTTGGACTTCGGCGCGAACTCATCGTTGCCGACGCCCTGGAACAGCTCGTGGCTGCTGACGAAGTCCACGGCGGAGGCAAACCAATCGCTGCTCTTCACGTCCTTAAAGGTCTTCTTGTTCGCAACGACCTTTACCGTCGCGCCGGAGGGGATCTCCGCATAGGCTTTCCCGTTCTCGACGATAGACTTCTTGATGACCTTCTCCGTGCCGTCCGCGTTCACCAGGACCAGCACCTGGCTGCCCTTGGAGGCGGGCAGCTCGACTTGCAGCGCAACGTCCGCGGCCTTGCCGCCGGCGGTGACGCTCAGCTTCACCGCGCCGCTTGCCTGGTCCTCGAAGATGATCCGCACGTCCTTGCCGTTCTTGGCTAGGGCGCGCATATCCGCGCTGCTCAGGGTGACGGAGCCCTTGTCGGTCTCCACACGGAGGGCGTTCTGCGCGTCGGCGATGGCCTTTACAGCATCCGCTTCCACGTTGAGGATGATCCGACTCGCCTTTTCGTTCTCGATTTCGACGGTCAGCCGATCCTTATCCTTGGACTTCTTCAGGCCGGTTTCAGCGGTCTCCTTGTCCAGCTTGGCGGTAGCGGTGCCGGAATCGGTCTCGGCTTCCAGGATCACCACGCCGTTTTCGAAACGGGCGAGGTTTTCTTCTTCCTCTTCCTCCTCATCTTCTTTTGATTTTGCTCCGAAGCGGTCCGGCGCTTTCAGCCAGCCGTTGTAATAGGTGCCGTCGCCCAGCGCCTGCCACTGTCCTTCGCTGACCCAGTCTTCGACTTCGTAACTGTAGTCGTTGACATAGTGCCAAATCACCACGTCTCCGTCACGGAGCTTCTGATCTTTGAGGCCGAAGCCCGGATGCTTGCCGTTTATGGTGTACATCCAGCCGGACCGTTTGCCGTTGGTGAATTCGCTGAGTTCATAGCCGCCCAGGGAATCCGGCGCGAAAATGGTCTCGACGTAGTTATCATCTGCTCCGATGCTGCGGATACCGGCCTTCTTTGTGGCCTTGACGAACAGGTCGTAGACCGTGGCGCCTTCGTCCAGCGTATAGGAGGTGGTGGGGATCCAGGTCACATAAGCGGGGAGATAGCTGCTCTTGCCAAGGTCCACGTCTTTCTTGGCGACCTCCGCGCCGATCAGCCGCATCTTGACGCGGATGGTATCGCCGTCGTCGGAGCTGCCGCCCCCACCGCCACCGCCACCGCCGCCGGAGGACTTGGTATAGGTCGCGGAGGCGATCTCACTGTCGTTCATGCCGGACTTTATGGCGATAGCCTTGACCGTGGTGGTCGCGGAAATGGTGAAGGAGCCGGTATAGAGCGTACTGGCCGCGCTGGGCTTGCTACCGTCAGTGGTATAGTAGATGTCCGCACCCTTCGTAGCGCAGGTGATGGTAATGGTCTTGGTGCCGCTGAATTTGCCTTCCTTCGGCAGCTTCGGAGTGGCCACAGTTTCAAGCTCCACCGGCGCGTCCTTCCAGAGAGCCGTAACGACGGTGTCCGCCATAACCTTATAGACGTTGTTTTCGCCGTAGTCCTTATATTCGCCCTCTTTTTCGGTGGGGATGCGCCAGGCTTTAAATTCCTGTCCTTCCGGGGCGGTGAAGCCGCAGTCCGGCAGCGTCAGTTCTTCATTCTCCAGGGCAGTTATGTCGGGCATTTCGCCTTTGCCTTCGCCGGGATCGAAGCTCACCGTATAGGTAACGGGGATGTCCTCCCACACTGCCTTAACGGTGGTATCCGCCTTAATGGAGGCCTTTTCTCCCACGGCATATTCCTTGCTGCCGATGGCCCAAGCCTTGAACTGCTTGCCCTCCGGCGCGGTGAAGTCACACTCCGGCAACGTCAGCTTTTTGCCCTCGGTGACGGTCTTGTCCTTCATGCTGCCGCTGCCGCCGTTGGCATCGAATTTGACCGTGTATGTAACAGCGGGGATATCCTCCCACACTGCCTTGACCGTGGTATCCGCAATGATGGCAACCTTCGCGCCTGCGGCGTATTCCGTTCCGTTTACGCTCCAAGCCTTGAACTGTTTGCCTTCGGGGGCAGTAAGGGTGCATTCGGGGAGGGTGTACTCGCCGGAAACATCGGTCGCAGCCGTCATGGTTCCCGCGCCGTCGCCGGCGTCGAAGCTGACGGTAAAGGTTGCGGCCTCCCACACTGCCTTGACTGTGGTATTTGCGGTGATGGCAACCTCCGCGCCTGCAGCATATTCTTTGCCGCCCACGCTCCATGCCTTGAACTGCTTGCCGCTGGGTGCGGTGAAGCCGCATTCGGGAAGCGTCAGCTTGTCGCCGTCGTTGACGGTGACGTCTTTCATACTGCCGGTGCCGCCGTTGGCGTCGAATTTGACCGTGTAAGCAGTCGGCGCGGCATCCGCAATCGTCAGAGTGGCGTATGCGGTTCCATTCTCAATCACGGTATCGACAGAAGTTGTTGTGCCAACACGGCTATACAGTTCGATCTCCTTGATACCGATCTGATAGTTTTTGGCAGGCGTACCAGCGGGAACGGTAACGGTGAGCACGGCCAGATTCGTAGTGTCCACATTGTTGCCCTGCAAATCGAACCAACTGACGATGCCGGTATTCACATTAGACGATAGGTTGGGGATATCGCTCGTGATGCTGGTCAGCGTCAGTTCGCTAGGTATGTCCGCGACGAAAGACACGCTGTATAAGCCAACGGTCTTCGAGAGGGTGACGGTGAGGGTCACCGTCCGGTCGTTGTCCGCATCATACTCCAGCTTGGCCTGGTCCAACGAGGCGCTGGCGGTCACACCGTCGCTGTTTGCGCCTAACGCGGGAACACAAAGGCCAAGGCAGAGGATGATGCAGAGCAGCAAAGCTACAAGTTTTGTCTTCATGTTTTCTCCTCCATCCTTACCATTCGATTTCCTTATTGACAAGCTTCAAATTGAGCATGGCCAAATCAATGGTTTTCAGTGCTTTGCCGTTCCTCGCGCCCATGATCAGGGCGTCCAGCTCGCTGACGCCGCCGCCGAGAAGCGCGAGATTGGCCTGAGCCAGATCAAGGGTCCTGACTTTACCGTCGCCGTCGTAATCTCCCACCAGGCGGACGACGACTTCGCTCTGGACCGTATGGAAGGTCCGCGTATCTCCCGAACCCTCCGGGGTCAGACGCTCATAGCTCCCGTCCGGCGTCACGGCGATCACGGCGCAGGCGCTGGCGGAAGTGACGCTGAGGACGCCGGAAGCGGTCTGCGTCACCTCGGCCGCGGCAGGCGCGGTGACGGTCACCGCAGACGCCGCAGGCCGGTCCGTCATGTCGTAAAGCGAGGTCTTGCCGTTCTTCCAGCGGTCGTAAGCCACCAAAGCGTAAGCCGCCTGCTCCAGCGACATCTGCGTGTTCGCGCTGGTGTCGCCGGTCCGATCATGCACAAAAGCGCCGTCGCCGTCATAGTAGGCCAGCACCGAGGAAAGCGCATCCCCCAGGACGGCGTCGTTGGCCGCATCCCGGTTCAGGGCAGCCAGGGCCACCACCACCTGGGCGGCGGCTTCTACGGACTTATAATCGTCGGCTTTCACGGTATTCAGATAATCCAGGGCCTTCTTCACGGAGTTTTTCAACTGTGCATAGGAATGGGAAGCGCCCAACGCGTCAAACTTTGTCTGGCTCAGGTAGTAGGGGGCGATGGCCTGGAGCGCCATGGCCGTCGTGTCGATGTCCGACGCGCCGGTGCTGATGCACCAGCCGCCGTCGCTCTGCTGCACGTTCAGGAGGGCGTCCAGGAGTCCGGCCCGTGCTTTCCGTCCTTCGGCATTGTTCAGATAGTTTTGCGAATCCATGGCAATGATGGCGAAAGCCGTGCCGGTATTCCCCTGAAAGCTGGCCCAGTATTCCCCGTTAGACTGCTTGCTCAGGAGCGGGGAGACCAGGTCATAGACCTGGTTCCCCGTATTGAATTTCGTCGCGTCCTGCCCGATGCTGGACAGGCCGAGGATCACCCTGGAGTATTCCGTGTATTTTTTGCTGTGCAGCACGCCCTTGCAGTTATCGACCTTGGCGCGCACGGCGTCCAGATACCGGCCGTACCACGCTTCGTCTTCAAAACCGCTGCGGGCCAGGGCAAGGACCGCCCACTCGCCGCCAACGCTGCCGCAGATCGGATCGGTGACCGTAAAATATAGGTTTTCCAGTGCTGCCTCCAGGATAGCCTTATACTCCGTCCCGGAGGCGGCCCGTGCCGGCGCCCACAAAGTGAGCGCCAGCAGCAGGCAGAAGGTAAAACTGATGATTCGTTTTTTCACGGTCTCACCACTCAATGCTTTCATTGATGATGCCCAGGTTCAGCATGGCCAGGTCAATGGTGCGCAGCTTCCCGTTCTTCGAGCCCATGATCATAGCCGTCATTGGATCTATATTGTTTGTCAGGATCTCCAGGTTTGCCAAAGCAAGGTCAAGCGTTCGGAGGTCACCGTCGCCGTCGTAGTCGCCCTTGACGGCAACGATGAATTCCGTGTCCTCCGTATAGTTCTCCTTGACGAAGTCGCAGCCGCCGGTTTCCTCGTTCGGCTTGGCCTCCAGCAGCTCGTAGCTGCCGTCCTCCGGATTCACCGCGATGACCACGCAGGGGGTTTCCACGACTTTGCCCTCGCTGTTAGTTTTCTCCGATTTCACATTCAGCGTCGCCGTCTTGGTTTCCACGCCCTCGTCGTTCACGGTGGTTTCGACGGTAGAGGTCACCTCGGCAATGGGTTCCTCCTCGGTCCCGCCGATGTACTCGATATTCGCTTCGGGGACTTCCTCTGCGGTGACCTCCACCTCGCAGGAGGCGGATTTCTCACCGGCCTTGCCTGTGATCGTCGCGGTACCGGCGCTCACAGCGGTGACCGTGCCATTTTCATCCACCGTGGCAACGTCTTCATCGGAACTGGTCCAGGTCACCAGCGCATAGAACGGGGTAACGGTGGCCGTCAGGGTGACGGTTTCATCCTCCGTGAGAGAAACGCTGGTCTGATCCAATTCGATGCTCGTCGCCGGGACCGCCTCGGGCGCTTCGTCCGCAGCATCCAACCACTTGTTCCAGGTGTTGACATTGCCCGTCGTGCCGGAATAGTCCTCCTGCTCCAGGACCCAGTCGTTGATATAGTGCCAAACGACTTCGGCCTTCCCGGTCTCTACGACGGTTTCGTCGCTGGAGAATTTGTAACCGCTGAGACCGATCCCAGGATGCTTCCCGTTCACCGTATACATCCAGCCGGAGTTCTGGCCGTTCGTAAACTCGCTCAGCTCGTACCCGGTCAGCACGGCGGGGGCGTAGATGGTCGCTACATAGCTTTCCGTCTCGTCGCTGTACGCGCACCCCAGTCCGGCGTCCTTCATCGCCAGGGTAAACATATCGTGCATAGTGGAGCCGATGGTAATGGTGTATGTCTTGGTGGGTATCCAGGTCACATAGTCGGGGGTTTTATCATCCCCTTCCGCGGGGTAAGCGCCGATGAGCCGGAAGGTGACGGTGATCTCCGTATTCGGGTCCACATACGCCGCGGCCTTAACGGTCACGCTGATGGCGGCCGTTGCCGTGGCCTGGTAATCCCCTTCGCCCTTCTTCAGGGTGACGGTGGCGATGAAGCTGCCGTCCTTCCCGGCGGGATTTGCTTCGGTGCCGTCCTCGGCAGCCGTGAAGCCGGAGATCTTCACCGTGCGGGCGACCGTTTCATCCAGCTTCAGCTTGTCCAGCTCCTCGGTCACGAAAGCCTTGGCGGTGGCGTCATTCAGAACGTCCGTGCCGGAGGCGGTCATTTCCGCGGGGATCTTCTCCTTCACCGCGTCCACATCGGCCTGATTCTGCGCCGTATTGTCGGTGGAAACGGTGACGCTGATGGTATAGGTCTGCTGGGTTTCTCCGTCCTTCGCCGTAATGGTGAAGGTCCAGTTCGCGCCCCCGTCCGCCGTTTCGGGATCGGAGACCGTCGCGCCCTCTGCCGCCGGGGTGATGATGAAGCTGTCCTTCGTCAGGGCGGAAACTTCGCTGCCGAAGGGAAGGACCACGGCAAAGTTATGGTTTTCATCCTCTTCTCCAACCGTCGCCCCGTCGATATTGAGGCTCAGGCTCTTTACCCCTGCGTTCGGGGCCTCCGCCAGGGTGACGGTCAGGGTATGGATCAGGGTCGTGCCGTCCTCGGCGGTGACGGTGAAGCTCCAGGTCGCGCCCCCGTCCGCCGCTTCGGGATCGGTGTTCTTCGCCCCCAGGGCGGGCTTGATCACGAGATCGCTTGCCGTCAGCTCGGCCAGAACGGTATCGTAGGGCAGCTCGACGGTCCAGGTCCCGGCGGTATCGCCCTCCGTGGCGTCAATGCCGCAGACGGTGAAGGTCCGCAGAGAGGCATCGCTGGATTTTCCGAAGGCGTCCTGCATGTCATAGAGGCTACGTGAATTTTCCGCAAACCGCTTCCAGGCCACCAGGGCGTAGGCCGCCTGCTCAGTGGCCATCTGGTCGAAGGAATTGCTGTCGTGGCCGAACCAGCCTTCCGTTTCGCTCGCTGCGTTGTACCATGTGGTCAGGGCGGAGAGAAGGTTCAGGTTTTCCTCTTCGTCCCCCATGGTCCAGTCCGCGCCCGCCGGGTCGATCTCCAGGGCGCAGAGGGCAACCACCACCTGGGCGGTGGATTCCGTATTCACCCGGCCCTTGTTCCCGTAGCCGCTGGTATAGGGGTCCCGCTGGTCTTTCAGCCAGGAGATCGCCGCGTCAACCTTTTCCTTCACGGCGCTTTCGGCGTAGTAGGGGGCCAGGGCCTGGATCGCCATGGCGGTGGTATCGACGTCCGACTTTGTGCTGCCCGCGGCATGGTTCCAGCCGCCGTCGTTCTTCACCTCCGCCAGGATGCGGTTCTTGTAAGCGTCCCTGGCGTCGACGCCGTCGTCGTCGATAACGCTGTCATAGGGCTTGGCGTTCAGGGCCAGCAGGGCGAAGATATCCGCCATCAGGTTCTGGTTTTCCTCCGTGCGGGCGGAGGGATCGGTAAAGGCTTTGTAAACCCCCGTCAGGTCCGTCCCGGTCTCGCCGTATTCAGCGGCGTTGATCCCCAGGGCGGAGAGGGCCAAGGTGATGCGCTCGTAGTCCGTATATTGGGTGAGCGGATTCTCCGCCTCCAGACGGGCGTTCAGATTGGTGAGATACGCGGTTTTGGCGCTGTCCGACATCACGCCGCCCCGGGCCATAGCCAGCACGGCCCATTCGCCGCCCATGGAGGCCACGGCAGGATCATTGACATTGGCGGCCAGGTAGTTCAGCACGCCGGTCAGAGCAGCCTCCGGCTTAGAGGACGTATGGTTAATGAGGGAGTTGTAGATCGCCCGGGCATTGGTCAGCGTCGCGTAATTACGGACTTCAGCCTTCTGCTCCTCTGTCAGCATTTCATAAGCCGCTTCCGCCGCTTCGATGGCGTCTTTGCTTTCCAGCGTCACCGTGCCGATGGCCCGGATGAGCTTCATGACCGCTTTTGCTTTCGCCGATACGGGGTAACGCTCCAGATTCGCATCGGGGAAAGCCTCCATCAAGGCGTCCAGCGCCGCGTCAATGATCGCCTGCTGCTCCTCCTTGGGGGTCTCGATATTGCAGCCGTAAGCGTCCCAGCCGCGCAGATTAAGCAGAGCATTCTGATAGGCTTCGCTGGCCTCCAGGGTCGCCAGGGGGATCTGCTCCTTGGCCGCGGCCACGGCCCAAAGGAGATCGTCCTTATCCGGGCGGGTATCCAGGACAGGGAAATTCCCCGCTTCCATGCTGCCGACGCGGATGGCGTCCCGGTCATTCACGGGCTGAATGGAAAAGCCGTTGGCATAGCCGCTGTTGAGCGTATAGACTGTACCGCCCGTTGCAGAACCCTGTACGGCGGTGCCGTCGCCGCTGCTTGTGCTGATACTGGTAATATAAACATCATAAGGATCAGGGAGGCCTCCGTATCTGATCGTCCAGATACCCGGATAAGCAGCCTCAAGAGAGGCAGTCAAGGCAATGTAAGCGCGGGCCTGATCACTGGAAATGGAGTCGAAACTTCTGGTCGTGTTTTCATAGGCCAGCGTGGGAACATAGGCGAAATCCGCTCCATTGGTGTTCACAGCGATTTTCAATACGCCGTTCACGTTCTGATACCATTCCCCGTCGCCGGCGTCGATCTTCGTCTGAAGCGTTTTCAGTTGATCCAGCCGTTCCATAGCCGCCTCATATGCCTTATTGACGGCATCCTCTCCCGCTGCAGCGGCGATGCTGTCCCGCCCCAGGGTATAGGCATTTTCCAGCAGGATGCGCACGTCGGCATAATCCTGGTAGGTCTTGTTCGGCAGATTCTCCGCACCCGCCGGGTTCGTGCCGAAGGTGGTCGTGTAGTAGCTGCCAAGATTTTTCACCGCTTGATACTGGGTATCATCATACACGGTGAGGGTTTTGACCGAGGGTGTACCCCCGTTCAGCGCCATGGAGAGGGTAAGCTGTCCGCTGTCCGGCATGATAAAAGTCAATTCAGCGTAATAGGGACCTTCACCGGAAATCGTTGTCGGTGTGGCATTGTCTCCGTTCAGCCAAAGGGAAATCGTTCTGTTGAACAATACATCTCCATTGGTATCTCCGCCTGCATAAAGAGCTAAGCTGACCGTGGTAAAGTCCGCTTCATTAAGTTCAGCCCAAGCGTCATGGTCGTTGTAATACATTCCGCTGGGGGTCTGAATGATACCTACCGGATACCATTGGAAAACCAGCTTGGCCGCTTCTCCGGGGCTGGGGTTGCCTAATACACTTCGTTCCAAATCGGAAGCAAATAAACCGCTTTTGTTTATGCCAATATCAGCAGCAATAGGTGCCCACTGCGGGTCGCTTATTTCTGAAACGGTACCTATCTGCATATTTCCGAGAGACACTGCCGCCGGGCTAAAATGAGCCCGAAACTGTGTGTGCCCGGTCAGGATCACAGTACCGTTTGCAGCAGTCAATGCTTCATATACTGCCCATCCATCATCCCAAGTTTCCCCATCCACGCTGATACGGTATTCCCAATGGTCAAAAGCATAACCGGGGTTAGGCGTGGCGATAATGAGGTATTCATTCTCATTTCCTGTTTCCAATATATTGACAGAACCGGCGTTCTGGTCATTTGAAGTAGCGTTCAATTTCCAACCTGTACTACTGCTACCGGACGGAAAATAGAATTCAACAACAACATCGTCAGTGATGCTTGAGGCACTGCCCATAACTAAAAATGACAGCAATCCGTTGGCAGCAATCGAAATCCCGACATTTACGCTAGCAGAATCGAAAGGAATAGAATATGTCCCAGTTGTGAACTGTGAATAATCTGCGGTCACATTTCCAATGGAAATAACAATTCCTTTTGACTGCAGATAATCTGTAGTGAGTTCCTCGCCCCCATCTCGACCTATAGCAATCGCAAATAGAGGAGGACCGGCGTCAATAAAGGGCAACACTCCGTTGTCAAGGGGTTGCTGGGTCAAACCGTTTAGGACTATTAGACCATTTTCGGCAAAATCGTCAAATGCACCATTCTTACTTACGACTGAAAACTTGAAATCGCTCGCACTGACGGATAGAGGAAACAACGTAAAGAACAGTGAAAAAACCAACAACACTGCTATAATGGCTTTTATGGATTTCATATTACAAAGAGACTGCCGCACCTGCAGCAGTCCCTCTCTTACCCGACAAAGTCTACCTACCCGATCGAGTATTCTCCGCGAGGGTGAGGGCTGCGGGTGCGGCCCTCACCCTCCTTTCGATTTAGTTGAGTCTTGAGTCGATGGCCTAACTGCGCTTAATGAATGATGTAAAGGTAGTTCCCATCGTCACCGTAAACGAGGTAGCCATTCTCAGAAGAAAAGCCTTGTACAGCATACGGGTTACCGCTTGTTCCTCCGAGAGCCCAAACATTTGCAATAGTTGCTTGATAACCGGCATACCAACTATAGCAATATCCTTTGCCATTTTCATGGTTAGTTGTGAAATAAACATAGTCATAACCACCGTAAGTGTAAACGAGAGGACTGGACTGCACAGGATGACCAGAATAGATTGACGTCAGAGTAGTAGAACTCGTGAAATTGGCAGGTACGCAAACTACCCCACCGGACGAATACCCAGAGCTATAACCAACGTACACGTAATTGTTGTTGCTCACGACCGGCGTCGAAGTGGAATTCCCGTTCAACTGGCGATAGACGACAGTCGGATCTGAAGTAGTACCGTCGGTGATCTTCCAGAGATAACCGTTGCTGCCTGTACCGCGGCTACTGAGATACCATACGCCATCCTTAACGCAGATGCTGGAACGGATAGGCCCACAGGCAGACTGCTTCGAAGCCAGGTTGATCACGCTGCCCGTAGCGGTGCCGAAGGTCGCACCAACGGGGCGCACATAGACCTTGCCGCTCTCACTGCCGAACACTACATAGTTCGTATTGTTTTTACTGGATTTGGACGCCCCGGCATAATAGAAATCTTCCTGTGTGTTGGGGGTAAACTTAGTCAGAGAAGGATCCGTGTTCTCGTCGTCGATGGGGCCATACTGATAATAGGAATGCTCGCCGCCAAAGCCGCCGAAGTAGAGATAGCCTCCGATGCTGTTAATGTGGGTGTTGATCTGCCCTTCGCCAGAGGCAAGGACATCACTGAGAACCTTGTTAGTCGTATTCGCATCACTGATGGAATAGAGACGCCAGTCATAGCGGGACATGGTCAGCGTGCTGAGGGTGGCAGTCGCGTTGGTATCCAGGGAATTGATAGTGAAGGTCAGGGTATAGGTGCCCGCCGAAATCTGAGCGCCGTTGTAAGTCGCGTAGGTACCGGCCCATGCAGAGGAGGCCGTTTCATTATTGACCAGGGTATATGTAGTATTGCCGTTGCTCAGCGTAACCGTATATCCGGCATAATAGGTGGTCTCGGAGTTCGGACCAGTGACCGCCAGGTTACTGGAAACCTGGATAGTGTTGACTGGATTGGTCAAGGTAAGGCTCGTGGAAACAGACTGATTAGCGGCAGTGAAAGTCGCGGCTCCGCTGCTGATAGAAGCCCCTCCGGATGTGGACCAGTTGGAAACAGAGGTGTAATTCTGAAACACAGTGGTATAAGTCACCGCAGCGTAGATGGCATTGTTGTTGGAATCATAGTAGGGGGTAGATAACTGCATATCGTTGCTGGCGTCGGCGTCCAGTTGGATGTTCCACAGTACACGCTCATTCGGATCAGTCGTCGTTATGTTGGTAGCCTGCATCCGAGCGCCGCCGACATCGTTGGCACCGGACACCCCGCCGTTATACAGGGTGAAGGCATAGTTGCCCTGGATGACGGAGGCTGCGTCCACACCCGTATAGACCGAATAATCGGGATTGTTATAGGGCAGGGATACGGGTGTGACCGTTGCGGAGCTGGTGATTGCGGGCTGAGCTGACGTTGGAATCGTACCGCTGTTGGTGTTGTTCCCCTGGAAGCTGGACCAGGTGGCGAACGCGCTGACGGACAGTGCGAACACGAGGACCACGACCAGAACCAGAGTCAGAAGCCGCTTGGATTTCGTTTTCTTCATTTGGTTTGCGCTCCTTTCTAAAAATATGCATTATTGTTGTTTCGGCCTCTCCCGGGGTCATACCGCGCCGGCCTCACGCGGCATGTCGCAGAGCCGATCCGCAGCCCATCGGTTCCCTGAACTCGTCAATGCATAGCTGCACGGAGGATCCAAAATAGCATTCATCTGCCTCGATCCAAGCATTCCCATCTGTCGCGTAAGCGCACGGGTTGGATCGCACATGGAATAGCCTGATACGCTCTGATCCTGACTGTCCCGCAAGCAATGCTTCCGGCGTAGGTTCGGAGGCGCACAGGCGCTGATCGCGGCTGCTAGGCTTGCCGAATTAAACAGGGGCCGAATGGGCGCATTCGCCCCGCTATGAAATCGGATTCGTAAGCTGCCGAATGTTGCCGTCTTTCCGGGGAGCTGCACTCCATCCGCAGCCCAAATCCGTTTCATTCTGATTGTGAATGTGCAATTGCCCGCTGATCCCCCCTATTGTCCAGTCCGGGAAATGCTTGCATCTTCCGGGTTTCCTCATATCCTTTTTCTGCCGGGTAGATTCTTCCCTCCTCACGGAGGGGCAAAAACAACCATCCCCGTCTTCGGGGAAAACCCCTCTCCCCGCCCTGGGGCGGCCGCCGCCAGGGCGAAGCTCTGGGAGAGAAGCTATTTCACGGCAAAAAGCCGGTGAAACCGTGATAAGTAGAATGCGGGTACACTTTATCAAATTACGATCCGCAGGAAGCGATACAGCTTCCTGTCGGTCACTTTGTCTGCCTTCGTCTCCCCGCCGTCTGTCGATGGGGTATTTCATTGTCCTCCGGAGCTGCCCGCCTCCTCATCCTGTGCTGGCCGGAGCCTTGCCCGGCTTGCTTCCCGCTGTGCCCGCTGTTCCGCGTTCTTTTGGCGGTGCCATTCCAGCTTGGCGGCCTCCTTCTCAGCTCTCAGCCTACGGCGCTCGGCGTAGAATAGTTCCTCCTGCCGCTTGTATTCCTGCCGGTAGATCCGGCAATCCGGCGCATGCCTTCGAACAGGAGAGCATCCCAGCCGATCCGCCAGTTCATCCCAGTCTCCCAGGCGAGAGTGGATATACCCGCCGCCTTCGATCTCGACGGGGTGGGGCATCCGCCTCAGTTCTCTTGCCTTTGCCGCCAGATACAGAAACAGCGTGTGGTCGCTATCCCCGGCGTGGACTTCGGCAAATCTGGCGTCCCGCTCCGCAAAGAAGCGCTTCGTCCGCTCAGAGATCTTTCGATCATGCCAGGCGTCGATGTCCATGTTCCCCGCAGGATTCAGATTCGGCTTCTTCTTTTTGCTCATGGCAGACCAATCCCTTGTTTGAATTTGGGATGGTCTCAGGTACCGCCTTGACCGGGCAACAAAAAAGCCGCCGTCCCGATACATGGAACAGCGGATACTTTCCCCCTAACGCAACAGCGAGGTGTCCGCTTCTGTCCACGTACCCTGCCGGACCGGAG
>JAEEGK010012302.1_pt1 | contig 19475 bp, 9 predicted proteins | sample 8958771 | NCBI WGS metagenome assembly JAEEGK01 (sample SAMN16246547, study PRJNA631951) | gut metagenome | biome: gut microbiome; feature: rumen; material: SC-attached | host: Bos | place: Iran: Karaj | collected 2018-10
CTCCTCCGCTTGGTGTATCTCCTCCGCTTGGTGTATCTCCTCCGCTTGGTGTATCTCCTCCGCTTGGTGTATCTCCTCCGCTTGGTGTATCTCCTCCGCTTGGTGTATCTCCTCCGCTTGGCGTATCTCCTCCTTCGGTAGTTGTTGTATCATCTGCTCCATCTAATTTTACATATGATATTAAAATTAAACAAATTAGCAAAAAAGCTTTAAAATTCAATTTCATGTTTTAAATTAAAAAAAAATATCACATTATCACTTATATATTAATTATGAAAAAAAAAATTTTTTTTATTCTTCAAAGAAACATTATTTATTTGAAGTTATAGAATAAATCCTTTCAAAATATTTATTAATAAATTTCAAAAAACAAAAAAATTAAAAGTTAATATCGATTTAATGTGAATATATGTTATTTTATATATAAAAAATTTAAAAAAAAAAAAAGAAAAAAAAAACAGAAAAAAACATTTTTAAAAATAATAAAAAATATTAAAAAAAAGTAAATTTAAATATTATATATATTTTTTTATAGTGCTTTAATAAAATTTGAATGTGATTATTATATACTATATTTAGTATATTAATTGTATAAATATTAGAATTAATTCAGAAAAAAAAATAAAATAAAACATAAAAATTATAATAAATTTAAGATAAATTTAATATTGATTAAATTTTTTTAGTATCATTATATAAAAATTTTCATTATAAATTGAAAAGAAATATAGAAGAAAGTAAAAAATATAATAATTAAAAAATGGGGTTAATTTTAAAAAAGAATAAAAAAATATTAAATAAAATAAATAATTAAAATAAAATAAATAAAATAAAAAATTAATATAAAAAAAATAAATTAAAAATAAAATTTTTTAAATTTATAAAATTGGGGATTGGGGATTGGGCCCAATCCCCAATCCCCAATCCCCAATCCCCAATCCCCAATCCCCAAAACATTTAAAAAAATATAAAATAAATAATAAATTTATAAAAATATATAATTAATTTATTAAATTATATTTTTATTTATAATATATAATATCTTTTTGTTTATTTATCATTAAATAAAAAATATATATTATATAAAAAATAATAAATATTAAATTTATAATTTTAATCAAAAGTCATCATTTCTTTAAATTCTTGAAATCCAATTTTTCCCGTTTTATTTTCATCAATTTCATCAAAAATTGTTTTAAATACTTCTTCATTTATTGTTGCTCCAATAAAATATTGTTTAATATTATCCATTGTAATATATCCAGTTCCTTTATCAAAAAAATTAAAAGCATATGTTAAAGTAGAATCAGTTAAAGCTTCTTTTTTATCTAAAACAGCTCTTAAAAATTCTTCATATTCTAAATAACCATGTTTAGCTCCATCTAATTGTAAAAATATATCATCAAAATTATTTAAATAATCTTCTGTAACAAAATTCAAAAGACCTTCTTTTAATTCTTCTTTTGTTAATTTACCATCTCCTCCTTCATTAAAAATAAAAAATAATTTAATTGCATCTTTACTAGCTTTTGGCCTTGGCATGTTATGAATAATATATGCTAAAACCATTTCTTGAAATTTACTATTAATTCTATATGATAATAAATTATGAATAAAACTTAAAATTAATTCTTTACTAATATTTTGATATATTAAATTAGCATTAGCTTTAATAAAAAAATTATGATTTAAAGCTTCTTTTGCAGATAATCTTTCTTTTGGATCCATTTTTAATAAATTAGATATTAAATCTTTTAATTCTTCACTTCCTTTTAGATATCTATCTTCATTCTTTTTATATACACCTACTTTTATACTTTTTATTATATCTTCATCAGTCTCACCATCAAAAGGTGCATGACCTACTAAAAGCATATATAAAATTACTCCACAGGACCACATATCACATTTTTCATCATAGTTTCTTTTAAGTACTTCAGGAGCTATATAATATGAACTTCCTACAATTGCTTTTTGTTTTTTATGACTTTTATCATAAATTTTTGCTGTTCCAAAATCAATTATTTTTATATCAAATAACTCTAAATCATCTATTTTTTCTATGTCACTTATTAGAATATTTTCTAATTTTAAATCTCTATGAATTATATTATTACTATGTAAATAAGATAAACCTGAAAATATTTGTTTGAACATAACTGCTATTTGAGTTTCATTAAATCTCTTTGTTATTTGATTATATAATTCACCATCTTGACAATAATCATTAATTATATAATATGCATCTCTAGTATTATAAAATTCAATAATTTTTACAATATCAGGATGGTCTAATTTTTTTAATATTTCTATTTCATCTATTATTTCATTATCAGTTAATAAATCTTCACTATCTTTATCTATTCTTTTCATTGCAACATTATTTTTTGTTAAAACATTTTGAGCTAGATATACTGTTCCATAAGCACCGGCACCTAATTTAGATAATATTTTATATTTTTTATGAGGTACTTCTCTAACTTCATTTATAAATAATCTTCCTGATACAGATAAATTAAATTCATCTTTAAACATTTTATTATTTTTACTTTTTTCTACTAAAGTTGTAGAACGTTTTTTAGTTCTTTGGAATTTACCGTTATTTGCGGGAATATCATTTTTAGATAAAATATTTTTACCTGATGAAACTGGACTTAAAGCATTATCAATACTTTTTTCTAATTGTTTTTTATTTGCTAAAGACATATTAAAATTTAATGAATCTATAGTTTTATATCTCTTTTTATTTCTTTTAAATGAAGATTTATTATTTGAATTATTTATATCTTCTTCAATTTTCATATTTTCTTCTTTATTATTTGGTTTATTATTATTATTTTTAAAAGAAATTATTTTTTCATTATTTGAATTATTATGGTTTATAATAGAAGAATCTGGACTGAAAAATAATTTTTTATCATCAGTAACTTCAGATGTGTTATTTTTATTATGTTTTTTAAAATCAATACTATTATTATTATTAATATTATTATTATTATTATTATTAATTTTATTATTTGTATTATTAATATTATTATTTATTAATTCATTACTATCTTCTTTATTATCAAAAATCTTACACTGTGATATACAAACACCCATTAATTTTTTTATTAAATATTTATAATAAACATTATAAAATCAATAATTAAATTTTCTTTAATTAAATTATTAAAATAAATAATAATTTTATAAAAAATATTATTATATAATTTGTTACAATATTATAATAATTTAATTATTATATTTTATAATTAATTTATAAAATAAATAATAATAATATATTTAATAATAAAAATGTCTTATCTTTCAAAAGAAGAATATTCTTTAAAAAGATATTTTCAAGAAGCTTTGTTAGATTATTTATCTTCGCCTAATATTTTTTCTGCTTTAAATTTTAATCAAATTAGTGTTAAAAATTTATATGCTTTAAATGATTTAAACAATCCTTATTATCAAAATGGTTTATTAATTCCTTCAATATTAACAAAAATTTTAGATGTTATCAATTTACAAAGTTTAAATAAAAATTTTAATTTAATATTATTTTCTTGCATTGATATTTTATTTTTTAGAGACGATGAAATTAATGAAAAATTTGTTTTTAATGGAACAAACGATAATGAATATTATAATAATGAACAATTAATGTTGTATAATTTTAAAAAAGATTTTATAAAAACATTTGTAAAATATTTAAATTTAGTAAAATATGAAGAAAAAAATTTATTTAATGAATTAATTATTATTATTAAAAAATATAAAGATATTAGTATTATCTTTAATTATTATTATTACAATTTATTATGCATTTTAGAAAATAATGAAATTACTAATTTTTATGAAATATTTTTATTATTGTATATTTTATATAAAAAATATTTATATTGCAAAAACGAATTATTTAATTATTTTAATAAAGTTAAATATTACAATCCAAAAATTTTCCCTTTTTTTATGGATGAATTAAACGAAATTTTTTCTTATATTTTTAACAATAATTTCATTAATAATAGCATAAATAACGATAATAATTTAATAAATAGCATAAGAAATGATTTGCAAATTAAAATAAATTTAATTAAATATTTATGCATTAATAATCCAGATCACATTGATAATACAATAGATGATTATTTAAAATTATTAGAAGATAATAATAATAATAATAATATGATTAATCCAAACAATGCAAATCGTTTTCGAAACGAAGAATTTATAAATTTAGTTTCAAATTATTTTGAAAGCAATTTTATTTTAAACGACATGGAAACAATAATAAACAGAGAAAATCCTTATTATATAAGAAATTCATATAAATATAATAATAATAATGATCATTTAAATAACGCAATTAGACAAAATGATAATAAAAAACGTCATAGAAAACGTTATGAAAATTTTTCTTTAAATTATAATATAAATGATAAAATGAATTTATTAGGAATTGATAATTTTGAAGATGAAGTTAGAGAAGGTTATAATTTAAAAATATTTATGAATAATTTTGATAATTTGTCTTTGCAAGATAAAAAAGATTGTATTAATAGCGATTTAGATTTTATAAACGAAAAAATTAATAAAGCTGTTAAAAAAAATTGCGATATTGAAACTTTTAATATTTTAAATAAATATAAAAATGAAATTATTGCTAAAGCTGAAGAATACTTAAATAAAACTTATAAAAGAAATACTTTAAATTATAAAAATTTAACATACAATCCATTGAATAACAATTATAATAATAATTTAAATAGCTATAATAATAAAACCTTGAAAAATAGAAATAGAACATTAAAAACAAGCATGAGCGATTTTGGAATTAATAATAATAATAATAATGTTATTAATAATAATGAAAATAATTTTAATGATAATAATAATAATAATGAAAATGATAATAATAATAAAAATATTAATGATAGTAATAATAATTCTTTAAATTTTATAAATAATAATATTGTTAATAATAGCGGAATTAAAACTTATAATTTTAATAATAGTGGAAATAACTCAAATATAGGAGGAAGCATTTATTTATTAAATTCATTTAATAAATTAAATAAAAGTAACAATAGTATTATGACAAACAAAAGTACTACTAATAAAGATAATAGTAATTTTAATTCTTCTGAAAAGAAAAAAAAATAATAATTTTAATATTATTATTTATTTTAATTTAATTTATTTTTTAGTTTTTAAAAATATAAAAATATATTATTTATATAATTAATAAATTATATAATAACTTTTTAATTAATAATATAAAAAATAATGTCAACATTTCCATGGAAAAATTTAACATCAAATAAAAATATTTTAGAAGATAATTATATGTTAAATCAAATTTTATATCATAATGTAACAAAATATGAAATTGATACTTTACCTTCAAATTATATTATAACTTTTATTAGAATTTTACAAGAATTTTCAAAGAATTTATTAAATAATAATAATAATAATAATTTTAATGCAACTAATTCAACATTTTATGGAAATTATAATATTGAAGATAATAGTTCTTTTAAAATAAAAGAATTAGAAAAAGAAATTAAAGATAAAGATAAAATTATTATAGAATTAGAAGAAAATTTAATTGATATTCAAAAGAAAATGGTTAAATTAAATAATAAATATAATGATAATATGTTTTTATTAAAAAAAAAAATAAAAGAAAATAAAGAAAATCTATTAAATCAACAATTTGATAATTTTAAATTATATATGACAGATTTAATTAACAGAAATAATTACTACAATAATAATTATAATAATAATAATAATAATAATAAAAATTTAATGTCATCTTCAAGATCATTTTATAATAATAATAATAATTATAATAAAAATTATAATAGTTCTCATAGATTTTCAGTTCCTTCAACTTCTCATACAAATGATAATCAAGTTTTAAGACGTTCAAGAAAAATGAACACTGAAAAAATAAATAATTTAAATTTTAAATTAAGACAATCTTTTTCAAATTTAAATAAAATAATGGAAAATAATTTTAAAAAAAGTCAAGAAAAAAAAAATAGAATAAATAACAACAATTAAAAATAAAATATTAAAATATAAATTATAATAATTTTTTTATTTAAAATGTATTAAAATAAAATAAAATAAATAAAAACATGTTTTTTAATTTAAATTATTTAAAATAAAATCTATTTTATCTTTATAATTTTTTTTTAAATTAATTGGTCTTTTAAAAATATTATTATTATTATTATTAATTTTTAATTTTGGTTTTTCTTTAATAACATTTCCAAAAACTTTTATTTTTTTTTCTTTAAGTTTTTTTTTAAATACAGAATGTGTTTGAATATAATTAATAATATAATTTTTACTATAAAAATTATTATTATTATTATAAAAACTATTATTGCTATTATAACTATTATTACTACTATTTAAAGATAAATTTACTATTGGATGATTATTCATTGAAAGATTATTATTTTTATTATTATTATTATTTTCATTTAAAAAAGTTGAATATTTATTATTGAATTTTTTTGAAATTAATTTTTTTATTTCATAATCTTTTGTTAACATAGGAAAAATAATATTATCGTTTGATAATGAATAAATATTATGATTATAATTATAAATATTATTATTATTATTATTATTATAAAAAGAAATTTTTTTTGGATTGAAATTTCTATTAACTTTTTTAAGATTTAATGTATTATTATTATTTCTACTTTTATAAAAATTATTTTTATTAATTTCATAATTATTATCATTGAATTTAAAAACATTCAATTTATAATTATTCAATTTCGAAATAAAATATTTTTTTTTATCATTTTTTGCACCTTTTTCAATAATCATAAAATAATATTAATAATAATATTAAATTTAATTAATATTATTAACATAAAAAAAAAATAATTTTAAAATCAAAAATAAAAATAATGTCATTAAAATCCCAAAAAACAAAAGAAAATTCCAATTTTAACAACAAAATAATTCCATTCACCCAAGAATTACCAATAAAATTCTTTCAAAAATGGGAAGGTGACAATTTTTTTCCATTGAAAGGTTCATTAATTTCAGGTCCATGCTCATTTAAACCAACATTAATGACATTTATAGCAATTAGTGTTCCAGTGATTTTATTTTTTTGTTTCGAATCAAAATATTTAAAAAAAGAAGTGACAATTGTTATTCCTATTTTAATTGCATTAATTTATTTAATAACGACTATTTTTTTATTTATTGCATCTTTTTCAGATCCAGGAATTATAAATCGCTTTCATTTAAAAGAAAAAATTATTATGGAAAAAAAATCAATATTAATTAATCAATTAGGATATCTAAAAATTTATAAATATTGTGGAACTTGTAAAATAATTCGCCCAAATCGAAGCACTCATTGTGGAGATTGTAACAATTGCGTTGAAAGATTTGATCATCATTGTCCTTGGATTGGAAATTGTGCCGGAAAAAGAAATTACAAATATTTTTTTTATTTTCTTTCGTTATTAAATTTATTAACTGTTTTAATTATCGTCTTTTGTTTAGTTCATATTGGAAAAAATGTTCATGATAGTAAAAAAAATAATGACATTTTTGATATTAATAATTTTGATTCTAATAGTTTTGATTCATATAGTATTGAAAATTATAAAATTGCTTTGACTAGAAATGTTGTTAGTATGTTTATTATTATTTATTGTATTTTAAGTATGCTTTTTACAACTGGTTTGATTATTTATCATGTAAAATTAGTTGATAATGATATTACTACAAAAGAAGAACTAAAAAAATTATTTTCGAATCCTTTTGATAATCCTTATAAACGTAAAAGAAAATTTAATTGGAAAAATGTTTTATGCCCGAAAATTAAAAAAAAAAGCTTATTAAAAATTTTAATGTGGAAAGATGAAAAAGAAAATGAAAAAAATACAAATTTAAATACACAAGAAAATAGCAATTCTAATTTAAAAGAAATTATTAATACAAATACAAATACAAATAATAATATCAAAACTGAAACAAATAATAATATTAATAATAATAATGATAATGATAATGTTAATATTAATAATAATTCATATGAAAATCGTATAAAAAAAACTGATAATAGTAATAATAATAATAATAATGAATCTGTTCCTAATAAATTACGTGCTAAAAATAAAAATAAAATTTTGCCTTATATTAATAGTAATAGTAACAATAATTTTGATGATAATAATAATACTGATGTTTGCGAAAGATTTTCAGACATTTCTGAAAAAAAAAGTCACGAAATTCAAACTAATAAAAATGAAAAATTTATTTTCATAAATGAATTAGAAAAAAATAATAATTCTAATTATTTAATTTCAAATAATAATACTAATAATATTAATAATTTTAGTAATAATGAAAATTAATTTCATAATAAAAATTTATAAATAAAATATTATTAATAATTATTATTTATAAATAAAAATATTAATTTTTTAATTTTAATTGTTTTCATTATTATTTTCATCATTATTTTCATATTCAATTAAAAATTTTGTTGTATAAATATTATCTTTAACAACATTTTCAATTCCATTAAAAATTTTATTAAAACATTTTTGAACATTTAAAAAAATTTCTTTTTTTTCTTTGATTTTTTCGCCATGAAATTTAACAATAAAAAAAATCCATTTAAATAAAAGTTCAATGTTTTTATTAATATTATTATTATTATTTTCAATTTTCGCACAAAAAAAATTAATCAAACTTTCAATAATATTCACAGGAAATTTTTTAACAATACTTTCAATAAAATTAACATCAATTGATAATAAAAATTTTTCGAAAATATTTAATTTATTTAAATAAATTGAATAAATAATTGCTTTTAAATATTTTTTTTCATAAAATAAATTCACACAATCTTTAATAGTAACATTAACATCTAAATTTAAATTAAAATAATTTTCTTTTTTATCTAAAGAATAAATGAAAATTCCTTCAGTGCAACCAACAGCAAATTCTCTATTTGTATTTGAAAATTGAACTGAATTTATTTTAATTTCATTATTAATATTATTATTATTCCCAGGCAAAATTTTTTTCATTTTATTTTTCATTTCAATTTCATCTTCGCTATCATTAAAATTAATATTATTATTATTATTATTATTATCAAATTTCGAATTTAATTTATATAAAATTCCATCTAAATTTTGATTATAAGTTATACAAATTTTCTTAATTAAAATATAATAATTCATATCATAAATACAAACATAATTACTATTTCCACCACAAATTAACAAATTTCCAGATAAATTATAATTAATACTATTGAAAAATTTATTATTATTTCTAATTTTTTTTTCATTTATTTTTCTTCCAACCCAAATTTCTTTACTAACATCAATAATATTTTTAACATAACCATCATCAAAATCCCAAACAAAAATTTCTCCTTTCAAAGTCGAAACTGAAATTTCTTTTCCATCTGGTCTAATGCAAAAACAAATCACTTTACTATTATTATCTAAACTTTCAATTAATTTTTTCTTACTAAATAAAGACCAAATTTTAATTGAATTGTCCCAACTGCCAGAAACTAAAAAACATTCATTTTCAATGAAATTATTATTATTATTATTTATTTTATTATAATTAAATCGAATAATATTAACATTGTCTGTATGAGATGAAAGAATGTCTATTAAATCTCCCGTTTTTAAATTCCAAACGTAAATATTAAAATCATTTGATGAACTTGCGATTATTTCGCCTGAACTGTCGATTGAAACTGAAAGAAATTGTGTTAATTTAGGTGATGTCATTATTCGAAAATTAATATATTTTTTTAAGTCATATGCACGAACTGTTCCATCTAATGAAGATGTTATTAAAAGATTGTTGCTATTGTTTGAAAATGTTATGTCTGTGATGTTATTATTATTTTCTGAGAAAGTTTTTAAACAAACATTGCGAGAAATTTCAAATATTTTTAGAATGTTTTTTGAATTTGCTGCGATGAAATTTCCATCCGGCGAAAAACTTATGTTCTCTATGTATGAAAAAAATCCTGTTTGATTGAAAATGAAATTTTCGGATTTGTAATTATAAACGATTAATTGATATGAATATTTTGAACCAAATGCGATTGAATTTTGGGCTGAATTTATTGAAATTGATGTTATTTTTGAAGAAGTTATTTTTAATGAATAAATGTTTTGGAAATTTGTTAAAGAAAATATTGAAAATGAACCATCAATGAAACCCAAAATTAAAATTGAATTATTATTATTTGTAGAAATTTCACATTGACAAACTTTTGAATTTGTGTTAAATTGTTGTTTTTTTTCTAGAATAAAACGACCATTTGAAATTTTTTTTTCAAATTCAGTTAAATATTTTTCATCTTCATTTTCATTATTTTCATCATCAGTTTCATTTTCATCATCATTTTCAAATTTTCCTTTTAAATTTTTAAAATTTTTATATTTTTCAAATTTTTTTCTTTTCAAATATTCTTCACTAACATCTTCTTCGTATTTCCAAATTAAAATAATTCCATCTTGCGAAATACTAAAAATTCTTAAATTATCTTCACTAAAAAAACATTTAATAATCTTTTTTTTATGCCCAATAAATTTAAAAGGAACATAATTTTTTATTTTAAAAACATTTAATAATCTCACACTATTATCTTTACTACCACTTAAAATAAATTTACTATCATTCGACCAATTTAAACTAGTAATAACATCTTCATGAAAATTATTGTAATTTTTTATTAAAATTAAAGGTTCAATTTGTTTTTTTAATAAAGGCAATTGAAATATTTTAATGTTATTTTTAATACTAACAACAAGAAAATTATTATCATTTGATATTTTTATTTTATTCACGCGACAATGAAAATTAAAATGACCAATTATTATTTTTTTAATAAAATTTATTATTAATGTGTAACCACTCAAATCAATTAAAATTAATATTTTTCCATTTGGAGAAATTTCAATGTTGTTTATTGGAAAAATTGTTTCGAATGGTAAACATGTGCTTATGTTTGTATCAAAGTTGAATATTAAAAGTTTGTTATTAACTGGAGATAAAAGAATGTTATTATTGTTGTTTAAGGAATTTTCAGAGTTTTTTATAAATAAAATTTCGCCTGTGTTGTGAACACAACCTAAAATATTTGAAAATGAATAATTTAACATTAATTAGATAATAAATAATAATTATTATTATTTAAATTTTTATATTTTTTTTATTTAATTTTATTTTAAATTTTTATTTTATTTTTTTTTAATTTTTTATTTTTTAATTAAAAAAATTTTTTTATCTTTTTTTTTTTTATATCTATTTATCATTAAAAATTCAAATATAAATAATTCTATTTTATATAAATAATATTTAATATTAAAAATAATATTAAATATATTTAAAATGGAAGAAAATAAAAAAATGTTTCAAAATTTTGGTGAAAATGAAGAAAATGAAGAAAATCACATTGAAAAAAATGAAAAATTTATTGAAATTTCATCTTTATTAATAGAAAAAAATTTAGATAATTTTGATTTTAAATTAATAAAAGAACCAGAAAAAATAGACTATGAAAATATTATTTTAGAATCAAATAAAGGAAAAGAATTAAATTTTTCAAAAAGTTTTAAAACATTAGAAGCTGATTCAGAAGAATTAAAAGAAATTTTATATGAATCAAAAGAATTTTATTTAAATAAAATTTTATACAAAAAATTTCTTTCAAAAAATAAAAAATTGAAAAATATTTATTTATTAAATAAAAAATGGTATGAAAACTGGAAAAAATATGTTAATTATGGTAAAATAAAACGAACAAGTGAAAATTCAGAAATTTATTTATTAAAAAATCCAAAAGTAAAATTCAAAATTGATGAAAATTTTTTTCCCGGAAAAATTAATAATATTGAATTATTAAACATTAACGAATCAGATTTAAATAATAATAATTTAATAATAAGTGATTATTTTCCTTTGAAAGACAATTTAAATTATTTCAAAGGAAAAAAAGATTTTATTATTTGCTCAAAAAGAATGTTTGATATATTTAAAAATCGATTTGGATTTGATTTTATATTAAAATACTCAATTTATGATGATTTAATTTCAATTTTTAATCAAAATTCTAATTTTAATTATTATAATTTAAACGAATATAATTTTGAATATCGAATGATTGATATTTTAATTTTACCTAATAAAAATAATTTCGAAAATGAAATTAATTCTATTAAAAAATATAATATTTATTTACCATTAAGATTAAGTCATTTTTATTTCAATGAATATTTAAATTCGATTATTAATAAAATTTATAATAATAATAATAATAATAACATTTTTAATGTTTTTAAAAATAAAGATATGATTTGTGATGAATTTTTAAATTTTGTTATATTACAAAATAAAGAAGAAAATATTAAAAAAATTAAAGAAAATTTAATTATAGATTGGTCTAATTATTTAAAAAAAATACCTGATGAATTTACAGTTAGTAATTTATTCTCTGAAATAACCGATTTTATCGTCGTTGAATTATTAAATGATAATAATAATAATGATTCTTATATTATCGCATTAGATAAATGTGAAAATTGTTATGAACAAAATAAATATGCAAATAATATTATTAATAATAATAATATTAATAATAATAATGTTATTATTATTAATAATAATGGAAACAACTTCAGCGATTCAAAACAGAATAATTTTTATAATAATAATAATAATTACAACATCGATTCAGATGATAATCTTTCATTTAATTCCTTTGATTTATCAAATAATTTAAGTGGTTTAGTAGGATTAAAAAATTTAGGCAACACATGTTATTTAAATTCCGCATTACAATCATTATCAAATATTTTTCCTTTAACGAATTATTTTTTATTAAACTATCATACGAAAAATATTAATAAAGAAAATCCAATCGGTTTTAAAGGCGAACTTTGTAATTTATATAGTACCATAATAAAAAATTTATGGTACGGAAAAAAAGATTTTATAAAACCAAAGAAATTTTTTAAAAAAATAGGTGAATTTAAAGAAGAATATAATAATCATAATCAACATGATTCACAAGAATTTTTATCATTTATTTTAGATGGTTTACATGAAGATTTGAATTTAGTTAAAAAGAAAGTTTATAGAGAAATTAAAGAATATGTGAATGAAAAAAATGAATTTGATGAATTTAATTATTATTTTAAATATTTCAAAAGCAGAAATCAAAGTATTATTATTGATTTTTTCTATGGATTTTTTAAATCGACTTTGTTGTGCCCAAATTCTCAATGTAAAAATGTGAGTAAAAGTTATGATCCTTTTAATATTATTAGTTTATCTATTATTGAAAAAAGTAAAATTTTAAAATTAAAAACACATGTTTTTTATTTAGATGAAAATTATGATTTTAATAATGTTTTATTTAATTTAAAAATTAAACAAGATTTTTCTGTGAAAAATTTTATGAAAAAATTGGAACATGTTTTAAATATTAATTTTAATTATTTTGAAATATATAAAAATTATAGTAATGAATTAGTTTTATGTAATGATTTAAATATGAATTTAATTGAATTTTTACAAGGCGATTTTGATATTTATGTTCAATTTGTTCCTTTTTATGTTTTTAATAATAATAATGAAAAATATGTTTTAGAAAATATGAATAAAATTAAAAATAATAATAATTTAATATTTGAAAGAGAAAAAGAATTTGATGATAATTTTAATAATAATTTTAATAATAAAAATGATGTTATTATGGATGATAATACTTATAATTTTAATAAAAATGAATGGGTAAAAATGAGAATTTATAATTTTAGTTATAATATTGAAAATAATAATAATAATATTCATGCTGAAAAAAAAGTAGTAAATTTTCCTATTTTTATATATACTAATATTGAATGGAATAACAAATTATTATTTGAAAAATTATTTAGAATATTTTTTAAAATTTTTAAAAACAATAATAATAATATTACTAATAACGAAAATGATGAATTAAATGATAATAATATTAACGAACAAATTAATAAACATTTTCCTATTCTTGAAACTTGTTATAATAAAATTTTAAAGAATAAATATGAAAAATTTAAATTAAAAAATCATAAATATTTTTGCTATCCTTTTATTTTAGTTTTTCAAGCATATCATGAAATTAAAGAAAATTTATTATCATTACAAATGAATGAAAAAAATGTTATTTTTAATATTTATGATTCAAATAAAAATATATTAAAATTAGTAATTGAAAAAAATAAAAATAATTCTAAAATAAATGAATGTGAATTTATTTTTAAAATTATTTGGTTGCCTGATTTTATTAAAAATCTTTCAAAATTAAATGAAAAAGAAATTATAGAAGAAAAAAATTCTATTGAAGAAGAAATTAATACAAAAGCAAACCAAAATAATTTTAATAATAATAATAATAATAATGCAGATTTATATGTAAATAATTTAGATTATGAAAATAATTCAATTCAAAATCAATTCTATTATGATAATAAACAAAATGATAATATTTTATTATTATCAAATAATAATTCAAATGACCAAAATAATAATAATTTTAGCAATGAAAATAGCAATAATATTCTTTATAACAAAAATTTTTTTAATGATAATAATAATACTAATAATACTATCAATAATAATAATACTAATAATACTAACAATAATAATATTAATAATAATAATACTAATAATAATAATTCAATTGAATTAGAATCTCTTTTAGAAAATTTTTACAAAATCGAAATTTTATCTGATGATAACAAATGGCTTTGTCCAAAATGCAAAACAACACAAAACGCAATTAAAAAAATAACAACAATAACATTACCAAAAATATTAATATTTCATTTAAAACGTTTTAATAAAAATAATAAATTAAATGACAAAATAAATTTTCCTTTATATAATTTAGATATGAATAATTATATTACATTTAAAGATAATAAAATCAATAATTATTCATATGATTTAATTTGCATTATTAATCATATGGGAAGTTTAAATGGCGGACATTACACTGCGTTTTGTAAAAATTATTATAAAAATAAATGGTTTTGTTTTAATGATGAAACTGTTTATGAAATTAATGAAAATGATGTTAATAGTGAAAATGCTTATGTTTTGTTTTATCAATTAAAAGACATTGATAATATTAATTTAGAAGATATTTATAATAAACAATTCGAAGAAATAATTTTTGATGAATAAAATTATTATAATAATAATAAACATGTTTTATTATTATAAATAAAATTTATTATTTATTGATTATAAATTAAATTATAAATTTTTAAATTAATAATATTATTAATATTAATATTTTTCATTAAAGGAAAATAATATAAAAATTATATTTAAATATCAAAAATTGAAAAAATAAAATTATTTTAAACATGAATTTTGTAATAAACAAAATAAAAAATTTATTTTTAAAAGCAAATTTTAATTTTGAAAATTTAAATATAATAATAACAATTTTAATAATATTAATAACATTTATTTTATATTTTTATTTTAAAAAAACAAATCAAAACGATTTCAAAAAAAATAAAAATCTTTTTGAAATAATTTCAACAGATAATTTAACAGAATTTAAAAATTACATAAAATCAAACAATTTAAACATAAAATCATTACATAAAATTTATTATTATTCAAAAATTTCTCCTTTAACATTTTCAATTGGTAATAATTCATTTAAAATTTTTTCATATTTATTAGAAAATAATTACAATTTTAATACAAATTCAAAAGAAAATCCACATCCAATTTTATATTGTAGTTATTATTATGATTGTGACATTCGCTATTTAAATGAATTGTTAAAATATAAAAATAAAATTGATTTTAATATTAAAGGATTAAAATTTAATGCAAATGCACTTGAATTTGCAATTTGGAAAGAAAAAAAAGATTATGTTAAAATTTTAAGTAAATTTATTAAATTTAATATTGATAATTTTAATAATAATACAAAAATTGGACTTAATTTTAAAGATGTTAATATTGAAATTAAAAAAATTTTATTAAGAAATGTTATTTTTAATAAAAAATTAAATCAATTTAGATTGTATGATTTAAATCTAAAAAGAAAAATTAATATTGGAATTTTTAATACAAAAAGTTATTTTATGTATAATTTTTTAAATTATTCATAAAATTATTTTAATTAATTATTTTATTTAATAATTATATTAATTAATAAAATTTTAATTATTTAAAAATAAAATTAAATTAAATTAAATTAAATAAAATAATAAACACAACAAATTATAATTTTTTTTTCATATTTATCTTACTTTTAAATACCATACGATTTAATATAAAAGATTAATCATTAATAAAAGAGAAATATTAATTTATAACATTTATAAAATGATTCATTAAATAAAAATATTATTAATCATAATTTTTCATTATCACATCTCAATTATTATTATTATTATTATAAGAATGAAAAATATAATTTTTAAAAATGTCTAAAGAAAATGGATCAAAATTTAAATTATTATCATTATTATTATAATTGTTATTATTATTAAAATTATCATTATTATTAAAATTATTATTATTATTAAAATTAAAATTATTATTATTATAATTATTATTATTATTAAAATTAAAATTATTATTATTATAATTATAATTATTATTAAAATTATAATTATGGTAAAAATTTTCCTGATTATTTAATTGATTATTAGGAAAAATAAAATTATTATTGTAATTATTAAAATTAAGTAAATTTTCTAAATTATAATTATTAACAGTAAAATTATCTAAATTATAATAATTATTATTATTATTATTATTATTATTTATAATGTTATAAAAATTATTAGAATTTACTATTTCATTATTATTATTATTATTAAATAAGCATTTGTTATTTAAACTATTTATATCATTCATTTTATTATCTTTTATAAAACAATTATTATCATATTTATAATTTTCTACTAAGAAAAATTTTTTATCATTATTAAAAGAATTTAAATTATTTAAAATATCATTTTTTTTATTTTCATCAAAGAAATCATTTTTATTTACATTAAAATTACAATCATTAAAGCCATGATTATTATCATGAACATTAAAATTGTTATTAAAATTATTATTATTATTATAATTAATAGTAATATTATTATTTTTCATATTCTTTTTATAATGAATTTTTAAATGAGTTTGCATATTACCTTTTTCAGTAAATTCTCTATTACAACCTTCGAAAGGGCATTTAAATGGTTTAATATTATAATGAATATAATTATGAATTTTTAATGTTGAACTTCTACTAAATTTTGTTCCACAAATTTCACATTTAAATTGTTTAATTTGAGTATGAATTTTAATATGATCATTTAAATGTCCTTTTGCTTTAAAGCTTTTACCACAATTAGGATAAGTACAAACAAAAGGTTTTTCTCCTGTATGAATTCTAATATGAGTTTTTAAATTACCTTTTTCATTGAAACTTTTAGAACAAAAAATAAAAGGACATTTAAAAGGTTTTTCACCTGTGTGTGTCCTAATATGAATTTTTAATCTTGAAAAAGATTTATAAGATTTATCACAATTTTCATAATAACATTTATAATATTTTATTTTTTTGTTTGTTTTTTTTGAGTTTTTTTTTTTACTGATTTTTGGCGACTTTTGAATTGAAGTTTGATTATTTTCAGTAACATTTTTATTTTGATTTAAATTTTTTATAGGTTCTTTGTTATTATTTTGTTCTTTCTATAATAAAAAGTAATAATTATTTTTTATATTTTACATCAATTATAATGTTTTTTTTAGAAATTTCTTCTTCTTTTTTTAAATTTTTAAACATGAGTGATATTATTATTTAAAAATATTCGTTAATTTAGTGAAATATATTAATTAATAATTTTATTATTTAAAATTTAATCGTTTATTTAATAATATATAATAATTAATAATTTAATTAATTAAAATTTATTCGTTTATTTAGTAATGTAAATTAATTAATTAATAATTTAATTATAATTAAATTTTTAATTTTATTTTTAATAATTTAATATTAAATTTATAATATTAATTATATAAAATATATTTATTTAATTATATAATAATTATTAAATTAATTATCATAAAAAAAAGTAAAAAAATTTAAATAAAAAAATAATTTTATTAATAAAAATTATATAAAATATATTAATTCTATATTAATAAATAAATGAAATAATATTAAATAAAAAAAGAAAAAGTTTTATTTTCAGTATTATTTGAATATTTTCTATTATTATTAATATTATTTGTATTAGTGCTTTTTTTAGTATAAGATTTATTTATTAAAGATAAATTATTAATTAAATTATTTGTTTTATTTAAATTTTTATTATCGAATATTTTTTTCCTAAATTTATTTTCAAGTTTTTTATTTATTATTTTTTTTTCAATATTTATTGAATTAAAAATTTTTTTGGTATTTAAATTATGATTATTTTTATTATTTATTGGTTTAAACGTTGGTGTATATAATTTAATTAAATTATTTTGATTAATTTTTCTTTTTTTTATATCTAAATTATACAATCTAAATAAAATATTATTTAAATCAGTTTTATTTAATTTTTTTTGTTTTTTTTTATTTATAAAATTATCATTATTTATTTTATTATTTTTTTCATTGTTTTTATTACTATCATTTATTTTATTTTTCTGATTAAATTTTATTGTAATTAAATTTTTATTATATTTATTTATTTTTGGATTGAATGTGATTTCTTCAAATTCTTTGTTTTCTTTTTCAATTTTCATTTTTTTTATTTTTTCTTTTATTAATAATTGATTTTCATTGAATCGTTTTAAAACTTTATTAAAATCATTTTCTTTTTTTATTTTTGGAATTTTGTATTTATAATTTATTAAATTTTTTTCTTTTGTTTTGGATAAATTTTTTTTATTTAAATTATTATTTTTATCTGGAGTTAAATTTCTTTTGTTATTTATTATTGTTATTTTATTGTTAATGTTTGTATTTATTTTTTTTGAAGTAAAAGAATTGAAAGTTTCTAATTTTAAATAATTTTTTTTATTTGTTTTAATTTGTTTTTTTAATGTTTTTTTTATTGGTGAAGATAATTCAATAGTTTTATTTTTAATATTTTTATTATTATTATTTATATTATTATTATTATTATTATTAATTGATAAATTTAATTTTATTGAATTTTCGTTATTTGATTCTGAATTTATTAAATTTTCTTTTATTTTATTTTTATTATTGTTTTCATTTGTTATTTTAATATTTTCATTATTTTCTGTTTCGTTATTTTGTTTATTTATTGATTCTTCTATTTCTTTAGAATTATTAATGATAAAATAATTATTAATATTTATTATTTCTTCTTTTTTAATATTTTTATTTTTTAAATTTTTTTTATTTAAATTTTTGTTTTTTTTTAAAT
>JAEEGK010012303.1_pt1 | contig 19475 bp, 17 predicted proteins | sample 8958771 | NCBI WGS metagenome assembly JAEEGK01 (sample SAMN16246547, study PRJNA631951) | gut metagenome | biome: gut microbiome; feature: rumen; material: SC-attached | host: Bos | place: Iran: Karaj | collected 2018-10
TAAAGAAAGGTAGATAGCGGAGTCACCGTGTGGGTGATATTTACCCATAACGTCACCGACGATACGTGCGGATTTGACGTGTGGTTTATCAGGAGTAATTCCAGATTCGTCCATACCATAGATAATTCTTCTATGGACTGGTTTTAAGCCATCTCTTGCGTCTGGAATAGCACGAGAGACGATAACACTCATCGCGTAATCAAGGAAGGATTCTTTAACAATATCAACTGTGTTGACATCTTTGAGGCCAGCAACAATACCGGCTTCAATGGTTTCGAGTTCTTCTTCGTTGACTTCTGTTTCTTCTTCAGAATCAGTAGCTTCGTTTTCTAATTTTTCATCTTCGAACAACATTGTTAATTACCTCCTTTATTAGATATCTAAGTTCTTAACGAACTTGGCGTTTGTGTGAATGAATTCTTTTCTTGGATCGACGTTATCACCCATTAAGTCAGTGAAGACTTGTTCTGCAGCAATCGCGTCATCTAATGTTACACGTAACATTTTTCTATTTTTTGGATCCATGGTTGTTTCCCAAAGTTGTTCAGCATCCATTTCACCAAGACCTTTATAACGTTGGAATGGGTATCCAGGTTTTAAGTTAAGTTGTGACTTAATAACTTCAAGTTGTTCATCGTTATAGGCGTAATAGTCTTTTCCGTGATAAGCAACTTTATATAGTGGAGGTTGAGCAATGTAGATGTATCCGTTCTCAATTAATGGGCGCATGAAGCGGTAGAAGAATGTTAATAATAAGATACGAATATGACTACCATCAACATCAGCATCGGTCATGATAACGATTTTGTGATATCTGATTTTGCTGATATCGAATTCTGGATCAATGCCACCACCGATGGCTTGGATCATATTTCCGATTTCCGCATTGGCGAAGATTCTCTTTGCTTGTGCTTTTTCAACATTTAAGATTTTACCACGAAGTGGTAAGATTGCTTGAATTTCACGGTCACGACCGTTCTTAGCACTACCGCCAGCGGAATTACCTTCGACGATATATAACTCACACTTAGATGGGTCTTTAGAGGAACAATCAGCGAGCTTACCTGGAAGAGTAGTAAGTTCTAGTCCTCCTTTTCTTGCGCTATCACGAGCTTTTCTAGCAGCTAAACGTGCGTTAGCAGCCATGACGATCTTCTCCATGATAACTTTTGCAAGTTTTGGATTCTCCATTAAGAATCTATTGAATTGGTCACCGACGATGCCAGAAAGAATCTTTCTAACTTCGGAGTTACCAAGTTTTGTTTTTGTTTGTCCTTCGAATTGAGGATTTGGGTGTTTGACAGAAACGATAGCAACTAAACCTTCGCATACATCATCGTAGGTTAGATTATCTTCGTTTTCTTTCAAGAATTTATTATCTCTAGCGTAAGCGTTAACTACTCTAGTAAGAGCAAGTCTAAGACCTTCTTCGTGTGTACCACCTTCATGAGTGTGGACGTTATTACAGAAGGAATAAACGTTCTTGGAGTAGCCGTCGTTATATTGCATAGCGACTTCTGCGTAAACGTGAGATGTTGATCCACTTGCGAGTTCGATTGGTTCGCTACCTTCACAGTAGATAACTTCTTCGAATAGAGGAACTTTGTTGTGGTTGATATATTGGACGTATTCCTTAATACCACCTTTATAACAGAATGTTTCTGTGATCTTTTGTTCTTTTTGTTCTGGTCTATCATCTTTAACAACAATAGTGATACCTCTGTTGAGGTATGCAACTTGTCTTAATCTATCTCTAATTGTGATATAGTCGTAAGTTGTTGTTTCAGTAAAGATAGTTGGATCTGGCTTAAAGGTAACAACTGTACCTGTGTCAGAACATTTACCAACAAGTTTTAATCTATCAGTTGGGTGTCCACCGTTTTCAAAACGCATTTTGTAGATGCCACCATTCTTGTGAACTTCTACTTCTAACCATTCAGACAAGGCATTAACAACAGAAGCACCAACACCGTGAAGACCACCAGAGACTTTATATCCTCCGCCTTCACCGAATTTACCACCAGCGTGTAACACTGTGTAAACAGTTTCAACACCGGATAAACCAGTCTTACCAACGATATCAACAGGGATACCTCTACCATTATCAGTAACAGTAATTGTTTCTCCTGGATTGATGGTGACATGTACTTCAGTACAATATCCTGCTAAAGCTTCATCGATAGCATTATCGACGATTTCCCATACGAGGTGATGTAATCCTGGACCTGCGGTTGTACCAATGTACATACCAGGTCTTTTTCTAACAGCTTCAAGTCCTTCAAGAACTTGGATGTTAGTAGCTGTGTAACTAGCGTCTGCTTTTTCAAGTTCAACTTCTTTTTCGCTCATTTCGCTTACAGAAATGTCTTTAGCAACAAATGCCTCTTCTACTGGCTTTGTTTCTTCAGCAGGCTGTTCGACAGTTTTCTTTTCTTCTTCCATTTGAAGACCTCCTTTAGTTTGATTTTGTTAATTCAATTCGGGTTGCCCCGTCTATTTCAAGTTTGGTGTCGGTAATGAATACCTGCGCAAACTTTCTTAGAAATTTAATGAGTTGTTCACGATGATCTTTGTCTAATTCAGACATCACATCATCTAGGACAACAATTGGCTTTTTATCTTCATCAGTTATCATGAAGTAAGGTGATAACTTTAATGCGAGAGCTACCAAGCGGTTCTCTCCTTGGGAGCCAAAAGTCCCAATATCCTTGCCGTTTAGGCTCACTGAGATATCTTCTCGGTGAATCCCAATGGAAGTTGCTTTATGACGTAAATCGTTGTCTAGAGAGCGCTTAAACGCTTCTAACGCTTCTTTTTGATAATCACTACTCATGTTAACGAACGGACGGTATGTGATTTCAATTTTCTCTTTCACGCCCGTGAGCGTGCGCGTTATTTTAATAAGGATATCATTGATATCCTTGACAAACATGGCTCTATAATTGATTATCGGACCAGCGTATTTGACCAATAATTCAGTAGATGCCTCGAGTAGTTTTTGGTCTACTTTTTCAGACTTTAAGATCTCATTTCTTTGTCTAAGAACCTTCTCATATCTAGAGATATAGTCAAGATAGATTGGGAACTGTTTAGAGAGATTAATATCCAGGAAGTTTCTTCTTTCTTTTGGAGAACCTCTGAATAGCATTACGTCTTTTGGCTCAAATAAGAGCACATTAACGCATTTTGCTAGGTCGCTTATCTTTGATACCTTTTTGCCGTTTACTAAGACTGAACGACCTTTTTTCGTGATTAGAATGCGAATATTACGTTTGATCGAACCCTCGATTACTTCTGCATCAATTTGCGAGAAGTCATTTCTTTCACGAATAATCTCTTCGTCATCCACTCCTCGAAAGCTTCTAGCGAGTGAAAGGTAATAGATAGCTTCAGCGATATTGGTTTTCCCACTAGCGTTAGGACCAGTGATAACATTGATTCCTTTATCGAACTTTAGGTCCTTAATAATGTGGTTTCGGAAATTCCTCACCGATAGAGATTGGATAATCATCGTTATTTAATGATGAATTCCGCTTTATTCGCCTTAACGATATCGCCTCGATATAATTTTCGACCTCGACGGTTTTCTTTCTCTCCGTTGACGTAAACATCATTTTCAGCTAAATAGATCTTCGCCATTCCACCAGTTGGGATAATGTCGACAATTTTCAAAAGAACATTCAAAGTGATGTATTCTTCATCTTCACGTATTTTTACTTGTCTAATAGCCATTTGAATGAGTCCTACGGGTATTATACACGATATAATGTAAAAATGGAATAATATATTCCATAAAATATTATATGTCTTAAATACGCTTTTTGAGGCCTTAAAATTGATTTGGCTTATTTGATAAATATCAAAAATTTATTGATAAAAAAACCTGAAATTTGGAAGCGCTTTTTATACTTTGTATAAACATTTTAACACAAAAAGAAAAAGCACTAAAGTGCTTTCCTTATTATTTTATGTTTTGAGAATTAGTAAGTTCTTACTGGTGTGACGATTTGGATGATAGATTCGTCATTAGGATTTTTGATCACAAATGGCTTCATTTCACCAACAAATAAGAGTGTCACATCTTCGCTTCCAAGGGCTCTAACAGCAGAGGAAACAAACTCGCAGTTAAATGATATTTGTAGGTTATTCCCTTCGAATTTAAATGTCTCAATTTTTTCACTCGCGGAACCAACTTGAGTGGATTTCGCACTGATTTCAACTGAGTCTTCAGAAAGGTGTAAATCAACAACGTTTTCTCTATCAATTGAAAGAATATTAACGCGGTCGATTGCTTTTAATAAATCAGAAGCATTAACTTCTAAAGAATAGTTTGTAATGCGTGGAACGATGTTCTTGGTGTTTGGATATTCACCAGCGATTAAACGAGTCGCTATAACGGTGTTATCAAACTCAAATAACGCTTTTTTATCACTAAGGGCAATCTTGACAGATTCTGCACCTTCTAATAAGTGATCAATTTCCACCATCATCTTAGCTGGAACGTTAGCGGAGAATTGTAAATCTGTTGAAATGCTAATTTGCTTTCTGGCTAATCTAGCACTATCGGTTGTGGTAGCGGTAAGAATGCCATCAGCAGCTTCTAAGTTAACAGCAGTTAAGATTGGTCTTTGTTCTTTTAAAGAAGCAGCAAATGCTGTTTGAGAGACTAAGGATGAGAATTCTAATCTTGTTAAAGAGATTTGGATACCTGTTGGTTCTAAATCAACATCTGGATATTCGTTTGCTTTAATGCAATTTAAATTATATTTAATCTTACCAGCAGTAATAATGGCGATTGTGGAATCAACGACTTCAAAGCTAATTTCTTCGGCGTCGATTTTTCTAGCCATATCAGTAATGATTTTAGCGTTAACTAATGTAGTACCTTCTTGAACGTTTCTAATGATTTCACGATCATCAACTGAATAAGGGATACATGTTTTAATAGTTAACTCATAGTTACTACCAGTAATGGATAATCCTTTTTCATCTAAATCTAATTTAAAGTTTGCTAGAACAGGAACAGCACTGTTTTTTGAATTAACAGCTCTTCCTGCGATTAGCAGGGATTTTAAAAATTCATCTCTCTTAATTACAAATCTCATAGATTTACCTTCTTCTTTTTATATTTATTATTTATTAATAATTATTATCCCGGTGGGAATGTGGATAACTTTGTAATTTAGTCCTTTCATTCATTGTATCACAGAGTAATATTTATTTTTAATAAATTATTCTTTGATTTTCTTTTCTAAGTCCTCAATTGCGGTCTTAAGTTGTTCATTAGTTTTCAACTCTTTATCCACCTTAGTAAGTGCGGACATGACAGTTGTGTGATCTTTACCTCCGAACATCTCTCCAACTTTCTTAAGTGGAATGTCTATATATTTTCTAATTAGATACATAGATATGTGACGCGCTAAGACGAGTTGAGAATTTCTATCTTTACCAGTGATTTGGCTTGGAGTTAAGTTGTAGTAATCTGCAACTGTAGAAATAATCTTTTGACCATTGATTTGGTTAGTGATGGCTTTGCCATCTCCTTTTGATGACACTGCTTTAATTGCAACATCTAATGTGATTCTTTCATCATCTTTAAGTCCGAGGTAATCAAACTTAAGATTTTTAACAGCGCCTTCTAGATCTCTAACATCGCCAGAGAACTTTTCAGCGATAAGGTAGAAGACATTTTCATCAATTTTATTGATGTCCATTCCGTAATCAGTCACTTTTTCTTTAACGATTTTGACACATGTTTCAATATCTGGTTCGTTGATTCTAACAGTCAATCCTTGTGAGAATCTTGTTACCAATCTATCTTCGAGTCCTTTGATTTCTCCTGGTTGTCTATCAGAAGTGATAACAATTTGTTTTCCTTTGTTAATTAAGCTTTGATAGATGTAGAAGAATAACTCCTCTGTTTTAACCTTCTCCGCTAAAAATTGAACATCATCAAGAAGGAGTACATCAACGTCGTTGAAGAAGTCTTTAATTGATTGTCTTTCCTTCTCTGCTCTAACGAATTTAACATATTCTTCTACGAAGTCGTTAGCGGTAATGTATAAGATTTTTGCATTAGGCATTCTCTTCTCTTTAATCTCATTTCCAATAGCGTGCATTAGATGAGTTTTACCTAGACCTGAATGAGAATAAATGAAGAGTGGATTAAAGAGTTTATCTTCATTTTGAGAAACGTATAAAGCTGCCTTATGTGCGTCTTTATTAAATTCACCAACAACAAAGTTGGAGAATCTTAAATTCGGTTTAATAACTGCGTCCTTGAAGTATTCTTCTTGAGGAGCGGAGGTGAATGATTGCTGAGTACCTACTTTTCTTTGCTGAGCAATCTCTTCTTCGATGATGACTTTAATTGAGAAATCATCGTCTTCAAGTTCGTTTAAAGCATCTAAAACAAGATTTAGGTACTTATTTTCAATCATTAACTTAGAAACTTTATTTGGAGCGACTAAGATGACATTGCTGCCGTTTTTATCATAAATGTATGCATTAGCAAAAAAACTATCGTAAGCACGATCGTCATCTAATTTTGTTTTAATTTTCTTGAGAGCTTTCTCCCATAATTTTGTCATTTCTGATAAAGTCGCAACCATATGATGTATACCTCTAATTTTGATTGGTTAAATTATAAATTATCCGCGTGCTTATTTATATAAAAAACTCAGGAAAAAAAGTTTTCCACAATAACTAAATGGGAAATTAAATCCTTATAAGGCTTTGAAATGAGTTTTCCACAATTTTTGAATGTGGATAAAAAGTGGAAAGAATGTGAAAAATGTGAATAAAAAAGATAACTCAAAATTGTAGTATAAGGAAATTTATATGAATACGCAAAGCGTATTCTTATTACACTACAAAACAACATTTGTTGCTCAAAGTCCTGATGTGGATAACTTGTGGATGTGGAAAATTGAAAAATAGAACACCAGAACCAGTGGACACCACTAATTATTACAACGACAAAAAAGATCAAAAAAATAATGACAAAAAATAGCTATAAAATAAACATAAAAATATAATATGTATATCATACACACGATATAAATCTCATATTATATGGGAAATTTTACTCATTACACGCAAAGAAGTTTTCTTTACGTGTACGATATACACATTTGCTAAATATTGGCATTCCAAAAAGTGCTTAATTTACACATTCTATGCGCATAACAAATATATGATTTTTGAGCGAATCCTTTAACGATTGATTTTTGATAAAAACTTATACACAAATTTTATTTGTGTATAAAATGCGCATAAAATATATAATGACTTTCTTTGAAAGTCATTCATTTACATATTCTATACACATAGCATACACATTCTATTTTGATTTCTCTCATATATATGTATGCTCGTTTGTGCTCATAATTTAATAGGCGCACGCACTTATTTCTTTGACTTTGTTTTATAAATACATTTATAATGCTTAATGCGTAAATTTTGGAGGAATACGTATCATGAAAAGAACATATCAACCAAGTAAAGTAAAACACGCTCACAAGGCTGGTTTCAGAGCAAGAATGAAATCCGCAACTGGCAGAAATGTATTAGCCAGAAGAAGAGCTAAAGGTCGTAAGCACTTAACTGCTTAATTTTTGCTTTATTCCATTTGGGGGTTTGAATGAAAGTTATTAATCGAGTAAAAGATCGCCAAGATTTTGTCTTAACTGTCAGAAAAGGTAGGACCCTCAAAGAGACACCCTATATTGTTCATTATCTCGAAAATGATCAATCTGTTTGCCGAGTAGGGCTAAGCGTCTCAAAAAGAATTGGTAACGCTGTTACGCGTAACCGCATCAAGAGGCAAGCACGAGCTATGTGTGACTCGTTAATTGATTACTCATCTCACACATTCGATGTTGTTATTGTTATAAAAAGCGAATTTTTAAATTCGGATTTCAACACTAACAAAACCATTCTCAACAATTTGTTGAGTAGAATAGGAATTACCAAATGAAAAAAGGAACTAAAATTGGTTTAGGTGTTGCCTTACTTGTTCTTGGAACAGTAGCGGTAACAAGCTGTACTCAATCCTTCTGTTCCGCAACCGACACAGCTCGTATCATGTATGCCTATGAACCAGGTATCACACGTTATAGCGCAGGTGGAAGTGACACGATCTCGGTTACTGATACTGAGACTAGCCGTACTTACTCCATTCAAAACATCAATGTCGAAGTTGCGACTTTTGATACTGGAACAGATAGTTTTAAATTTGGTGCCGATGATGATGGATATGCATCCAATCTCAACTCGATCATTGCTGCTGCTAAAAATTCTGGATATATTATCCCAACCGCAGCCACTACTGATTACTTCAGAGTGTTTGATCAATTAGTTCTTGAAGGCATTTTAAAAGAAGCGCTCGCTAAAAACGGAGGTAGTATTACAGTTGACTGTAATAACCCTGATGAATTCGCGTCATTTAAAGACGACATAGCTAAGTATAACTATAAAAAATTTGTCAAAGCCGATGGAGCACCTCTTTGGGAAGTTTTCGATGAATATGATGCTCAAGTTAGAGCAACACCATCAATCAATATTGATGCTGCTCCAAGCACCGACTTCCTTGCTGTTTACAAACAAAGAATTAATACTTACGCCAATACATATCGTACATGTTTAACCACAGTTGAAGGTAAATATGGATCTTATGGTTCAACTTCTGATGGAGTTTATATTGGTGCTAAGGATTGGGGTTATGCCTGGTCTAAAGGTTTCTTTGAAGGATTGCTAGTTTTTCCAATCGGTTGGTTAATTGACCAAATCGTTGGTGGATTTAGAGGAACTGGCTTATCCGCTGGAGGAGCCGCTTTATTAGGTATCATTTTTGTAACCATGATCATTAGATCACTTATGCTACTTGCCACATTTAAATCAACTGCAGGCAATGCTAAGATGACTGAATTACAACCTGAGATTCAAAAGATTCAAAACAAATATCCAAATTCCAACACTTCTCAAGCTGAAAAGCAAAGAATGGCGGAAGAAATGCAACGTCTTTACAAGAAGCACAAGATTAATCCATTTAGTAGCTTACTTGTAATGATTGTTCAATTCCCTGTCTTCATCTGTGTTTGGGGTGCTTTGAGTGGATCTAGCGCAATCACTAACGGTTCTATTTTCGGATTATCATTAGCGTTAGGTATTAAAGATGTTCTCTTTAATGCAACCAACTGGACAGTTGCTGGTGGTTATTCAGCAGTTACAGCTTTAATCGTCTTCATCTTAATGGCAGGTGCACAAACTGTCAGTATGCTTTTACCACAATGGATTCAAAAAGCAAAAGCGAAGAAGGTTTCAAAATTAGGCAAGAATCCTGCCCAACAACAACAAAACACAACAATGAAGATTTTCACTTATGTCATGCTTGCAATGATTATCTTCATGGGCTTCTCCCTTGTTAGTGCTATGGGTATTTACTGGTTTATCGGAGCGTTATTCTCAATTGCTCAAACCTTAATTACTCAATACATCACTGCCAAGAAAGCTAAAAACAAATAAGGAGAATATATATTTATGGAAATATATACAGCTAAAAATATTGATGAAGCTCTTCAAAAAGCTTCTGAAAAAACAGGCAAGCCACTAACCGAACTTATTTATCGTGACAGTGGTAAGACTGTTGGCTTATTCTCTAAAAAAGTCCAAGTCGAAGTATATGATCTTGCTGATGTAGTGAGATACGCTGAAGACTATTTATTAAATGCTACTGATGCTTTAGGAATCGAAAGTTCCGTTAAGAGCAAATTAGATGATGATGTTATTAGAATCACTCTTGATAGCACTCACAATCCAATTTTAATTGGAAAGAATGGTATCACACTTCAAGCACTTAATGAATTAGTGAAACTTGCTACAAATAATTACTTCCACAAGAGATTTAGAATTCTTCTTGATATCAATGGATATAAAGATAACAAATATTCTAAACTTGAAAGACTTGCGAGAAAGTTAGCCAAGGATGTCCAAAAGACAAAAACAACTTATACTTTTGATCCAATGCCAGCCGATGAAAGAAGAGCAATTCACAACGCTCTTAACGGATGGAGAAATATTAAAACTGAGTCTATTGGTGAAGGAAGCCATAGACAAGTTCAAATTATTTTCGTTGAAAGTAAATAATAAAAGGCACCCTTTGGGTGCTTTTTAGGAAGATGAGATTATATGTTTGAAACAATCGTCGCCTTAGCTACAGCGCCACTAAAAAGCGCACTTCACATTATCAGAGTTTCTGGTGATGATTGTTTTGACATTGTCTCGAAATGTTTCTCTAAAGATATTAGAGACATTAAAGAAAGAACACTTTTAGTGGGTCACATTTTAGATGGAGAAAAAATAGTAGATGAAGTTGTTGTCGCTATTTATAAAGGCCCAAAATCCTTTACTGGAGAAGATCTTGTTGAGATTATTTGTCACGGAAGTGTATTAATCGCTAATGAGATTATTTCCTTACTTTTATCTAAAGGTGCTAGACTTGCCACTAATGGCGAATATACCTCGCGAGCGTTCCTTCATGAAAGAATTGATTTAGTTCAAGCAGAAGCTATTAATGACGTTATTAACGCCACCACAAAAGAAGCAAAAGAATTATCTATGCTCTCCTTAAAAGGAGAGACTAGTAAACTTATTCTCCCTTTAAAAAACAGAATAGCTGATATTTTATCTTTAATTGAAGTTAATATTGATTATCCAGAATATGAGGATATCGAAGTTGCTAATAAAGATAATGTCATCTCTATTGTTGATGAACTTGTACCTCAAATTGATAAGTTGGTCAGCGAAGGAGAAAAGGGATTAATTATCAAAGAAGGCATCAAAGTTAGCCTTGTTGGTAAACCAAATGTTGGTAAATCTTCTTTATTAAATGCTTTACTCGGTGAATCTAAAGCTATTGTTACTGATATAGCAGGAACCACCAGAGACATCGTTGAAGGAGAGATTAATCTTAATGGTGTTGTGCTTCATTTATTAGACACTGCGGGAATTAGAGACGTCGATGATAAAGTGGAATCCATTGGGGTAAATAAATCTAAAGATGCAATTAAAGAATCTGACTTAGTCATTGTTCTTTTAGATGCATCTAATGAATTAGATGACCAAGACAAAGAGATTTTAGATCTCGTTAAAGATGTCCCACACATCATCGCTTATAACAAAATTGATAAGGCGAGTGATAACAAGTTATTTAAAGATGCGATTTGCATTTCAGCTTTAAATAATGACATCACTCCACTTAAGAATGCAGTCTACGAAAGACTTGGTCTCAAAGACGAGACTTTCAAGACTCCATCCTTAAATAACACAAGACAATTAGGATTACTCAAAAACGTGAAAGAAAGCCTCTTAAATGCGAAAGAAGACGCCTTAAATGACTTACCAATCGATTTAGTGAGCGTTTCTCTTCACGATGCCTATAACGCCACTCTAGAGATCTTAGGCGAATACAATCAAACCGATATCTCTAAAGAAATATTCTCAAGATTTTGTGTTGGTAAATAATTATGATGTTTGATTCTCATTGCCACCTTAACGATGAAAATCTTTATCCAAAAATTGATGAGGTCATAGAGGCCGCTAAAAAGACTGGAGTAAAGAAATTTTTAGTTGTTGGTTATGATAAAGCTTCATCTTTACTAGCAGTTAAAATTGCGGAGAAATATGAAGAATGTTACGCCGCCATTGGATTTCATCCAACTGAGATAGAAGGAGTGAGTGAAGAAGATTATAACGAAGTTATGTCTCTTTCATCACATAAAAAGGTAGTAGCAATTGGAGAAATTGGCCTTGATTATCACTGGGTCAAAGACGAAGAAAAAAGAGAAAACCAAAAGAAATGGTTTATCAAACAAATTGAGTACGCGAACGAACACCGTTTGCCAATCTCAATTCATAACCGCGAATCAACAGAAGATTGCGTTGAAATATTAAAAGAACACACCCCAAAATATAGCGGAGTAATGCACTGCTATTCTGGAAGTGTTGAAACAATGAATATCGTTTTAAATCTAGGAATGTATATTGCCTTAGGAGGAACAGTTACTTTCACTAATGCAAAGACTCCAAAAGAAGTCGCGGAAGCTGTTCCACTAGATAGATTATTAATCGAAACTGACTCTCCATATCTCACTCCACATCCACATCGTGGTGAGAAAAATGAGCCAAAATATATTTGCCTAGTTTTAGAAGAAATTGCTCGATTAAAAGACATGTCAAAAAAGCATTTAGAAGATGTAATTTATAAAAACACATGTCGCTTATTTAACGTTGATGAATAAGATAAAAATTGATGGAGTTTTGATTGTAGAAGGTAAAGCTGATGTAAGTTATTTATCTAACTTTGTCGACGCATTGTTTTTTACCACCGATGGCTACGATTTAAATGAAGAAAAAATTAGTTTCTTACAAAAAGCAGCCAAGGTAAATAAACTCATAATTTACACTGATCCTGATGAAGCTGGAGAGACAATTAGAAATAGAATTAAAAGCCAAATAAATCCAGTATTTGAAGCGAAAAGTGAGAAAATTATTAGAAAAAGTTATAAAAAATTCGGAGTCGCAGAACTCCAAAAAGAAGAAGTTATTAAGTCACTTTCTCCTTATGTAACTTCAATAGAGACAACCCATATTGATTATGAGTTATCGACCACTATTTCTTTAAGTGATAATCCTAGCAAAACCAAGGATATGATTATTAAGAAATATGGGTTAATTAGAGGAAGTAATAAATCATTAGAAAATCAACTCAATATTTTAAGAGTGTCACTAGAAGATTTTAAGGAGACAATACGTGGAAATTAATCGTTCTAACATTAACGAATTAGTGAATAAATGTTCTGTTAAACCCGATAAGGATTATGGACAAAATTTTCTTGTGGAACCATTAATTGCGGAGAAGATTTTTGATGCCTTAGAAGTTAATGTTGATGACTATGTTTTAGAAATCGGACCAGGTCTAGGATCACTTACTCATTTCCTTTATCAAAAGAGTAAATTAGATGTTTGTGATATCGACTCTAGGATGATTGATTTCTTAAAGATTTTTTATAAGGAAGATATCAACTACATTCTTAACGATGTGAGAAAAATCGATGTCTCTGGTTATTCAAAAATTATTGGTAATCTCCCATATAACATCACCACCGAATTAGTGACATTCTTACTCATGAATTCCAACGCGAAAAGAATGATACTTATGTGTCAAAGTGAAGCCTTTAATCGCTTCTATGATTTAGAAGGTGAGAATTATGGACCAGTTTCAGTTATGCTTCATTTATTAGGAACTCCTAAAAAGCTATTAACTGTAAAACCTGGTAGCTTCTATCCAGCTCCTAAATGCAACTCTTTAGTTTTCTCGTTTGATTTAGAACCTGTGACAGATAAAGAAACAGTTATAAAAGTTTATAAGATGTGTAAATCCATCTTCTTAAATAGAAGAAAGACTATTCTTAATAATCTTTCCCATTTAGTGAATAAAGAAAAAGCCTCTTTAATACTTAAAGAACTAAATATTGAAGAGAACAGAAGACCAGAGACTATTAGTCCAAGCGAATATTTACAAATGTTCGTATTGGTCAATAAATAAGATATAATTATGAGGTAGAAACAATATATGGCAAAAAAGTCAGTTAAAAGCTATGCAAAGATTAACATCTCTTTAGATGTGGTCGAAAAAAGGAAAGATGGATATCACGAACTCGATTCCATCATGCTTCCAATAGAATTACACGATTCAATTATTATTGAAAAGCTTAATAGAAGTGTTGATAACTTTGTTACCGTTGATGATTTTTCTAATGGTCTTATCCATTATAACTTAGCCACTACTTCAATTAATGCGATGGCGGAGAAATATGGCTTTTCTACTAAATTCAGAATTTATATCCATAAAGTTATTCCTATGCAAGCAGGCTTAGGCGGAGGTAGTTCTAACGCAGCCTTTACTATGAAAGCAGTTAATCAAATGCTTAATTTAGGAGCAACAGATGAAGAGTTAATTGATATTGCTACTCCTTTAGGAGCAGATATCCCATTCTTCATTCCTTGTGTCCCATCTAGATGTAGAGGAATTGGAGAAAAGATTGAACCAATTGAAGTTAAAAATAATTACTATGTTTTATTAGTAAAACCAAATACTGGATGCTCCACTAAAGAAGTTTTCAATTTAGCGGATTCTACTGAATACAAACATCCAAACATTGAGAACGTTTTAAAGGCTCTTAGAGAAGGAGATGATGATTTACTTGCTGAATCTGTTGGAAACTCTTTAGAAGAGGCCGCTTCTCGCTTAGTGCCTGAAATTTCTCAATTAAAACAAACTCTTAAAGATGCAGGACTTAAAATTGTCCTTATGAGTGGAAGTGGATCTACTGTATTCGCCTTATCCACTGAATTATCTTCTTTAAGAAAAGTTGCAAAACAATTAGAAAATCATTACTTTGTGGAAATCACTAAAGTATTAAAGAAATAGAAAGGATATTTAAAATGCCAAAAGATAAGTACGTTGTTATTTTAGGTGCAGGACGTGGTTCTAGAATGGAATCTCGTAATCCAAACCATTCAAAGGTTGTTTTTCCTATTTTAGGAAAGCCAATGATTAACTATGTCATTGATGCGGTTAAACCTTTAGGTCTTAAAGACATCTATACAGTGGTTGGCTTTGGAGGAAAGCACACTGAAGAATGTGTTAAAAACATTACCAAAGTCGCCTGGCAACACGAAATCCTTGGAACCGGACACGCCTTAAGACAAGTTGAAGAACTTAAAGATAAAGATGGTGATGTCATTGTTGTTGGAGGCGAAATGGCCTTATTAACAACTGAAACACTAGAAAAGGTCTATCACAAACATGTTAAAAACGAGAATGCCTTAACTATTTGTACATCTGTATTAGAAAACCCAACGGGTTATGGAAGAATCTTAAGAGAAAAAGGCAGTTATCGTTTACTTGATATCCGTGAAGATAAAGACTGTAACGAAGAAGAAGCAGAGATTACTGAAATTAACGCTGGTATATATATCATCGATAACAAACTCTTACAAAAATACCTTCCAAAATTAAGCAATAATAACGCGAAGAAAGAATTCTACTTATCTGAACTTGTTAAATTATTTAATTTAGATGGTTATAAATGCGAAGCATACGTCTTAGAAGACGCTCAAGATATCTTCTCTGTCAGCGATCGTTTCCAACTCGCATACGCCGCTAAAATTATTAGAAAGAGAACAAATTATAAATTAATGCTCTCAGGTGTTTCTATTGAAGATCCTGAAACCGCATATATCTCACCAGATATCAAAATTGGAAAAGATACAGTGATTATGCCAAACACCACCATTATTGGTGATAGTGAGATTGGTGAAGCTAACTGGATTGGACCAAACTCAGTGCTTAAAGATGTAAAAATGGGTAATGACAACCATGTTCATAGTTCAGTATTAGTGAATGTTAAGATTTCTAATAACAAATACATTGGACCATTCGCCCATCTTGAGGATGAAGAAGTATGCTAATCATTGATTCCTTTGGAAAGAATATTTATATCGGGGAAGACCTCGTTGGATATCTTGGAGAAAACGTTCTCTACATTAATGGGCATAAGTTCGCAGAGATAACCGATGAAGGAGAAATCTATTTCCCTCCAAAGAAAATTGGTTATGTTGATGATGATGGTTCCATCATTATTCACGATAAAGAAGTTGGATATATTGATGGAGATAATAACTTCGTATTCTATCATTCGTTAGCGAAATAAAGGCGATAACAAAATCGTCTTTTTTTGTGCAATAAACATATAAGAAAGCCATTAAAAGTATAATAAAAAGCGACCACCGAAATGGTCGCTAGTTTATATAGTTGGCTGAAAAACTATTTCTTTCTTGGATTTCTAATTGCAGCTTGTGCAGCAGCAAGTCTTGCCACAGGAACACGGAATGGTGAACATGAGACATAGTCTAATCCAGCGTCATGGTAGAATTGGATGGAATTTGGTTCTCCACCAGTTTCACCACAGACACCAACGTGGAGGTCTGGTCTGGTTTCTCTACCTTCCTTAACGGAAAGTTTGATTAATCTACCAACACCATGTTGATCTAAGGTCTTGAATGGATCTTCTTCGAAGATCTTATTGCTATAGTAGTCTGGTAAGAATTTGGAAGCATCATCACGGCTGAAACCAAATGTCATTTGGGTTAAGTCGTTTGTTCCAAATGAGAAGAATTCTGCTTCTTCTGCGATTTCACCAGATAATAAGGCGGCACGTGGAATTTCAATCATTGTACCGACGTGGTATTTCATATTAACACCAGCGGCCTTAATGACTTCGTCAGCAGTCTTTGTAACGATTGCTTTAACGAACTTGAATTCTCTAATGTCTAAGGTTAATGGAATCATGATTTCTGGTTCAATGTGTAAACCTTTTCTAGCGTTAACTGCGATAGCAGCTTTAACGATAGCACGGGTTTGCATTTCGCCGATTTCTGGATAGGAGACGTCAAGACGGCATCCTCTGTGACCCATCATTGGGTTGAATTCGTGTAAGTCAGAGATTCTCTTGTTAATGAATTCAACGGAGTGTCCGGTTGCTTTTGCTAACTCTGCAATCTTGTCTTCTTCTTGTGGTAAGAATTCATGTAGAGGTGGATCGAGTAAACGAACGTTAACATTTAAACCATTCATTTCTTCGAATAAGCCTTCGAAGTCTTTTTGTTGTAATGGTTCGATTTCTGCTAATGCAGCGACTCTTTCTTCTTTTGTTTCAGCAAGAATCATCTTTCTGAAGGAGAAGATCTTGTCTTTGTCGAAGAACATATGTTCTGTACGGCATAATCCAATGCCTTCAGCACCGAAGAGTTTAGCTTGGTGAGCATCTCTTGGAGTATCAGCATTTGTTCTAACTTTGAGTTGTCTTGCTTCGTCAACCCAGCTCATGAGTCTACCGAAGTTACCACTACTGAGGTCTGGTGCAACTTTCTTAATGTCACCAGCGTAAACACTACCTGTGGAACCATCTAATGATAAGACATCTTTGTCGGTGTAAACTTTACCATCAATTGTGAGGGTTCTAGCTTCTTCATCAATTAAAGCAGCAGCGCAACCTGTGATACAGCATTTACCCATACCACGAGCAACGACAGCAGCGTGAGAAGTCATACCACCACGCATTGTGAGAATACCTTCACAAGCAATCATACCTGCTAAGTCTTCTGGGGATGTTTCAGCACGGACTAAGACGACTTTTTCACCAGCAGCGTGTCTTTGTTCAGCTTCTTCAGCTGTGAAGGCGATAGCACCTGTACCGGCGCCTGGGCCTGCTGGATTACCTTTAGCAATTAATCTCTTTTGAGCAGCTGCTAAATCATCTTTGTCAAAGTTTGGTAATAATAATTTGTCGAATGAAACTGGATCAATTCTGAGGACTGCTTCTTCTTTTGTGATTAAGCCTTCATCAACCATGTCACATGCCATCTTTAAGGCAGCGGCTGGTGTTCTCTTACCAGAACGTGTTTGTAAGAAGTATAATTTTCCTTCTTCGACTGTGAATTCCATATCTTGCATATCACGATAGTGGAGTTCCATGTTTTTAATTGTTTTGACGAATTGATCGTAAACATCTGGCATACGTCTCTTTAATTCATCAATGTGTAATGGTGTACGAATACCGGCAACAACGTCTTCACCTTGTGCGTTTGGTAAGTATTCAGCGGAGATTTCTTTTTCACCAGTAGCAGCGTTTCTTGAGAAAGCAACACCAGTTCCGGATGTCTCGCCTTTGTTACCGAAGGCCATGGATTGAACGTTAACTGCAGTACCCCATGAATATGGGATTGAGTATTGCATACGATAGATGTTAGCACGTGGGTTGTCCCAGCTTCTAAAGACAGCTGCGACAGCTTCCATTAATTGTTCGCGTGGATCAGTTGGGAATTCTTCACCAAATGTCTTCTTGTAGTAGTCTTTGTATTTTGCGACTAAGACTTTTAATTCTTCGGTTGTAACTTCTGTATCGAGTTTGTAACCTTTTTCTTTCTTTAAGTCATCTAACATTTTGTCCATTTCGGTTCTTGGGTGACCTTTGGCAATGTTGGTGAACATAAGAATGAATCTACGGAAGCTATCCATAGCGAATCTTTCGTTGCCTGTCTCTCTTGCAAGAGCAGCAGCGGTTTTGTCATTTAAACCTAAGTTTAAGATTGTGTCCATCATACCTGGCATACTAACACGAGCGCCAGAACGGACTGAGACTAAAAGTGGATTGTGGTCGCCACCGAATGTTTTTCCGGTTTTCTTTTCGACCGCTTTAATTGCATCGAAGACTTGTGTTCTAACGAAGTCTGGGATTTTTTTGCCACTTTCATAGTAGAGTGTGCAAGCTTCAGTGGAAATTGTAAATCCTTCTGGGACTGGGACACCAATGTGTGTCATTTCAGCTAAGCCGGCACCTTTACCACCTAAGAGTTCCTTACCTAATCCGTAAGCTTCCTCAAAGGCGTAAACATATTTCTTTTCAGCCATATTTTTCCTCCTAAGGGCATATCAAGTGAGCGTCTACGTATCACGCTCACCAGCGTTATATATTTTATCTCACAGGCGCATATATGTGGTAGTGGAATTATAAAAAATTTTGTTGTATCAACATTTTTTAAATCACGCTACTTAAACTGATAAAAGGTATCTTTAGATACATTTTATATGTATAAAAAACCTTACTGAAAAATTCAGTATTTCAAAATCAAAGACAAAAAAACTATAATTTATGTGGAGATGACGATTATGAATAATAAATTACCTCTTGTGTTAACCATTGATTTTGGAACACAATCCCTTCGTACCGCGCTTATAAATAATAAGGGTGAAATTGAAGCTATCGTGAAAAGAAAATACGAGCCAGCCTATATTTCCACTGATAAAGGTTATGCGGAACAAGACCCAGATTTCTATTATGACAATCTTGTCATATGTCTTAAAGAACTCGCCAAAGATAATAAAGATAAACTAGATCGAATTGTTGGAAGTACGATTGCTACTTTTAGAGATTCATCTGTTCAACTAGATAAAGATTATAAACCAGTTAGAAAATCAATTCTTTGGTTAGACCAACGTATGGCAAAGGGCTCTGAAAAGTACCATCTCCTCTATCGCGCATTATTTAGACTCGTGGGTATGGGCGAGACCATTAAACTCAACCGTAGCCGTACAATGGCACATTGGATTAAAGAAAACGAACCAGAGACATGGGCTAAAACAGAGAAATACGTAAATATTTCTACATATTTAACATATAAATTAACAGGCACCCTCGCTGATAGTGCTGCTAACTTGACTGGCCACTACCCAATGAACTTTAAAGCGAGAAAGTGGTATGGAGAAAAAGCTCTTAAAGGAGTTATCTTTGGTATACCACAAAGAATGCTTTTTGATTTAAAACAACCAGGAGAAGTAGTTGGTACAATCT
>JAEEGK010012307.1_pt1 | contig 19469 bp, 15 predicted proteins | sample 8958771 | NCBI WGS metagenome assembly JAEEGK01 (sample SAMN16246547, study PRJNA631951) | gut metagenome | biome: gut microbiome; feature: rumen; material: SC-attached | host: Bos | place: Iran: Karaj | collected 2018-10
ACAGGATGTACGTGCCGATGCCGGCTTCGTGCAGCTTGCGGTAGGAGTCCACGTCCGTCGCCGCGATATTGACATTGACGCGGCGGATGCTGTTCCCGCCTTCGCGGACGCTGTAGATGGTCTTGATACTGTCGATGATGTATTCCAGCGGGTTGTGGCGCGGGTCCTCACCGGCTTCGACGGCGAGGCGCTTGTGCCCGATCCGGATCAGGGCGCGGACTTCCTCCTCGATTTCCTGCTGGGAGAGTTTCCGGCGGGGAATCGTGCGGTTCTTGGCGTGATAGGGGCAGTATGTGCATCCGTTGATGCAGTAGTTCGACAGATACAGGGGGGCGAAAAGGACGATCCGGTTGCCGTAGAAACGGTGTTTGATCGAGGCAGCGAGGGAGTAGATCCTCTCTTCCAGTCCGGGTTCGTTGCAGTCCATCAGGATGGCGGCTTCCCGGTGGGTGAGCCCTTTGCACAGGGCGGCCTTTTCCAGGATTTCGAGCACGCGCTGGTGGTTGCCGCTTTCTCGGGCGGCCTCCTGGAGGGTGTCCATCACTTCTTCGTGACAGATGAATTCCTCCGCGTGGACAGACTTGGGATTATACATGAGCATATAGTGGATTAGGGACACAAATGTAGGGAAGATTTAGTATATTTGCAAACTATTAACAGTTGATATACGAGCCGAAATGACGCAGAACCAACATACCCTGCTTATCCTGGGCAAGGACCTCCTTTTCATCCTGGTCGCCCTGTTCCTGATCGTGAAGGGACGCTTCCTGGGCGCCATTGTCGGCGTGCTGGCGCTCATCTGGTACGGACGGGATTTTTCCTTCCGGATCAAGGCGCTGGGAAGCACGAAGGAGACCCGTCGTGACGTGGAACGCCCCTCCGAGCCGAAGCGCCCGGACGCCGCCCCCGCCGTGGACGACGGGAAGATCCAGGTCACGGACCTGTCCGGCGCCAAGGAAGTGGATTTCGAGAAGGAATAGGACGATGATTCCGCAGGAGACGGTACAACTCATTCTGGACACGGCGCGCGTCGAGGACGTCGTGGGCGATTTCGTGACGCTGAAGCGCCGCGGAAGCAGCCTGTGGGCCTGCTGTCCGTTCCACAACGAGAAGACACCGTCCTTCCATGTGGAGCCTTCCCGCGGCATCTACAAGTGCTTCGGCTGCGGCAAGTCCGGCACGGCCGTGGGCTTCGTGATGGAGTACGAGAAACTCTCCTACACGGAGGCCCTCAAGTACCTCGCCCGCAAGTACCACATCGAGGTGAAGGAGAAGGAGGAATCGGCCGAGGACATCGCCGCTCGCCAGCGGAACGAGAGTCTGCTCGCCGTCTCCGAGTTCGCCTTCAACTTCTACAAGGACCAACTTTCGACGGACGAAGGACGCGCCGTCGCCGTCCAGTATTTCCATTCCCGCGGCCTGGAAGACGAGACCATCGCCAAATACGGCCTGGGATGGGCCCCCAAGTCCAAGAACGCCCTCACCGAGGCGGCAAAGAAGGAAGGCTACAAGGACGAATACCTCCTGGAGACGGGCCTCTGCGCCCAGTGGGACGCGGACGGCTCCCTGCACGACCGGTTCTACGACCGGGTGATGTTCCCGATCCATTCGGTGAGCGGCCGCGTGATCGCCTTCGGCGGACGCACCCTGTTCACCGACAAGACCGTCGCCAAGTACGTGAATTCCAAGGAGTCGGAGATCTATGTCAAGTCCCGCTCCCTGTACGGCATCTATTTCGCCAAGTCCGCCATCTCGCGGGCCGACAAGTGCTACCTCGTGGAAGGCTACCTGGACGTGCTGTCCATGCATCAGTTGGGCATCACCAACGTCGTGGCCTCCAGCGGCACCTCCCTTACCGTGGAGCAGATCCGCCTCATCAAGCGGTTCACCGAGAACGTCACGATCATGTACGACGGTGACGCCGCCGGCATCCACGCCGCCCTCCGGGGCATCGACCTGATCCTGAAGGAGGGCATGAACGTGAAGGTGGTCCTCATCCCCGACGGCGACGACCCGGATTCCTACGCCCGGAAGCACACGCTGGAGGAGGTGGAAGCCTTCATCGCCGCGAACGAGCAGGACTTCATCGCCTTCAAGGCCGATCTCCTGCTGGGCGAGGCCGGCAACGACCCCCTCAAGCGGGCGAACCTCATCAACGACATCGCCGACACCGTGGCCGGCATCCCCGACGCGGTGAAGCGGTCGGTCTATACCGACACGATTTCGGCGAAGTTCCGGATCGATGCGGACATCCTTACCGACCGCGTCCGCCGCACCCGCGAGAAGATCCAGGGCGAGGAACGGTCGCAGGCACAGCGCGAAGCGGTCCGTGCCCGCCGCGAGGAAGAGGTCCGGCCGCAGGAGAACACTTACACGCCTCCCGTGAACGAACTCCGGGCCCTGGAGACGCAGAATCCGCTCCTGGCCCCTTCGGAACGCGAACTCCTGGGTTTCATCCTCACGGACGGCCGCACGCCGCTCACCTTCGAGAGCGATTCGGAGTTCTACGACCCCGAAGGTGCCCAGACCGTCGCGGAGTTCATCGACATGGCCCTCGGCGGCGATGGCATCGAATTCGCGAACGACGCCTATCGGCGCACGTACGCGGCCTATTTCGACCTCTACGACGCTGGCAAGGAGCAGGACGGGATCGTCCGGGACCTGATGAACGGCCCCGACGATGACATCCGCTTCGTCGTCTCGCAACTCTCGGACGACAAGTACACCCTTTCCGTCAAGCATTTCCGCGAGGCCCTGACCACCCGGGAATCCTGGCTCACGAACTTTGTACCCAAGGCCATCCTGGCCTATCATATCAAGCGGCTCCAGGCGGACCAGACCGCCCTGACGCGCGAACTCGCCACCGCCGGCCCCGACCGGCAGGTGGAGATCTTCGGCGCCCTGGGCCGCATCAACGAACTGAAGAAAAAGATCAACATCAAACTCGGAAGACTGAAATGAACGACCACAAGAGAACCCTCGTGACCTGTGCCCTTCCTTATGCGAACGGTCCCGTCCATATCGGCCACCTGGCCGGCGCCTACATTCCCGGCGACATCTATGTCCGCTACCTCCGGATGCGGGGGGAGGACGTCGTCTTCGTATGCGGCTCCGACGAGCACGGCGTGCCCATCACCATCAAGGCGCGCGCCCAGGGCGTCACCCCGCAGGACATCGTGGACAAGTACCACCAGGTGATGAAGGACGCCTTCACCGGGCTCGGCATCAACTTCGACATCTATTCCCGGACCACCTCCGGCGTCCATGACCGGACGGCCTCGGAGTTTTTCCGGAAACTGTATGACGAGGACAAGTTCATCACCAAGGAAACGGAGCAGTACTACGACGAGGAGGCGAAGACCTTCCTCGCGGACCGCTACATCGTGGGCACCTGCCCCAAGTGCGGCAATCCGGGCGCCTATGGTGACCAGTGCGAGAAATGCGGCTCCACGCTGAGCCCCGAGGAACTCCTCGATCCCCGCTCCGCCCTGTCCGGCTCCACGCCTAAGAAGGTGAAGACGAAGCATTGGTACCTGCCCCTGGACCAGTACGAGCCGTGGCTCCGCGACTGGATCCTGGAGCAGCACAAGGAATGGAAGACGAACGTGTACGGCCAGTGCAAGAGTTGGCTGGACGGCGGCCTGCAGCCCCGTGCCGTGAGCCGCGACCTGGACTGGGGCGTCCCGGTGCCGGTCGAGGGAGCCGAGGGCAAGGTCCTCTATGTCTGGTTCGACGCGCCCATCGGCTATATCTCCAACACCAAGGAACTTCTCCCGGAGAGTTGGGAGAAGTGGTGGAAGGACCCGGAGACCCGTCTCGTGCACTTCATCGGCAAGGACAACATCGTGTTCCACTGCATCGTGTTCCCGTCCATGCTCAAGGCCTACGGTGACTTCGTCCTCCCGGAGAACGTCCCCGCCAACGAGTTCCTGAACCTGGAAGGCGACAAGATCTCCACGTCCCGCAACTGGGCCGTCTGGGTCCACGAGTACGAGGAGCAGTTCCCGGGCCAGGAGGACGTGCTGCGGTATGTCCTGACGGCGAACGCCCCCGAAACCAAGGACAACGACTTCACCTGGAAGGACTTCCAGCAGCGCAACAACTCGGAACTGGTGGCCGTCTTCGGCAACTTCGTGAACCGCGCCGTGGTGCTCACGCACAAGTACTTCGCGGGTGTCGTCCCGGAGAACCGCAAGCCCGAGCCCATTGACGCGGAGACGCTTGCGTCCATCATCCCCTGCAAGGAGGCCCTGGAGAAATACATTGAGACCTTCCACTTCCGCGAGGCCCTGAAGGAGGCGATGAACATCGCCCGCATCGGCAACAAGTACATTTCCGACATGGAGCCCTGGAAGGTGGCGAAGACCGACATGGACCGTACCGCCTCCATCCTGTACACCTGCCTGCAGATCTGCGCCGACCTCGCCATCGCTTTCGAGCCCTTCACTCCCTTCAGCGCCGAGAAACTCCGCACCATCCTCCGCGTGGGCCTCGACGCCGGAACCGACCACCGCGCCGGTGAAGGTACCCCGACCGTGAACTTCTACAAGCCGGGTGAGGGCAAGGCCCTGCATACGGGTGCCGTTTCCACCGAAGGCATCGTCCTTTCATGGCCGATGCTGGGCACGCCCGAACTGTTGCCCGCCGGCCACGCCCTCGGCGAGAGCGTCCTGCTGTTCCAGAAGATCGAGGACAGCGTCGTGGACGCCCAGATTGCGCGCCTGGAAGCCATCCGGGCCGAGCGGGAGGCCGCCGAGGCGGCGAAGGCCGCGGCCGAAGCCGCCAGGAAGGTCGAGCCGCAGAAGCCGGAGGTCACCTTCGACCAGTTTGGCGCGATGGACATCCGCACCGCCACGGTCCTCGCGGCCGAGCGCGTGCCCAAGACCGACAAGTTGCTGAAACTCACCATCGACACGGGCATCGACACCCGGACCATCGTCTCCGGCATCGCCGAATACTACAGCCCGGAAGACATGGTGGGCAAGCAGATATGCATCCTTGCGAACCTCGCTCCCCGCACCATCCGCGGCATCGAGTCCAAGGGCATGATCCTCATGGCCAAGCAGGGCGACGGAAAGATGCGTTTCGTCACCCCGCAGGAAACCGTCGTGAACGGCGCCCAGATCAACTAGACTGTAAACTCCCCGAATATGAAAGCGACCAAAACCATCAATCCCAACCGGACCCGCCTGGGCAAGGCCACCTGGATCTCGCTCGGCGTCACGGTCCTGGTCATCATCCTGATGGCCTCCTGCTGTACCACCATCGACTCTGCGGCGGTGGGTATCAAATTCAAGAAGTGGTCCTCCAATGCGCAACTCCGCGGCGGCGTGGAAGGCACCTGCCGCGGCTGGGTGTGGTACAATCCCATCACCGAGAGCATTTTCGAGTATCCTACTTACATCCAGCGGGTTACGTACGAACCTTTCACCGTGAACCCCAAGGATGCGGCCATCTTCTCGATGACCCCGACCCTCGCATACCAGATTGACGAGAACAAGGCCGTGGACATCTTCGTGAAGTACCGCAAGCCCGTCCGCGAACTGGAGATGGGCTACATCAACACCTGTATCTTCGAGGCCTACCGTACCTGCGCGAACAACTACACGTCCGACGAACTGATGGCGAACCGCGCCAAGTTCGAGACCGAGGTCCGCGCCCGCCTGGACGAGTCCATGAACCGGGAAGGCTTCATCGTCCGCGAGTTCACCACCAAGATCGACCCGCCGGCCTCCCTTACCGAAGCGATCAACGCCAAGAACGAGGCCGTCCAGAACGCCCTCAAGGCCGAGAACAAGGTGAAGGAAGCCGAGGCGGAAGCCAAGATCGCCATCGCCAAGGCGAAGGGTGAGGCCGAGGCCCAGAAGATCCAGGGTGACGGCGAGGCCTACTACAACCGCGTGGTGGCCGCCTCCCTGAACGCCCTCCTCGTCCAGCAGTACGCCATCGAGAAGTGGAACGGCGAACTCCCGCAGTTCAACGGCTCCAGCGCCCTGCCGTTCATCAACCTGAACAAGTAGCCTGTGTCGATGGTGGTCCAACGGATGGACCGCCATCGGCAAAAACAGGGGTATAACGCTGAAGGTGGTCCAATGACTGGACCACCTTCAGCAGTTCATGCAGGAGTCGGGGCCGTTTACAGGTAAATCAGCCGCGAGAGGGTGTCCGGCGCGAAGAGGCGGCGGGCCATGGCCTGCAGGGCCTCGGGCGTGACGGCCTCGATGCGGGCGCGCATCTGGGCGGAGGTGTCGATGCGGCCCCAGGCGAGCAGGCTCTTGCCCATGGACAGGCACTGCGCCTCGCCGTTGTCGGAGGAGATGGCGAGTTGGCCGAGGAGTTGTTTCCGGTAGGCCTTGAGGGTGCGCTCGGAGAGCGGCACGTCACGGAGGCGCCCGAGGATCCGGTCGATGGCCGTGAGGCACCGTTCCAGGTTGGGCTTGTCGCAGCCGAAGGTGATGGCGGCAATGCCGGTGTCGGCATATTGCGTGTAGGTGCATTCCACACCGTACACCCAGCCGTTCTTTTCGCGCAATTCCTTGTTCAGCAGGGAGTTTGAGGCCGGACCGCCGAGGATGTTGCACAGCATGGCGGCCGTGATGCGGTCCTCCTGGTCATAAAGGGACGGCGCACGGTTCCCGATGACTGCGTTCACCTCGTGGTTCCGCTTGTCTACGGTTTTATCGAAAGGTGCGGCCCAGGGAGATTCCTTCGCTTCGCTCGGAATGACAGGAATGCCTTCACTTGGAACGAGAGACTCCATTTCATTCCGAACCGGTGGAGCCGGTGAAGGGGTCCTATCTCCGAACAGTTTCGCCACCAGTCCCAGCACACGTTTTTCCAGCAGTTTCTCGTCCAGGTCCGCGACGACCGTAAAGGCCATCCGCTCCGGGACGAAGAAGGTCTTCAGGAAACGGCGCAGGTCCTCCGGGCGGATGCGTTTCACGGATGCGGCCGTGCCCAGGATGGGGAGGCCCAGGGGATGTCCCTCGAAAAGCATGCCCTCGAACCGGTCATAGACGTCTTCGGCCGGATTGTCCTTGTAGGAAATGATCTCGTCCAGGACGACGCCCCGTTCGGTTTCGATCTCGGCGTCGGGGAAGGTAGCCTCCGTCGCCAGTTCGAAGAGCAGGCGGGCGGCCTTGCCCAGGTCCTCCTTCAGGACCGTGGCGTGGAGGACGATCTCCTCCTTGGTGGTGTAGGCGTTGAGTTCGCCGCCCAGCCGGTCCAGGTAACCGGCGATGACGGCGGCGCTTTTCCGGGTCGTGCCCCGGAACATCGTATGCTCCGTGAAATGGGCGATTCCGTTCGGGAAACCGCCTTCGTCCCGTGTCCCGCAGCGGATGCTCAGGGCGCAGTAACCGACGGCGGACCCGCCGCGCCGGACGGCGTACCGGAGTCCGCAGGGTGCCGTTCCGTTCCGCATTACCGTTTCTTCGAAATCCGTTTCAGGTCCTCGGCGAGGAAGCCGGGGGCGTTCTTCGCATTGACCTTGTGCTTGCGGATGTAGTAGAGGGTGTCCGTATCGGCCTCGAGGAGCATCTTGTAACTCCAGGTGCCGGCGGAGACGGTGTAACTGACCAGCGTGTTGTAGGTCTTGTCCGTGTAGGCCTTGTCGGCCTCGTCCTCATCGCAGAGGATGATGTCCTCGTCCAGGTATTTCTCGACGTCCTTTTCGGAGACGGACTCGGAGACGTCCTCACGGGCCAGGTAGATGCGCTTGATGCCGCCCTTCCGGTCGAAGTTCCCGTTGAACCAGTTCATGCCGGAATAGGCGGCCTTTTCGGATTCCATCGCCTGGAGGGCGAACTCCTGGACGCCCTTCACGAGTGCCGGCAGGTACACGAGTTCCCGTCCGTCACCGCCATCTGCGGGGCAGAGCGGCAGGGAGATGACCTCGGTGCGGAGGGCGACGTTGTCTCCCTTGTCGGCCCCGCCCTTCTCCAGGGTCAGGAACCGGACCATCGGGGCCTCCTCGCCCTTGGCCTGGCCGGCCGTGATCACGAGGAAGTAGTACTTGTCCGATTTCTTGAGGGATTCGTATTCGGCCATGGGGCAGAACTCGAAGGGGGACGCCGTCCAGATGTCCACCACCTCCTGCCTCAGGGCGCCGTCGAGGACTTCGTTCCCGCACATCACCACTTTGGTGATCTTGTCGGAAAAGTCCGCGAACATGTGTTTCCGGGTCGTTACCTTGCCTTGCGCGAACAGGGAAAGGCTCACGCAGAGCAGGGTGAAGAGGGTAGTCAGTCGCTTCATATTCATACGTTCTTTCCATACAAAGATAGTGCTACGCCCCGGTTTTTCAAAATAACTTGTTATCTTTGTAAGTTATGAGTCAGTATATCGTATCGGCACGCAAATACCGGCCGGACTCCTTCGAGACCCTTCTCGGCCAGGACAATATCGCCCGGACCCTGTCCAACTCCATCAAGCGGGGGCAACTGGCCCACGCCTATCTCTTCTGCGGTCCGCGCGGGGTGGGGAAGACCACCACGGCGCGCATCTTCGCGAAGATGATCAACTGCGCCCATCCCGGACCGGACATGGAGCCCTGCGGGGAGTGCGAGTCCTGCGTTTCCTTCCAGGAAGGCCGGTCCTACTGCATCCATGAACTCGACGCCGCGTCCAACAACGGAGTGGACGACATCAAGGCCCTGATCGAGAAGGTGCAGGTGCCGCCGCAGGTGGGGAAGTACAGCGTCTATATCATCGACGAGGTCCACATGCTGTCGCAGGCTGCCTTCAACGCCTTCCTCAAGACCCTGGAGGAACCGCCGGCACATGCGATCTTCGTCCTCGCCACCACCGAGAAGCACAAGATCCTCCCCACGATCCTGTCCCGCTGCCAGACCTATGACTTCAACCGCATCAGCATCCCCGACATGGTCCGGAACCTCCGCGGCATCGCCGCCAAGGAAGGAATCGCGATCGACGACGGGGCCCTCCACGTGATCGCCCAGAAGGCCGATGGCGCCATGCGAGACGCCCTGACGATCTTCGACCAGACGGTCGCGTTCTGCGGGACGGACATCCACTACGAGGATGTGGTCCGGAACCTGAACGTGCTGGATTACGACTACAGTTTCGGGATGGTGGAGAACTTCCTGTCCGGAAGTTACGCCGCCGCCCTGTCCTCCTTCGACGAAATCCTGTCCAAGGGCTTCAACGCCCTGCATTTCGTGGCCGCGCTGAGTTCGCACCTGCGTGACCTCGTGGTCGCCCGCACGGCCGGGCTGGACGCTCTGCTGGAACTTCCGGATTCCCTGAAGCAGCGCTACCGCGACCAGGCGGCCCGCTGCCCGCTCCAGTTCCTGTATGATGCCCTGAACGTCACCACGGCCTGCGAAGCCGGCTACAAGGCGGCGGTGAACCCTCGTCTGCATATCGAGTTCGCCCTGATGAAACTCAGTTTCCTCACGGGGCGCACGGAGGTCTCCACGGCGCCTCGGCCGGTCCAGATTCCTTCACCTGCCGCGCAGGTCCGGAATGAAAAGCCGGCGCCTGCCGCATCGGTTGCACCTGCAGCCGTTCCGAGCGAAGCCCCTGCTGTCATTCCGAGCGAAGCGAAGGAATCTCCCGCTCCCGCCCCCGCCGACAAGACCGCCGTCGCCGCACCGCCCGTTCCCGAGCGGAGGCGCCGTCCCAAGACCGGATCGGCCCTTTCCATGAATGCGATCATGGAGGAGAAGGAAGAGAAACCGGTGGAGGAGGCGCCCGCGAATGCGGAGGCCGTCCTTCCGGACGACGACACCGTCCGCGCCCGCTGGAAGGAACTGATTCCCAAGTACGAGTCCCAGCCACGCCTGGCCAGTGCCCTGGCGAAGACCCATCTCCGGATGACGGAAGAGGGCGGCGTCAAGTCCGTCTATTTCTCGGTGGCCAACGCCTCGCAGAAGAAGTGGATTGAAGACAAGATCCTCCGCGACCTGGAAACCTCCTTCCGCGAAATCCTTTCCTGCCGGAAGGTCAATGTCCATGTGGACGACATTCCCGAGGAAGAGCCTACCGAAAAGGTTCCTTACATGCCCGAGGAAAAGGCGAAGGACCTGATGGACAAGCACCCCGAAGTGAGAGCATTCGTGGCCGACCTCGGCCTCGACACCAAATAGCCTGCATATCATGAAATTACGCGCTGAGAATTTAGTGAAGAAATACGGCGTCCGCACGGTCGTGAAGGGCGTCTCGATGGAAGTGAACCAGGGCGAGATCGTCGGCTTCCTGGGCCCGAACGGCGCCGGCAAGACCACGAGTTTCTACATGATCACCGGCCAGATCGTCCCGAACGAGGGCCGCATCTTCATCGACGACGACGAACTGACGGGCCTTCCCATGTACAAGCGCTCCCAGAAGGGCGTCGGCTACCTGCCGCAGGAGGCTTCCGTCTTCCGCAAGATGTCGGTGGAGGACAACATCATGTCCGTGATGGAGATGACCCGGATGACCCGGGCCGAGCGGGAAGCCCGCCTGGAGCAACTCATCGACGAGTTCAACCTCTCGAAGGTCCGCAAGTCCAAAGGCATCCAACTCTCCGGCGGCGAGCGGCGGCGCTGCGAAATCGCCCGCGCCCTCGCCGTGGACCCGAAGTTCATCCTGCTCGACGAACCCTTCGCTGGCGTCGATCCGATCGCCGTGGAGGACATCCAGTACATCATCGCCAAACTCAAATACCGCAACATCGGCGTCATCATCACGGACCACAACGTGGGTGAGACGCTCGCCATCACGGACCGCGCCTACCTCCTGTACGAAGGCACCATCCTCCAGGAAGGCACCCCCGAGGAACTGGCCGCCGACGAAGACGTCCGCACCAAGTACCTCGGCACGGGCTTCCGGCTCAAGCGCTCCGTGAGCGTCGAGCGCGCCCGCCGCGAAGCCGAAGCCGAGGCCGAAGCCGAAGCCGCCGCCCGAGCCGCCGCAGAAGCCACTCCGGCCCCGGCCCCCGCTCCGGAACCCGCGCCTGCCCCCGACGCTATTCCGGGCGACGCGAAGGAATCTGGCGAAAATCCGCAGGCCTCCGAATAGTTTGGCACACCCCTTGCATTATACTAAGCCGGTTAGTTTAAAGTTGGTTTAGTTAATAAGGTACAATTAAGGCGAGTCGTGAGACCCGCCTTTTTTGTTTCCAACTAGTGGGCTTACAGTGCCCGCACCGCTCCCGCTACGGCCTCGAGGAGCCATTTCGGGGTGGAGGTGGCGCCGCAGACGCCGACGCGGTCGCCGGGACGGAGCCAGGCGGGATCGATGTCCGCAGGAGAGCCGATCCGGTAGGACCGCGGGTTTTCGCGGCGGCACAGGTCGAAGAGGACGCGGCCGTTGGAACTGGATTCGCCGGCGACGAAGAGGATCAGGTCGTGGGAGCGGGCGAAGGCGGCCAGGTGGCCGTGCCGGTTCGCGACCTGGGCGCAGATGGTGTCGTGGACGGTCAGGGCGCCGGCGAGGGCGTCGGTCCGGACTCCCCGGACGGCGGCCATCCGCTCGGCGAGGACGCCGCACACTTCCGCGTACTCGGACGGGCTCTTGGTGGTTTGGGAGAAGATTTCCACGGGCTGGTTGAAGTCGATGGAGGGGAGAGCCTCCTCCAGCATCGTGCGGCTCTCCACCACGATGGCATCGCCGCCGACCTGGCCCAGCAGGCCCAGAACCTCGGCATGGCCGATTTTTCCGAAGATAAGGAGCGTGCCGTGGAAGCCGTCCGCATGCAGGCGGGCGTAGGCTTCACGGATGTGCTGCTGGAGTTTGAGCACCACGGGGCAGGTACAGTCGATGACCGTGAGGCCGCGGTCGCGGGCGGCGGCATAGGTGGCCGGCGGTTCGCCGTGGGCGCGGATCAGGACGGTTTCCCCTGCGGGGACGTCCGGGATGGACGCGACCGTCCGGAGCCCGCGCGCTCCGAGGCGGTCGAGTTCGGCTTCGTTGTGGACGATGGCACCGAGGGAATAGAGGTGGTCCTGCCCGCTGAGGAAACGCTCCGCCTGGGAAATGGCGCGGATCACGCCCCCGCAGAAGCCGGACTGGCTGTCGATTTCGACCGTCACCATGACAGGGCCGGGGCCTCGAGGATGCCGAACTTGCCCTGGATGACGCCCAGTACCCAGACCAGTTCCTCGTGGAGGGTCATGTGCGTGTTGTCCATCACAAAGGCGTCCTCCGGCTGGCGGAGGGGCGAGGTTTCCCGGTGGGAGTCGATGTAGTCGCGTTCCGAGAGGTTCTTGACGATGTCCTCGAAGACGGGCGTATCGCCCTTCTCCACCATCTCGTCGTAGCGGCGCTGGGCGCGGACCTGGGGATCGGCCACCATGAAGACTTTCAGTTCCGCGTTCGGGAACACCGTGGTGCCGATGTCGCGGCCGTCCATGATCACGCGTCCGCCCTCGGAGAAGGCGCGGAGCCGCTTGTCCACATAGTTCCGCACGAACGGGATGGCCGATACGGGACTCACGTGCGAGGACACGGCCAGGGTGCGGATCTCCGTCTCGATGCAGCGCTCGCCCAGGTACAGGCAGGTTTTCCCGTCGATGTTGCGGAAGTGGAGGTCGAGGCTTTCGATATCGGCCTGCAGGGCCTTTTCGTCGATGGTGCCGTCCTCCGCGACCATCCCGCTTTCCATCGCGAAGAGCGTGACGCCGCGGTACATCGCGCCGCTGTCCAGGTACAGGAATCCGAATTCCTTCGCAACCATCTTGGCGAAGGTGCTCTTGCCGGTGGCCGAGAAGCCGTCAACGGCGATGATGATGTCAGGAACGTTCATAATCTTTCACGGATGAGTCTTACAAATGTAGAAAAAAAAGTCCGTATATTTGCATAAATGTTTTCGAGACCATGAAGATTCTGATTGTTGACGACGAGCGTTCCATCCGCAATTCCCTGAAGGAGATCCTGGAGATGGAGGACTACCAGGTGGACACGGCCGAGAACGGCACCGTCGCCTGCGAGAAAGCGGAAAAGGAGAAGTACGACGCCATATTCTGCGATATCAAGATGCCCGGGATGGACGGTACCGAAGTCCTCCAGAAACTCGTTGCCGACGGGGTCGAGACCCCGATCGTGATGATTTCCGGCCACGCCGACATCGACACGGCCGTGGACTGCATCAAGAAGGGCGCCTTCGACTTCATCGAGAAGCCCCTGGACCTGAACCGCATCCTCATCACCATCAAGAACGCCACCGACAAGGCGAACCTCGTCACCCAGACCAAGATCCTCAAGAAGAAGGTGTACGGGCAGGAGATGGTGGGTCAGTCCGAGGGCATGCGGCACATCCGCGAAATGATCGACAAAGTCGCCCCCACCGACGCCAGCGTCCTCATCACCGGCGCCAACGGCTCCGGCAAGGAGCTTGTCGCCCGCAGCCTGCACCAGCTCTCGCAAAGGTCCATGATGCCGTATGTCGAGGTGAACTGCGCGGCCATCCCTTCCGAGCTCATCGAGAGCGAGCTCTTCGGTCACGAGAAAGGCTCGTTCACGTCAGCCATCAAGCAGCACAAGGGCAAGTTCGAGCAGGCCGACGGCGGCACCCTTTTCCTCGACGAGATCGGTGACATGTCCCTCGCCGCCCAGGCCAAGGTTCTCCGCGTCCTGCAGGAACGCAAGATTTCCCGCGTGGGATCCGACAAGGACATCACCGTGAACGTCCGCGTGGTCTCCGCCACGAACAAGAACCTGGCGGAGGAGATCAAGAAAGGCACATTCCGCGAAGACCTCTACCACCGTCTCAGCGTCATCGTCATCAAGGTTCCCACCCTGGACGAGCGCAAGGACGACATCCCTCTGCTGATCAGCCATTTCCTGGACCAGATCTGCTCCGAGACCGCCATGCCCCGCAAGGAGTTCTCCCCGGAGGCCGTCGACATGCTGGTGAAGAAATCCTGGACCGGCAACATCCGCGAGCTCCGCAACGTCGTCGAACGCCTCCTCATCCTGGGCGGCAACCCCGTAAGCGTGAAGGATATCGAGGATTACGTGTTCTAGGTTCCCGGTCAAACCGGGAATGACGGAGGAACCGAAATCGGCACAAAAAAGCCGGCCCGGACGGGGTCGGCTTTATGGTTTCTGTCGGAAAACTTATTTCACGCGCTGGCCATAGGAGCGGTCGGTGGTGTTGACGGTGATGATTTCACCGGTCTCGATGAAGAGGGGGACCATGATCTTGGCGCCGGTCTCCAGGGTGACTTCCTTCAGGGCGGAGGTGGAGGCGGTGTTGCCCTTCACGGCGGGCTCGCTGTAGGTGACTTCGAGGGTCACGTAGGTCGGGAGCTCGCAGGTGAGGCAGCGCTCTTCGGGCTCGGTGAGGAACATCATCTCCACGCGCTGGCCTTCTTTCATGAGGTCGGCGTTCTCCACGACGTCGTGGGGGAGGGTGATCTGCTCGTAGGTTTCTTCGTGCATGAAGTTGAAGGCCTCGCCGTCATCGTAAAGATACTGGTAGGGACGGCGCTCGACGGTGATGGTGTCGAGCTTGACACCCGCGGTGAAGGTGTTTTCGAGGATGCGGCCGTTTTCGAGGTTGCGGAGCTTGGTCTTGACAAAGGCGGGACCCTTGCCGGGTTTCACGTGCTGGAAATACACCACGACGCAGGGCTTGCCGTTGAACATGATGTACATTCCGTTCTTGAGGTCAGCTGTTGTTGCCATATAAAAATGAATTAATCGTTATTTCGCGGTTCAGCACGCAAAAATAACGATTTGCCTGATTTTATGCAAATTTAGTTAATAGACCGCCGTTTGTCTATCGATCTTGAACTGCTGGATTTGATAGGTCCCGTCGGCCTTCGAGGAGACGAAGATGGTGACGATGAAGACTTCGCCGCCGGCGTTCAGCTGGCCCAGGGCGTATTTCATGTTGGAGCGGGAGGCCTTGTGGGAGATGTCGAAGGAGCGGGGGGTGTAGGCGTCGAAGAAGGTCTTGACGATCTGGCGGGCCTGGGTTTTGGAACAGTTGCGGGTGGAGGAGATGATGGAGACTTCCAGATTGTCGGCGAACCAGGCGGAGAGGCTGGCGGCGTCACCCTGGGAAATGTATTTGCCGATGGGGACAAAGACGTCATAGCCTTTGTCCTGGGCGGAGAGCCCCGTAACGGTAAGCAGCAGGAGGGCTGCAAGCGTTGTCAAGAACCGTTTCATCGGCTCTCATTGCTTGCAAATACCGAGCCGAAAAGTTATCTTTGCGCTTGTAAATGGATGTGAAACTCGTGACTGTCGGGAAGACCGACGTGAAGTGGGTGAAGGAGGGCCTGGATCTGTACGTGTCCCGGCTCCGGCATTATGCGCCCTTCTCCCTGGTCGAGATTCCCCAGCTGAAGAACGTGTCGGCATTCACCCAGGACCAGATCAAAGAGAAGGAAGGGGAGTTGATCCTGAAGCAGGTCGCTCCCGGAGACAGCGTCGTTCTTCTGGACGAACGGGGGAAGGAGTACCGTTCCGTCGAATGGGCGGAATGGATCCGGCAGCGGCTGGCCCGGGGCGGAAAGGGCCTGGTTTTCGTCATCGGCGGCGCCTACGGCTTCTCGCAGGCGGTCTATGACCGGGCCGAAGGGATGGTCTCCCTGTCCCGGATGACTTTTTCCCACCAGATGGTGAGAACGATTTTTGCAGAACAGCTGTACCGGGCTTTCACCATCATCCGGGGAGAGCCCTATCACCATGAATAAAACCCTCCGCATACGGTTCTGGTCGGGGGTGGCGGTTCTTGCCGTCGCCCTGACGCTGCTGGCGGCGTCCCTGCTTGCCAACCAGTCCGACCCGGACACCGCCTCGGCGGCCCGGGACCTCGGCCGCCGGGTGGAGGAGCGCCTGGCGCTGCTGGACAGCTACGCCGAACAGGCGTTGGAGGCTGATCCGGCGTCCTGGCTCCGGCTGGAGGACCTGCCGGAGGACATGGTTGTCTACCGCTACAGGGAGGACACCCTCAAGTCCTGGACGCATCAGTTCACCCTCCGCAACGATGACATCCGTTCCCGGACCCTCATTCAGCGGCTGGGGGACGGAAGGAGCAACGCGTCCTCTCCGCTTGCGGCGCTGACATCGACCCTGACCTATGTCAACTATGGCCCCAAGTGGTATCTGGCGCGGTCCGTCCGGGAAGGGGAGGTGACCGTAATCGTGGGCCTCGAAGTCGTCAATGAACTGAAATCCAGCCCCTTCAACGGGGTGAATCCGCGTTTCCGTCTGGGGGACCGCTACTCGGTGCGCCCGCTCACGGCCAGCGTCGGCGTCCCCGTGGTGGCGAACGGGGCGCCTGTTTTCAAAATCGCTTCGGAGACGGTCTCCGACCCGGAACGTCACAACGTCATCCTGTTCTGGCTGTCCATCGTGCTGTTCCTCGCGGGCACGCTCCTGCTCCTGTCGGTGAAACGGACGGTGCCGGCCGCGCTCGGAACGGCGCTGCTCCAGACCGTCTTCCTCGGCGGCATCTACCTGTACGGCCGCCGGCTCGGCCAGGCTTCCCAGCTGTTCTCTCCGCTTCTGTACGCCGACGGGCCTTTCCTCTATTCCCTGGGGGCGGTGGTGCTGATCAATCTGCTGGTGACCTTCGTGGTCATCGACCTGTATATGATCCGCCGGACCCTGCTGGAATGGTTCCGCCGCAGGGAGTCGCGCTTTCTGGAGATCGGGGCGGTCGTGGCGGCCTCGGCCGTCATCGTGGCCATCGGCGCGTACATCCATGTCACCTTCAAGAGCATCGTCTTCAACTCCGGCATCTGCCTGGAACTGTACAAGGTCAATCTGATCGACCGCTACACCACGGTCGTGTATCTGTCCTTCCTGGCCCTGACCCTGACTCTCCCGCTGCTGGTGCATCTCATGTCGCCGTTTATCCGGTATCTCACCGGCTTCCGGTACGACATGTTCTCGCGGACCGGCCGGCTTGTTTTCGCCCTCGTCGCCGGCGCCTATTTCGCGGCCGCATCCTCCTTCCTGGGCTTCCGGAAGGAGCAGAACCGGGTCGAAGTGTGGGCGAACCGCCTGGCGATGGACCGGGACATCAGCCTGGAACTCCAGCTCCGGGCCGCGGAAGGCGCCATTGCGGGGGACTCCGTAATCGGAGCCCTGTCCCTGCTGGACAACAGCCACGAGATGATTCGGGGGCGCCTGACCAACTCGTACCTGACCCGGATTTCCCAGGACTACGACATCTCCGTCATCATCCCGACACCCTCGCTCGCGACGGACGTGCTGTTCAACGAACGGATCCGGAGCGGGGTGCGCCTCGCCGACAATTCGCATTTCTTCTACAGCACCGGCACGAACGGCCGGGCGCAGTATTCCGGTCTCTTCTCCTATTTCACGCCCGGTTACGGGGCTTCCTCGGTCCTGGTGCTGGTGGAATCCAAGTCCAACCGGGAGGACCGCGGCTACCTGAGTCTGCTGGGCCTGTCCGAACCGGGCCGCGTCTCCATCCCTTCCTACTATTCCTACGCCCGCTATGTGGACGACCACCTGGTTCTCTACAAGGGCGATTTCCCTTATGCGACGGTCGTTTCCGACCGCTTCCGCCAGCTGGTCGCGGCGCATTCGGAAGGCAGCGTCGTGCTGGACGGCTACACGCACTTCGTGCAGACGGTTTCGGACGGCGAGCTGGTGGTCATCTCCCGCGAGAAGACGGAGTTCCTCAACTATATCGTGGAGGGTGTCCTGTTCGGGATTCTGGCCTACCTGCTGCTCAGCATTCCGGGTTTCCGTTTCCGTCGGCGCCGGTCCGGAGAAAGGAACTATTACCGCACGCGCATCAACGTGGTGCTGTACATGTCCCTCATCCTCACGCTGGTGGCGATGGCGGCTTTCAGCGTCTATTTCGTCTACCGGCGCAACAATGCCGACCTCCAGAACATCATGACCTCCCGCATCACGACGCTCCAGTCGATGCTGCAGGGCGGCCTGCGCGGGGCGGTGAGCGAAGACGACCTGCGCTCCCAGGGGGCGCGGAGCGTCGTGGAATCGGCCGGCAACGACCTCAAGTGCGACATCACCCTGTTTACGCCGGACGGGCGGATGGTCCTGTCCACCACGCCCGAAGTCTACGACCGGATGGTGACGGGCAGCCGCATCGCGGAGGAGGCATACTACAACATCGTGCTCCAGCACCGCCGCTACAGCATCCAGGCCGAACGGCTGGGCAACCGCCGCTATTACGCCCTGTACGCCCCGATTCTCAATGCCGACGGCGACATGGTCGCCATCGCATCTTCTCCGTATACCGAGCAGAGCTACGATTTCGAGAACGAGGCGCTGGTCCACATCGCCTCCATCATCACGGTCTTCCTCCTCCTGCTGATGATCGCCCGCGTGGTCACGGTGGAGGTCATCGCGCGTATGTTCCGGCCGCTCAGCGAGATGGGCCGCAAGATGAAGGTGTCCGACGTGGACCACCTGGAATACATCATCTATGACCAGGAAGACGAGCTGACCTCCCTCGTGCGCTCCTACAACCTGATGGTCCACGACCTGTCGGATTCCACCCGGCAGCTGGCCCAGGCCGAGCGGGACAAGGCCTGGAGCGCGATGGCCCGCCAGGTGGCCCACGAAATCAAGAACCCGCTCACTCCGATCAAGCTCCAGCTGCAGATGCTCATCCGGATGAAGCAGTCCGGACGGCCGGGCTGGGAGGACAAGTTCGAGGAGGTGTCCGCCACCATCCTGGAGCACATCGACATCCTCGCCGACACCGCCAATGAATTCTCGACCTTCGCCAAGCTGTACTCCGAAGAGCCGGTGCTCATCGACCTGGACACCCTGATCCGGGAGGAGGTCGCCATGTTCGACGCCCGTGACGACGTCTCTTTCTCCTATTACGGACTGGAAGGAGCCGAGGTGATGGGCCCGAAACCGCAGCTCACCCGCGTCCTGGTGAATCTGGTGACCAACGCCGTGCAGGCTTTGGAGGGCCGTACGGACGGGAAGGTCGTGGTATCCCTCCGGAACTCCGTGAAGGAAGGCTTCTATGACATCGTGGTCGAGGACAACGGCCCCGGCGTGAAGGAGGAGAACCGGGCGAAGCTGTTCACCCCGGACTTCACCACCAAGTCGCACGGAACGGGCCTCGGACTGGCCATCTGCCGCAACATCGTGGAGCGCTGCGGAGGTGAAATCGGCTATTCGAAATCTTTCACCCTGGGCGGCGCCTGTTTCACGGTCCGATATCCCAAAATCTCGAAATAATTTCCTATCTTTGCGCCGGAAAACGGGAGGACCATGAAGATCAAGACCGCCATATTCTCCGGCAGCAGCACCCGGGTGGAACAGAAGCCCGCGCGGAAACTGCCCGAGTTCGCCTTCATCGGCCGCTCCAATGTGGGCAAATCCTCGCTCATCAACGCCCTGACCGGCAACTCCAAGCTGGCGAAAACCTCGCAGACGCCGGGCAAGACGCAGCTCGTGAACCATTTCCTCATCAACGACAACTGGTACCTCGTGGACCTTCCCGGCTACGGGTACGCCCGGCTTCCGGACAAGGAGCGGGCGAAGCTCCGCCA
>JAEEGK010012311.1_pt1 | contig 19461 bp, 18 predicted proteins | sample 8958771 | NCBI WGS metagenome assembly JAEEGK01 (sample SAMN16246547, study PRJNA631951) | gut metagenome | biome: gut microbiome; feature: rumen; material: SC-attached | host: Bos | place: Iran: Karaj | collected 2018-10
GCCTACACCTTCGGCGACGACATCGTGGCCTCTGTCCGTCGCCTCGGCCTCATCCTCTTCCGGATAGCGATGATCCTTTCAGTCCTTCGCCTCATGGATTCCTTTCCTGCTGCCTCAAAAACCGCTCTGCTCTCCGAAGTCAAAAAGTCGAAGCGCATTGTCTGCACCGACATCGACTTCCAGTCAGCCCTTGACATTGTCAAGGTGCTTCTCCTTCACACCGTCGAAGTGTACCAATCCCTTCCACGGCATTCTTACGAACGCCTGGCCACCATCGCGCCCAAAGGCTCGCGTCAGCTCGCCGAGGCATCGCGTTCGCGCTTCCTCAATGCGCTCCCCAACGCCTTCGACCGTCCCACCTACATCGAAGTCGCTGCTTCGCTCAACATCACCGACAAAACCGCCGAGCGTTACATCCGTGAGTTCTGTACCTCTGGCCAGCTCGACCATCCTTCCAATGGCCAGTACCTCAAAACCTCATCGCGGACGTGATCCGCGACCTCATCGCGGACGTGATCCGCGACCTCATCGCGGACGTGATCCGCCACCTCATCGCGGGCTTGACCCGCGACCTCATCCCCAACTGAACAACTTTAAACTGCAAACTAAAATGATTTACACCATTTACATCAGCACTTACTCAGTGCCAGCCTACGCGGCCATTCATTCCATAGTGATAAAGTCCCATGTCATCAAACGCGAATTATTATTTGTCGCTTATCACTGCACCATTACAACCCGAAAAGGCCCTGAGCTTTACAACAAGCTGCTCTCAGCCTTCCAAGAAGCAGGCATCCCCAAAGGTGCCTATAAAATCAGAATTGAACCACCTTTAGACCCTCCAAAGGGCAGTAACGACAAACATGGGGCTGCTCCCCGTGTAAAGTACAGTAGGCCACAATCCAATGACTCCAACCCCGAAGGGGTGACCCGACCCTAACCAGGGGTTTCAACCCCTGGCATGTCAGACCCTGAGAGGTCGTAAGCACGAAAGTACGTAAGCACGCATAACGCTTCCCCCTCTCAGAGGGGGTCAGGGGGAGTTACCTCACCGCCACCTTCTCTGTGAAAATCCTCCCTTCCGCATCCGCAATACGCAGCATATAAACTCCTTGCGGCAAGTCTGCAACGGGAATTTCATTCGCATCGCGCACGGTCTTCACCAACTGCCCGAGGGCATTGTAGACCTGCGCTTCGGCGGGTTCTATGCCTTCTATTGTCACTTTTTCCTTTGCCGGATTGGGATATATCGAAATCGTTTGCGTATCGTTTTCTTCAGGAAGGTTTTGATATAGAGGATTGATGTAATCGCAATTGTTCCAGTAATAACTGACATGACCTATTTCCGTATCAGAGTAGCACCTCAAATAACCTCCTTCATTAGCATCGAATGTCCAATGATCTTCTGGAAACAAATAAACGCCTATAGGTCCAATCCGTTCAATGACTCTAATCGTATAAGGCTGTTGGCCATACATATAATTCCCATATCCCCAATTAGAATCTTCTGCGTCAATAATATCAATGTATCGTAATTCTACACCATTGATGTTGACAGTTCCTTTTACTTGTAGAACCATAAAACCAGCCGTATCGCCAATTATGTAATCTTGTTCAACAGGGATTGTCCAGAAGTCGCCAACATTGGCACCAAAATCAAACCATTTCATAAAGGATTGATTCCGATATAGATAAACGACATCTCCCGAGCACATTACAAACTCTGAAGGCAAATGATGTTCAAAAACACCTTCTTCTCCGTGAAGGAAAGGATCATCCAAATAAACAACTCGTTTTTTTTCAAGTTCCATGCAATTGAATCCATCTATTATGGTGTCTTTTGTTGCCTTTATATTGATATAACCTTCTTCAAACATCCCATAGTAATTATAATGCCACTCGGCTCCCAAAGGCGCAAAAACAATGTTGCTTTTCTGGGCTGTCGCCCCTCCCGCCATCAGCAGGAGCACAAGCAGGGTGTAAATTCTTGTTGCTTTCATATTTATATTAGTCTTATTTGTCCTATAAGTCTCACTTCGTTAGCACGATAGTACGCATAACGTTAGCACGAAAAAAAACACTACCTCACCATCACCTTCTCCAAAAAGATTCTCCCTTCCTTATCCCTAATCCTCACCAAATAAACCCCATCCACCAATCCGCTCAAATCAATCTCATTCGTCCCCCGCACGGTCTTCACCACCTGCCCAAGGGCATTATAAACATTCACTTCCGCAGCTTCAATACCTTCAACAATTACCCTATCTTTTGCCGGATTAGGATAGACATTGATCTGCAAAGCTTTTTCTTCAACGCCATTGACAGGAATCATCGCCGACTTGTAAACGAATCCGTTTTCAGCGGCAATGTAGAAAACCGTGTCCACGCCATCAACCGCATACAAATCCCGGCATTGCACCATACCGTTGTTCTCACACTCCGGAATGCCTTGTTTGACCCATTCGCAGTGTTCCCATCCATCCTTCATAATGTATGGGTTCGTGTCTGTCGAACCTTTCGTCAAAGTCATGCCAATTAGAATGCACCCATAAGTGTCTGACGTGTATTTGCTATGGCTCACATTCCACATACCGTAATAATCCATAATTGGGCACTCAACGTTCAAATAGGAAACTGTTTCAAAACCGTCTTCCGTCACAAGCAAATTTTGGGTGCCTTCACTGAAATAGCCATACATTTCCACATGGTTCTTGTCAAAGAAATGCGTAACAACCGAATAACCGAAATACGCACCATTAGTAACGACTTCGCTCCAAGTCAGTCCCGAATCGGTGGTTTTATGAATATGTGTTCCGTTATCAATTACGACAAGGTATCCCGTCTCGCCCTCAAAGAACAACACACAATGGTTCACCATTCCATATTGGAACGGAATCGAAGTAAAACTCTGTCCTCCGTCTGTGGTTCGCCAAAGGACGGCATCTCTAGTAAAGAGGTAATAGGTATCTTCATCCACCACACAAAAATCGCTGGAACGAATCCAATCAGGCCATTGCAAATGCACGAACTCCGTGTTGGGGAGTTCCTGCCAGGTCTCGCCGCCATCAGTGGTTTTCACGATAACGCCTTTGTGGTTGTCGTTATTCCACCAGCAGGAGTCGCCGCAGGCATAGCCCACCTGAGCGTCGGCAAAGGCTACATGTATCATGTCGTAGCCTTCCTTTTCAAACTTGACTGTCCATGTTTCGCCGCCGTCAACGGTTTTCAGGATTTTGCCGTTTTCGCCACAGGCAACCACCTCATTCTTGTCAAGACAAGCCACGCCAAAAAGGTTCTCGGTAACGCCCGTCGGAATTTCCTGCCAGCCTTCCACAAGCTGGGCTTGCATCACGCCGCAAACAAGCATCGCGGCAAGGATAAGCAAATGTCTTTTCATATCGATTTAGTTTTAGATTATTTCTTGACCCATTTCCCCACTGTTTTACCTCCCTTTTCCGAAAACACGCGCCACGCATACACGCCAGAAGGCCAAAGCATTGCATCAATGGTTGCAGTGCCTTCGGCAATTGCTTGGCAATGCATCAATCGCCCTGCCATATCGTACACTTCCACTTGGGCGTTTGGTGTACTGTTTTTGATGTTGAGCAAATTGAAACCTGGATTGGGATAGGCTTCTGCCTTGGGACCGTCGTCGTTCTCGTCAACGCCTTCAAAGTCAACTTCTATGAAATTGGTGAACTCCGACCAATATTCAGCATTCCGATAATCATCAATCGTTCCCAAAGGGATATAGATGGGAATGTCTCGGTTGGTTTGCATAAAGGTGTTTTCATCCATATAAGGAGGATTATATGATTTTATGGTCATTTGTTCAAGATGTATCATGTGGCAAAAGGCATAGTCTTCAATGTCTTGAAGCGTTGAAGGAAGCGTCAGTTCGGTGGGAAAGGACAGGAAATCAAACGCATCGCCGCCGATACCTGTTATGCCTTCGGGAATGACGATGTCGGTAAAATAATAGCATTCCGTGAATATGCCACATTCAATATATACCAAATTGGGCGACAAGGTCAGCGTACCGTCAAACCTGCATTGATAGAAAGCATCATAATCAATATATTCAACCGACGCAGGAATGGTTAGGTCACCTCTGAAACCATAGCATATACAGAATGCCTCTTTGCCAATATCCACCAATGATTCGGATAAGGTTAGGCTAGTAAAGCCATCACAGCCAAGAAATGCTCTTATTCCGATATGTTCAACTGAATTTGGAATCACCAACGGTCCCGTGAAATTGGTTTCCAAAAAGGCATCGGCACCAATGCTTCTTACAGTGTTCGGAATTGACAATGAACCATTGAAGTGAAACGCCCCACCCCCAAAACTGAAAGCATCTTCTCCAATGGAAACCACAGAATAATCTATGTCATTATGGGCCACGGTTGCAGGGATGGTGCATCCACCGATGAAATGATCCAAACAGGCTACCAATTCCACTTCCGGTGGATTTTGACTAGTGATCGCATAGCGGAGCGTTTGCTCTGTTTCGCAAACGGCTTCAAAAACTTGTGCTTTTGCTGTACCTGCCATTACCATCAGCAGGAGCGCGAGTAGGGTGTAAAGTCTTGTTGTTTTCATTGAATTATTGTTTTATCCATTTTCCGTTTTTCACTTCTATACCGTTTGAAATCACCTTCCAAACATAAGTCCCCTCACTCCAATTCGTCGTATTGATGGCCGTCACATTCTCCGTAATCTCTCGCCCATAAACCATCCTTCCATTCATATCATACACCTCCACCCAAGCATCCTTCAACCCCGTCCTGATATTCAGCACATCCTTCCCTGGATTGGGATAAGCCATCGCCACGACAAAGCCAGCATCATGAGCTTCCTCGATGCCGTCAAAAGCTTCCTTTGGTACTTTGAAGATGGCACCTGTCGTACCAGTCATGCTTGGTTTTGCAACTTGACAACTGATGAAGACATCCCCATTGGAATTGAGGCGCAAACCTCCAAAATACATCAGTTCTGTGCCGTCTTCCTTATAATAAATCTCTTGAAGTTTGTTGAGGTCTTCATCCAAATGGACGATGTAAAGACTTTTGGAAAAGTACCAGCTGTCTGGTTTGTCCATGCCGCTAGCCATATAAACATCGCCATTTTCGCCAAAGTCAATAGAGTTTGGTTTGCCTGGTGTACAAGGGATTTCGGAAGTGATACCCCAAGTGTAGGTCAATTGCTCAAAATTGTCGGCATCAAACACACTCATTAAGACATCTTCGTTGTGTACAACAAGCGGATTCCCGTATGGGTCATTAGGGTCAGGTATAACCTCAACCTCCATGTTGATGGTGTAGGTCCTGCCATTATATGGATTCATGCGAAAACAAGCTTGCCAACCACATTGAACAGGATAAGACAACTGGTCAATATTCTCTTTGACAGCCACAGTATTGAGGTCGCCATCCAAGGTATAGCAATTGTAATAGGTATAACTTCCTTGATTTGCTGCCAAAACAAGTCGGCACCCCATCATATCAGGCGTCGGGAACATATAGCAGCCGCTTGAAGAAGGTACAGGGTCATCAAGAAGTCTTTTCGTAAGCAACTCACCGTTTCCGTCAAACTTAATTACCCTTAATCCATGATGGCCGCTCGTCCACAGAGTATCGACATAATAGGAGTAATAATAATTGCCCAAAGCATCCTCAACCCATTGTTCACCTCCGGCAAGGAATCTATAGAAATCATAGCCTACCCAATTGAAATCCATAGTGTCCACGGACAAATCTTCATGGACGGTCATTTTTTGAAGATGAATTGTGTCGTTAGAATACTTCGTAACGAAAAGGCCGACCGACCCGTCACCGAAATGTGCCAAATGTCTCAAACTGTTATTGTCCTGAATGCTCGGAAGAACAACCGAATTGATAAGTTCTCCGTTTTCATTCACTTTGTAAAGGGCGACATCCGCCGCTTCGTCAGCTCCAAGAACAAGCAGGTCGTTCTCGTTCATGAAAATGAGGTCATCGATGTAATGACGTTCAAAGAATCTTTGGGGTTCTTGCGCTTGCATCGTCACCCCTCCCGCCATCAGCAGCAGCGCAAGCAGGGTGTAGAAGTTTGTTTTCATAGTATTATAGCTTTGAGATTTCAAAATTATAATAAAAATTTATGAAAAAAGCAACCTTAAGGGCGGATATAAGTTTTAAATCGGAATATATATTGTGAATCAATCGATTACAATGCTGGTATATAAGTTTTTGTTAGTCCAAAAACGAGGAAAATGAGGCGTTTTCGGTTTTCTTTCGGAGGTTGTAGCGGTATTGGTTCACCGTGTTTTCGCTCAACCCGAGCAGATCCGCCATCTCCTTCGCTCGGAATTGCAGGAACGAAAGCACGAAAAGTTGGGTCTCCGTTCTAGTCAGATTGGGGTAGGTAGCGGCTACCCGCCCCATGGCCTCGGGATAAGCCGCATCAAACTCGTCCATGATACGCTCCAAGCGGTTCCCCACCTTCGAGCTGTAAATCTCTTTCACCCGCTGCGGCAGCATAGCACGCGATTGTTGCAGGGCATCATCCATTTGCGTCTGAAGTTCCCGTTTGCGTTTGGCAAGCCATCGCCACAAACAGATACACAACACCAGCAGTACAATAACTATCACAATCAGGTTGCGAATCATGCGATGCCGTGCGGCGTCTTGTCTTTTGGCTGCTGCCTCATCTCTTTCCCATTCGAGATGCTTCTGAAACATCTCATTGAGCCGAGACACTTTGGCGTTGCTTGTTCCCTCAGAAACTGTATTTTCTATATAATATATGGAGATTTTGCTTACCATAAGTGAGTCGCCACGGCTTTGGTAAATTGTGCGTAAATATGGGGCACAACTATATTTTGCAATACCATCACTGTTTTCAAACACGGGTGTTAGGTAAACCAAAGCAGAATCGTATTGATTGTCAATACAATAGATACATCCGATGGTTAAATAGCGATTAAGTTTTTCTTTTTCATCAGCGGCTTGCGGCACCATGCGTTTCAAATCGCGGATGGAAGGCTCATAGCCATTGCCGTATTCGTAGCTGAGCAATGCTGACATCGAGACAATATCCCTGTAAACTATATTATTGGTGTCGGGTAGCATGCGTGATGCTTCATTGTAATAATATGCTGCGCTGTCATTTTGGTTTAACTTGTCATATTGTTTGCCCAGTAAGAACAACAGACCGGATTGGTTTAACGGAGAACCGGGCTCAATCTCTTGGAATTCAAGGGATTTTTTGCAGCACACAATAGCTGGTTCCTGCATATACTGTCCGGAAAACAGCTCGACAAGGCGGCCGTAAGCCAGTCCCATGAAACGTGGCAGATGTATTGATCGTAGTGCCGCAAATTGTTCTGTCTCAAATCCTGGGTAATGCGTCTCGACGATCTCAATCGCTTTAAGGTATTCGCCACAAGCTTGCTCAATGCTGTCGCGCTCGTAGTAGCCCACACCGTTTATATAATGCGCCCTAGCGGACAGAAACGCATTGTCGCTGTTGTCAAAGTAATCAACCGCCTTCAGCAAGTCCTTTCGGTTTGTCTGTGCATAATTGTTTTTATACAGCAGCTCCGAAATCAGCAGCTGGCAGTAATGCCCGTCAAACTCATTGAGGCTATCAGCCTTGCCACTTTCGGCAAACTCCATCATCACCTTCAAAGCACTGTCGGGCTGATGCCACATCAGGGTGTCGATGTTGGAAAGATCGGGGCAGGGGCTTGGGGCTTGCGATGAGATATCGACATGATGTGTGCATGCTGATGCCAGCGCAAGCGTGAGGAGAAGGGATGATATGTGAAAGAGAAATTTCATGGGGGCAAAGATAAGGAAAAAAGAATGAAGTAGTAGATTAAAAAAAATAATTTTCAAAGATGGTTGGATATGCGAAAAAGATGTATTTTTGCATGAAAAATTCCATCAAATTCATAAAAAAAGAGAATATGGCGTCAAAAATACAGCAAATAATGGAGTTGGTTCCTCGGGATTCAGTGTTGTTTGGCCAGTGGCTTTCAAGCCATGGACTGGATGCCAGGCGACAATATGCCTATATGAAGAGTGGCTGGCTTGTACGCATAACAAAAGGGGTGTATAAAATGCAAGGTGCCACGCCTACCATGATGGCGATTGTATCGTCGTACAACACTCAACTTGACAAGCATTGCATAGTGGGTGCTTTTACGGCTTTGCAACTGCGAGGTTATGCACATTATCTGCCTATGGGCAAACCAAAGGCTTATCTTTTTACCGACAAGACACACAAACTGCCATTGTGGATAGTGAACGGCGATTGGGATATGTCGGTGAAATACATGACAACATCTTTTTTGGGCAATGATTTGTTGGGCGTGGAGCCAATGACCATAGAGCAGCATGAATTGCTGGTGTCGTCTCCAGAGCGTTCAATATTAGAGTGTTTGAATTTGCCTGACGCATCATCGTCGTTGCTCGACATATATTACGTAATGGAAGGATTGACGACGCTCCGCCCTAAACTGGTGCAGGAATTGTTGGAATCGTGCACTTCGCTGAAAGTGAAAAGGCTCTTTCTCTATATGGCAGAGAAAGCTAACCATTCCTGGTTTAAAGCGCTGGATCTTGACCGTGTGAACTTCGGGACATCAAGACTGATGATATCGCCGACAGGAAAATACATAAGTAAATATATAATGACCATTCCAAAAGAACTTGCTGAATATGAATGAGAACAATTTAAACAGGCGTATCTACGCGCAGAAAGTGGAATTGCTTCTTCGCCTCGTTCCTATTATAATGGATGAAGGTGTGTTCGCCGTTCATGGCGGTTCAGCCATTAACCTGTTTTTGAAAGACCTGCCTCGATATTCCGTGGACATAGACTTGACCTATATACCTTTGGCTGACAGAACTACAAGCATTTCCGACATCAATATGCATTTACAATCAATAAGCGACAAGGCAAAACGTGCAATTAAAGGAATGCATATAACCCCGAAATTTGACAACTGTAAATTGTTGTGTGAATACCAGGGTCGGCAAGTAAAGGTTGAAGTGAATCAGACAAAAAGAGGCATAGTTGGCGGTGATGTACTGACTCGTCCTTTGAGCGAAAAAGCTCAGAATGAGTTTTCGCTATATTGCGAAGCTAAGATAGTGCCACTAACGCTTCTGTATGGTGGAAAGATTGCCGCCGCACTTTCGCGTCAGCATCCTCGTGATTTGTTTGATGTGAAATATATGGACTTGCCATTAAGTGATTGCCGCGAAGGCTTGATATTTTGTTTGCTTGGCAGCGACAGGCCGATACACGAGTCATTGGCGCCAAGTTTTATCGACCAACGTGAGGCGATGGCAAACCAGTTTGATGGCATGACCGACATAGCATTCACCTACGATGAGTTTGAAGAGACCCGTTCCAAACTGGTTGACGATGTGAAAGCTCTAATGACCGAAGCTGACAGAAAGTTTCTTATTAGTTTTGAATTGGGTCAACCTGAATGGGACGGTTATGAATTTGAGTATTTCAATAACTATCCATCTGTTCAGTGGAAGTTACTCAACCTGCAAAAGCTCGCCAAACAGAACCCTCAGAAACTGACCGAGGAAGTTGAAAAATTGAAGAGAGTTTTTTAAGGTTTCCCATATTTTCCTTGTGATAAATGTTTTAGCAAGCCTTTTTCACAGAGGCGGGAGATTTGTTTTTCGGCGGTTTTGGGTGGGATGTTGAGCTGGGCGGCGATGGCGAGATAGGTAGAGCGGTTGAAATCGTGTGGGAGCATATCAAAGAATAATTGGCGGTTGGCGGGTTGTGATTTGGATGCGGAACTGCTGTCGATGGCCGGAAGGGTGTCAAGGACGTGGGCTGTGTGCTGCAGAAGCACACGAGCCATGATGAGGACAGTGCGGAAGTCGGTGTCGTCGCAGACGATGATATCAGATTTTTCCTTGCCGTCCATCAAGCGGAGCGTAGTGAGGATCATGGCGAGGCGGAAGGTGATGAGGCCAAGGCGACGCACGGAGGCCACAATATCGAGCCCGAAGAGATTGGCATATTCTTCCTGAACGGTGGCAAAGAAACTGTTGAACTGCTGTTTTTGTTCGGGAGACAGCTCGAAACGAATAGGATGGGCTTGCTGCAGGGTTTGATAGAACTGGAAAAACTGCTGACCAAGGTTTATGAAGTAATCGTCGAGGGAGACGGTGGATTCAGAAAAGACATCGCGCCACTCGAGTTTGAGATTCATGTTGTAGAAAATGAAACGGCTGAATAGGCCGTTTTCGGCATCAGGGATGAGCGCTAAGATTTGGTGCGGCGTGCCGGATAATAGAGCTGAGAGGCGAGGCTTGGTAAGCTCAACAAACTCACGGTCTTTGCGACGAGTGTAGGAAATCATTTCGTGGTGGAATGCCTTGCGGAAACCATCGGAGAAGTTGCCGTAATCGGATTTGAGGGAATTGGCAAGAGTATCGCCTTCGGTTTCGAAGATGAGGCCTACACCGCCATTGTCGTTGAGAACCTGGTACCGCTGGTACCACGCAAGACGCTGATTCTCAATGAGTCGGCGTTTTTTTTATTTGTTTTTTACAAAGATAGGAAAAAACAAGTAAATTTGCATCAAAAAATATACATTATGGCACATCCTTGCGAAAACTGTAAAATTCGTGCTCATTATGACGCAAAACCCAAATCACTGATGGGGCGTTTCTGGCGTTGGCACATCAATTTCTGTCCAGGTTGGAAATCATACTTCAAATCATTGTCACCAGAGAAAAAGGCTGAATTGAGAGAAAAATATCAATTTGACAAATATCAATAATGATAACTCTTGACACCACCAATCCATGCTCACATCTGCAGAAAAAGCTTTTTGACGAAGATGGCGTATATCATCGTCTGTGGCTGGCTATGCGAGAAGATCCGGAACTGACGGCAGTGGCATTTTAACAGTCCTTTTTTATGTGCTCTGATAATTTGTCGCAAAAATAAAATTTTTATATCTTTGCAACGTAAATCTTAAAAATGAACATGGAAAACAATAATAACGATCCGAAAAAGGTCAAGCCGGTTAAAGGACAATCGATGATGCAGCAGTTTTTGCTGTCGCTCGTCGCCACGACCATCTCAATCGTGCTTACGTTCGGAACAGCCACTATCATTGACAAAAATCAGAAAAAGAATATCGAAACATTCAACATCATCGGCAATGTGAGCTTTGTCAGTGAGGTGTCGGATTTCTATATCATCCGCAACATTTATAAAGAAAGAGTTATTGACAAAATGCATGATGAAATTGAAGATGTTGAAATCATCGCATCGTTGAAGACGGTTTTTTACATAAACTTCTACGAATACGCCTTTGACAACTTCGCTTATCTGGAGGAAATGAAAGAACATCGAAACAAGTGCATGAAAATAATGAACATCACAGAGAAGGAAGTGGAAGATTTCAGCAAGCAGTATGTTAATAACGATGAAAAAAATGATGACTATTGGAACAAGATTAACGAGATGCTTAATGAATATTACGAAGTTGAGGCACTGATAAAACAGGCTCGGGAGGATTACAAAGATAAATAGCCGGAGACATCACCATTTTTAATTACCATATTTGAAAAATATCCCCAAAAAAGGGGATAGAGCCGTGCGTTTGCATGATGTATTTTCGCATCATGAATAAACGCGTTATTATTTTTAATATGAAAAGGCTATTTTTATCAATTTTTGTGTTGTCGGCTGTTTTTGTTTTTTCCTTGACGGAAAATGCGATGGCTGCTGAAAACGACACGATTCGGACTGAAAACCAAAGAGTTACAAAATCAAGATTAACAATTGGTGGCTATGGAGAGGCGGTGTATACCCGCACATTCTACAGCGACAACATGTTCCGCTACTCGCATCCTGAGCGTTACAAAAACTCCGACGGATACGGTCGCGTCGACCTGCCGCACGTGGTCATCAATATCGGGTATGACTTCGGTCACGGCTGGACTATGGGCAGCGAGATCGAGTTTGAGCATGGCGGCAATGAGGTGGCCGTTGAGATTGAGGCCGAGGAGACTGGCGAGTTCGAACACGAGATTGAGCGTGGCGGTGAGGTCGCACTCGAACAGTTCTGGCTGCAGAAATCGTTCTGTAATGCATTGAATATCAGGATGGGACACATCATCGTGCCTGTCGGACAGACCAACTACGCACACCTCCCGACGCAGTTCTTCACCTGCTACCGCCCTGAAGGCGAGTTCACCATCATGCCGAACACCTGGCACGAGACAGGCGTCAGCATCTGGGGAAAAATCGGGAAATGGCGTTACGAGGCGGTGGTCGTGCCAGGCCTGAACTCCAATATGTTCAACAACGCAAACTGGGTGAAAAACGGTGCCCCTTCGCCATACGAGTTCAAGGTCGCTAACAAGCTCGCCGGAGCGTTACGCATTGATAATTACTCGATTAAGAACCTGCACATCGGCGTGAGCGGCTACATCGGCAACTCGTTCAACAACGACATCGTGACCAACGAGGCCGATAAATATAAAGATGTGAAAGGCACCGTCTTGATTGGCACTGCCGAGTTCGACTACAAGGCACACGGCTTCGTCGTGAGAGGCAACTTCGACTACGGTCATCTCAACGACGCGGCCATTATCTCAACATACAACAAAAACAACAACCACCAGAGTTTCTCGCCTTATCCGCGTTCGTTGGTGGGAGAGGATGCCGTGGCGTTTGGCGGCGAGGTGGCTTACGACATCTTCCACAGCATCAGACGCACCGGCGAACGTCAGCTTTTCGTGTTCGGACGCTATGACTACTACGACAGCTACATCCCTTACGAGGGCGCCATCACCATGTACGACTGGACTGAACGCCATGTGGTGACCCTGGGCATGAATTATTATCCGATAAAACAGGTCGTGATAAAAGCCGAGTTTTCCGAAAGATTCCTGAAAGCACAGTATAACAACGAGCCGATGGTAAGTGTCGGTGTGGCATATAGCGGATTCTTTGTGAGGTGATAGCGCCGCCCTTAAAGCCCTTAACGCCCTTAAGGCCCTTAAGGCCGCGCACCGGACAATCAATTTGATTATTAACAAATTATAAATTATATTATCATGAAAAAATTTTTTAAAACCACATTGCTGATAGCATTTTCAGCATTGTTCGCAATGAGCTTCAACTCATGCAAAAAGAGTAAATCAGATCCAGAACCTGCAACAGACACCAACGCTGTCAAGACTGCCATCATCAACCAGTTTTTGAACCACACTGTGGCTCCGACTTACACCAAGCTGGCGTTGTACAGCGACCAGCTCGTCAACGACCTCAAGACTTTGAAAGGTGATATGACCCAGGCCAACGTCAACAAGGCCACCGAGTCATTCCTCGAGGCGCGTCACTGGTGGGAGTTGAGCGAGGCGTTTTTGTTTGGTGCCGCCTCCGACTTCGGCATCGACCCGCATATTGACTCATGGCCGCTTGATGAGGACGCTTTCAACAACCTCATGGCAAGTCCAAGCATGTTGGCCGCTTTGGACACTGAAGACGGCGACATCGTGGCTGGCGAGCAGCTTGGCAACGCCCTCCTCGGCTTCCACGGCATCGAGTATATCCTTTTCCGTGACGGTCAGGCACGCCCGGTGGCAGAGATCACCGACGATGACATGATTTACGCTGTGGCGGTGGCAGGCGACCTCCGCAACCGCTGCTTCCAACTCGAGGTGAGCTGGGTGGGTGACGCCGCTCCTGCATCACACGTCGCATTGATGGAAGAGCTTGAATTCAACACCACCGTCAACGGTGGCGACTTCAGCTACAGCGAGAACATGCAGAAGGCTGGACAGGCTGGCAGCACCTACGTGACACTCACACAGGCGCTTCAGTCGATCATCGACGGCAGCATCGACATCTCTGATGAGGTCGGTACATCGAAGATCGGCAAGCCACACACCGGCGAGGACCCTACATACGTCGAGTCGCCGTACAGCCAGAAGTCGATTCTTGACTTTTTCGACAACATCACCTCTGTCAAAAACGCATACATGGGCGGCAACGAGGGCGAGCGTGACGAGAGCAAGTCGCTCCACGCATACGTGCAAGGCATTGATGCTCAGTTGGATGGCAGAATCATTGAAGCTATCAACAACGCTCTTGCCAAGATCAACCACATGGCGGCTCCATTTGTCAACAACTACGCTGACCAGAGTGCCGGCGAGGCTATGGAGGCATGCCAGGAACTTTCAGACGTGCTTGCTGAGGCTAAAACAGCTATCAAAGACAACTAACCTAAACTAATTTTTATATGTTTAAATTCAATCAATTAACACTTTTTGCTGCAGCCGGTTTGCTGGCATTGGGTGTGGCATCTTGTAAAAAAGAAAACAAGAGCACGCCTGCGCCAAATCCAACGCCGACTCCAGCCGTAGTGGAGGGCACTTACGCCGGCGGTGAGTTGGGCACCACGTTCAACAACACCCAGACGGCCTACGAAGATCCTACTCCAGCCACCGTGAACGCCGGACTGACGGCACAGTTCAAGTATGGCGAGTATTTCTTCGAGCGCACTTACACTCAGAACAACGAGCCGTTCAACGGCTTGGGACCTCTTTACATCCGCAGCTCGTGCATCGCCTGCCATCCAGGCTACGGTCACGGAATGCGCATGAACCGCTACCGCGCCGACGACTGGGGCAACGGTTATCTGCTAGTGTTTACCGACAGGAACGACACCTACCTCAGCTCGTACACCGGCATGCCACAGACCAAGGCTGTCGCACCGTTCAAGGCACCATTGGATGAGACCAAGATTCAGATCAGCTGGCTTAACTACACCGACGAATGGGGCAACCGTTTCGACGATGGCGAGACCTACAGCCTCACCTACCCGGATGTCTACATCCCTGAGGACGCGTTTTACGTGCCTCTAGAAGTGGGCGGTAACCCTATCTCTTACAATGAGTTTATATGCAGATTGGAGTCGACGATCGGCATCTACGGCACTGGCTTGATCGACGCTATCCCTGATGACTCTCTGAAGGCGCAGTATCAGAAGGAGTTCAACGACGGCTACATGCAGAACGGCATCAACCCGGGCATGTGGGCTGGCAACGACTGGGCTCCTACGGGCTTGTACGGCAACACCGACCACCCGAAACGCTACACCTACGCCCTCACACGCGGTCCGCTGCAAGATGCTCCAGGCGCCAACGCCATCTGGAACATCACCAACGTGACACACCGCACCAAGATGGGACACTACATGACCGCAGCTTATGCCACCAAGGCATCGCAAGACCCTGACGTGCAGGCCGAGTTCTACAACTATTTCCCACAGTATAACCTTACGGGAAATGTCGAAAACGACATCTACAACTATCTGATGATGAACGACCAGATCCCAGCAGAGATGAAGGTCCCTGAGATGAAAGACGAAGACTACGTCAACTTCATGGTATGGCATCGTGGCTTGGCTGTCCCGGCTGCCCGTAACCTCGATGACCCTGAGGTGCAACGTGGTCGTGAGCTGTTCACCGAGATGGGCTGCGCCTACTGCCACCGTCCGTCGTGGGAGACTGGCGACGACGTGTTCACCGACCCGGCAGGATTCTTTGCCGACGCCGACTCACGTCTGCCACGTTATCCTCACCAGAAGATATGGCCTTACAGCGACTACATCCAGCATAAGCTCCACATGGAGAACGACATACGCACCGGATGGTGCCGTACGACACCGTTGTGGGGCCGCGGACTGTCGGCCATCTGCACCGGCTCGAGTGACAGACTTCATGACTGCCGCGCACAAACGGTTATTGAGGCCATCATGTGGCACGGTAACCCACAAAGCGACGCACGCCGCACCGTGGAGAAATTCCGCGAGCTGTCGAAACAAGACAGAGACGCCGTCGTGAAATTCATAGAGGCAATTTAAATTTTGCATGGATGCGGCGCACCATAATTGTACGGACGTGGCGCGCCGCGTCCCAACATTATCAATAATATGAAAAATAACAGAATAACCTTAACAATCTGGATTGTAACAATCATAGTGCTGATTATCAGCACATTGGTAAAAACACCCATCTACGACAAATGGTGGTTCGTGACACTATTGTTCGTGTTCGCCGCATCGGTTTTGTACAATATTGTCAATACAAAAATGTGGAAAAACATGCTGGTTTTCGGCATCCATGCCTCGATTCTGATAATTTTGCTCGGCGGCTTGCTGACATTCACCACAAGTCAGAATGGTAATATGCATATCGCTGAAAATGAATCTGTTAACACTTTTAAAATTGGTGAAAACCAAATCCAAATGCCATTTTATGTGACCTTGAAAAGTTTTGATGTTGTCTACTACCCGGGTACCATGTCGCACGCCGACTATGTGTCGGATGTGGTGATTACCGACAACGGCAACATCCTCGAAGAAGGAACAATCTCAATGAATAACATATTGAAATACAAAGGCTTCCGTTTCTTCAACGAAGACTTCGATGAAGATCTTGGAGGCGTCACTTTGACGGTGCAACACGACCCGTGGGGCATTACAATAACATACATTGGATATATTCTAATGATTATATCCATGTTGGTTTTGTTTATAAAGAAAATTACCACAAAAACCATGCCAAAGTCGAAAAACTTTGCTATATTATTGATAATGATGATGATAGGTGGCTTTGCCTCGGCTGCCGAACTCAAGACTTTGCCGAAAGAAGTGGCTGCCGACTTGGGCGACATCTACATCTACAACAGCGGCCGAATCGCCCCGATGCAGAGCTTTGCGAAAGACTTTGCCTGCAAGCTTTACGGAAAACCCCAATATGAAGGCTATACCTCGGAGCAGGTTTTGGCAGGCTGGATGTTCTACCCGAACTACTGGAAAGGCACTGAGCGTCAGAAGAGTAAGCGCGATGAGGTGAAACATCTCGTCGAGTCGTTCCAGACCGGCGCGATGATGAAGATTTTCCCTATACAGATGCCCGACGGCACGGTGAAATGGGTCAGTCCGAACGACAACCTTCCAGAAAATCTGAACGAAGACGAATGGGTATTTATCAGAAAATCAATGAGTTATCTCAATGAGCTGGTTGTTAAACAAGACTATGCCGCATTTTCGGAGACCTTGCTGAAAATCAAGGCATATCAGCAGAAAAACGGCGCAGGTTCATTGCCGTCTGATTTCAGGTTTAAGACCGAGAAGACATACAACGTTTGGGCGAAATACAACTATGTGGCATACCTCTCGTTGTGCTTCGGTTTACTGTTTTTAGTGGTTTTCTGCGTTTACACCGCCATTGGAAAACAGATTCCGAAACAAATTGCAACTGTTTCTGTATCAATCAATTGGGTAATCTTTGCATTTTTGACATTATTGATAATTCTGCGTTGGATTGTGGCTGGATACATCCCATTGGCGAAGAGTGCCGAGACGCAGCATTTCATGGCGTGGGTGTCGCTGTTGATAGCAGGCATCGTAGCCATGAGGCGCAAAAACAGCGTCAATATCATCGCAACAGGCTTGATTGTCAGCGGTCTGATGATGCTTGTCGCGGTGATGAGTTCCGCCAACCCGAAGATCACGCCGCTGGTGCCGGTGCTTTCATCACCGCTCCTGGGCTTGCACGTGGCAGTAATCATGATTGCATACGCCTTGCTGGGATTTATGTTTATCAACGGCTTGGCGGCTGTGATAGTGCGTGTTTTCAACAAAAAAGCTTCTGAAGAGATAGAACGTATGGCTGAGATTTCACGCGGGATGCTATATCCTGCGGTGATGTGTCTCACATTCGGCATCATCATTGGGGCGATGTGGGCGAACATCTCGTGGGGCACCTATTGGGGCTGGGATCCGAAGGAGACGTGGTCGCTTATCACGCTGATGGTTTACGCCACCGCATTACACAAAACCATGGCTCCCGGGCTGCAAAAGCCGATGAATTTCCATGTTTTATGCATACTGGCATTCCTCAGCGTTTTGATGACCTATTTCGGCGTAAATTACATTTTAGGCGGAATGCATAGCTACGCAGGTTAGAAATTTTTATATCTTTGCAGAGGGAAAAAATACGCTGATGAATATAACTATCGGATTGCTGATACCTCTGCTTGGCACTACGCTTGGTGCGGCGTTTGTCTTTTTCATGAAGAAAGACATGTCGGCGCGTCTGCAGAAGTCGCTGTTAGGCTTTGCCTCGGGAGTGATGGTGGCTGCTTCGGTATGGTCGCTGCTCATCCCGTCGATAGAGATGCGGAGTGAGAGTGGTGGCTGGGCGGTTTTGCCCGCAGCCATCGGATTCTTGGCAGGTATAGGATTTTTGCTTCTGCTTGACGAGCTCACGCCACACCTTCATGTGGGCACCGACAAGCCCGAGGGACCACGTTCGAAGCTGTCGCGTACGGCGATGTTGGCGTTGGCAGTGACCATCCACAATCTGCCGGAAGGCATGGCTGTCGGCGTGGTGTTTGCAGCCGCCTCGCAGGGAGCCGAAGGGGTGACTTTGGCAAGTGCCATAGCGGTGTCGCTCGGCATCGCCATCCAGAACATCCCCGAAGGCGCCATCATATCCATGCCTCTGAGGGCGGAAGGGAATTCCCGCCCGAGGGCCTTTGCAATCGGAGCGCTCAGCGGAATCGTGGAACCTGTCGGCGGCGCGCTGATGCTGTTTCTGGCGACTTCCATCATCGGCATCATGCCGTATATGCTCTCATTTGCGGCAGGGGCTATGCTGTATGTCGTTGTGGAAGAATTGGTTCCGGAGTATTCCCAAGGCAAGCATTCCAACATCGGGACCGTGGGGTTCGCCATCGGCTTTGCCCTGATGATGGTCCTTGACGTCGTTCTGGGATAGGATCAAAGGCTCTCTCCCAGGATCTCCTCGAGGAATTCGGAAGCGTCCGCAACGCAGTCCGGACAGTCGCGAAGGACCTTTCCCGTCTCTATCCCTTTGAGCAGTTTGCAGCGGGTGGCGCCGTTGCGTTCCTGGAACCGGGTCATCAGTTCTTTCATCCGGCTGCGTGAAAGGTTCCGGTCCCGGGTCGCGAGTCCGATGATCATCCCGGCTCCGACGATGGCCCCGCAAGTTCCCTCCATGTTGCCCATACCTGTCCCGTAGGCACCGGCGATGTCCAGTGCAGTCCCTTCGGGAAGACCGACCCGGTCACAGTAGGTGCAGACGACGGATTGGGCGCAGTTGTGGGAATTGCAGCGTTTCTTTTCCGCCGCGAGGTGTTTTCGTGTTTCCATATGATTCAGTCAGTTAACGCTTTTCCTTGGAGATAGGTTTTGAAGAACCGCCCCTGGGTGGTTGGGGTGAAATTCCAGTCGCTGATCAGCATGGGCGCCCAGTTCGCGTCGAAGCACCAGACCGTGAATGAGATGCCCTTCTTTTCCAGATACCGGGTTATATGCTCTCCGTACGAGTCCGTGGAGATGACAGGGATATGGGCCCCGGGCTCGTCCTCGAGGCAATAACCGAT
>JAEEGK010012312.1_pt1 | contig 19460 bp, 13 predicted proteins | sample 8958771 | NCBI WGS metagenome assembly JAEEGK01 (sample SAMN16246547, study PRJNA631951) | gut metagenome | biome: gut microbiome; feature: rumen; material: SC-attached | host: Bos | place: Iran: Karaj | collected 2018-10
TTCTACCATATTTCCCAGATACATAACACCCACTGTATCGGAAATATGTTCAACTACCGAAAGATCGTGCGAAATAAACAGGTATGTCAGTTCAAATTCTTTCTGAAGATCTTTTAAAAGATTGATTATCTGCGCCTGAATGGACACATCAAGAGCCGATACGGGCTCGTCGCATACTATGAAATCGGGATTGAGGGCAAGCGCTCTCGCGATGCATATACGCTGCCTTTGTCCGCCCGAAAACTCGTGGGGATATCTGTCTTTATGATACTCCTGAAGTCCGCACGCTTTCATGATACGCGTGATATAATCGTCGTATTCGGATGCGGGCACTATGCCGTGTTCCTTTACGGCTTCGCCGATGATCTCGCCTACGGGAAGTCTGGGAGAAAGACTCGAGAACGGATCCTGGAAGATTATCTGGATCTTGGGTCTTACCTGCCTTAACTGCTCTTTCGTAAGCGAAAAGATATCGGTGCCGTTAAACAAAACTTCGCCGTCGGTCTTGTCCTGGAGTCTTAATATCGTACGGCCGGTCGTTGATTTTCCGCAGCCCGACTCGCCCACAAGCCCCATCGTGGTTCCTCTTTTAATGGAGAAAGAAACCCCGTCAACGGCCTTAACGTAACCGAGAGGCTTTCCGAGGAAAGTCTTGTTGGTCACAAAGTATTTTTTTAGATTCTTTACTACCAAAAGGTTGTTGTCTTCTGTACTCACTTTAACTCCTTAACATCTACGGACTTGGGATATCCGAGCACCTCGCCCTCGTCCCAGAATCTGTAACAAGATACCACGTGGTTTTCGTTTATTCGTATCTCGGGCGGATATATTCCGTAGCCGCCTTCTTTGTCGTGACATTTCTCGCAGCAATACTCGCATCTGTCTCTGAAATAACAGTAGTCGGGCATGTTTATGGGGTTGGGAACGTTACCGGGTATGTTGTAAAGTTCATCAACCTTTTTGCCTACGACAGGCTTTGATTTCATAAGACCTATCGTGTAAGGGTGGCAGGGATTGGAGAATATCTCTTTTGCCGTACCCTTTTCTATAACACGTCCGGCATACATTACCACCACGTAATCGGCCATGTTTGCCACAACGCCGAGGTCGTGGGTGATAAGCATGATCGAACTGTTTACTTTTTCCTTCAACCCCTTTAAAAGATCGAGTATCTGTGCCTGAATGGTAACGTCGAGCGCCGTTGTGGGCTCGTCTGCGATTATGAGTGCGGGATTGCATGCGAGTGCGATCGCTATCATAACACGCTGTCTCATACCTCCGGAAAGCTCATGCGGATACATCGTGTAAACGCCTTCTTTGTTGGCTATACCTACAAGTTCCAGCATCTCAAGCGTACGCGCCTTGACGTCTTCCTTGCTCATTTCGGGATTGTGAAGCTTAAGCACTTCATCAACCTGCTCGCCTATCCTGAACACCGGATTTAAACTTGTCATGGGTTCCTGGAATATCATCGACATTCTGTTGCCGCGTATATTCTGCATAACGGATGTTGGAGCTTTTACGATATTGATGGCGTTGCCGTCACCGTTTATGTTAAGCCTTATCTCGCCTCCGACGGTCTGGCCGGTGGGACGCTGTAAAAGCTGCATGAGTGAAAGGCTTGTAACGGACTTGCCGCATCCCGACTCACCTACGATACCGACGGTAGCACGTTTGGGAACGTTAAAGGAAACACCGTCGACTGCCTTTACAACACCTATATCCGTGAAGAAATAGGAACAAACATTGTCAAATTCCACAACGTTTCCGTCGTCTTTCATCTTCGTGGTATAGAAGGACTCGTCGACTTTTTTTCTTTTTGCCTTTTCGAGTTTTCTTGTTATCTTTCTGTTTTCACGCGTGATACGCGCAGTCTCTTTATTTGAGATATACGTTTTCTTTTTAGCCATAATGCACCTCCCCTTACCGTTTCATCTTAGGGTCAAATGCGTCACGAAGACCGTCGCCCACGAAGTTAAATGCGATTACGGTTAAACATATGAGAAGTCCTACGGGAACCCAGATATATGTGTAAGCCTTCATTGCCTCTGCGGTAGATACGGAGTTGATCATGGTACCCCATGTTGCAAGAGGATGCTTAACACCGAGTCCCAGGAAGGAAAGTGTCGATTCGTAAATGATTACGGCACCGAGGCCCGATGTGGCTGTAACGATAAGCTGAGGCATAACGTTGGGGATAAGGTGCTTGAAAATTCTTCGTCTGCTCTTAAGACCGATAGCCTCTGCAGCCACCATGAATTCCTGCTCACGCAAGGAAAGTATCTGGCCTCGCACCATTCTTGCTATCGATGCCCATCCCAGTATTCCCAGCACCGCCATAAGCCATGTAAGTCTGACGTAAGGTTTAAGTTTTAAGCTGTCAAACAAAGAACCGAGAATGATAAGTATGGGAAGCGTAGGAATGCAGTAAAATACATCCACCATTCGCATGATGATGTTGTCTATCCAGCCTCCGAAATAACCTGCGATACCGCCAAGGATAATGCCGAGGATGGTCTCTAAGATAACTACAACAAACGCAACCATCAAAGATACACGGCCGCCGTACATCATTCTGGCCAGCACGTCCATGCCGTCGCCGTCTGTACCTGCCCAGTGTTCTTTTCCGGGACGCTCGAAAGTATTTATAAGGTATACGACCTGCTCAACCGTCAAAACATATGAACCGTTCTTGTCTGTTACCGTCACGGTCCTGTCTTCTTTTATGAGCTCGCCGTTTTCATCGTAAGTATAGGCACCGCTCTCATCAACCTGTGCGATGGGCCATGTGAACTGAGCGGTCTTTTTGCCCTCTGCGATCATAGAGTCAATGACTTCGGTGGCTTTTTCCTTAAAATCAAATCCGAGAGAATCTTCACCGTTATATCTTCTTATTACAAGTGTGGAGAAAGAAGCAACCGGCGTATCATTTTCGGATTTTTCGAATACGAGTTTCTCCCCTTCTTCCGTACGGATAACGTATTCCCTTCCGCCGGCGGAAAACGAAGTATTGTCTACGCTTGCGATAAGAGCGCCCAGCTTAAAGTCGTCGCTTATCGCAAACTCTTCATCGTATGCGTTGAATACGTAAGTCGTCAAAACGGCGATCCTTTCTTCTCCGGTTACTTTAAAGACATTGATCACATCGCCTTCTTTTGAAGCCGAATACTTTGTATTGTTGTATTCAAATGTTCCGGGTGCATTGCTTAACACCTGTTCTTCAAAAGCGGGATCGGACGAACCGGATACATACGAAAAGCCGTCGCTTTCCATATAAACATCGTAATTTTTCTTTACTTTTGTAAGAGAAAAGTTCTTTCCGCCGACTTTAAACGAGTCTGCCTTTGAATCGATTGCCTTCTTAAGCGCATTTTCAAATCCGTTCACTTCTTCCGCTCCGGCAGCCATTTCGAGTTTTGAACCGACTATGCTGAAAGTTGCATACTTAACGGCTCCTGATAAAGAAGCTACGGGTTCAACGGTACTCTTGTATAAAGAATAGATGTTGTCTTCATTTTTAAGAAGCTTGTAGGTGTTGCCCTCGTTGTCCGGTAAGAACATCTCGTTAAGACCCGAAGATTTCATCTGATTGATATCTGCGGTAAGCATGTTCTTGACGGTATAGTGTATTTCAGGTGCATTCTCGACATCGTACTCGATAAAGTCTGTTCTTGTCTTTACCTGAGCATAGTCGATGAGCGAATTGTCGTATTTATAAAAGATCTGAGTCTGCCCGTAGGGATAAATGAACGGACAAAGGAAGGCAAAAGTAAACATGAATATCAGGATAAGCGAGCCCACGATGGCGAGCTTATTCGTGATAAAACGTTTAAACACAAGCTGTCCGGGGCTTAATACCTTAATACGTTCGGTACTGTCGAGCGACATTGTGTCTTCCTTTTTGGTCTCGTTTAATTCTCTTTGTTTTAGTACTTCATTAAAGTCTTTACTCATAAAAGATCGCACCCCCTTTAATTGACCCTGACGCGGGGATCGACCACAGCGTAAAGAATATCCGTGATAAGGTTTCCGAGTAACGTAAGAATGGAAATGAACGCAAGATAGAACATCGTAAAAGGAATATCTCCCAGTTCCATTGCGTGATATGAATAGTATCCGATACCTCTGATACCGAATAGTGTTTCTGTGATAAGAGCTCCTCCGAAAAGACCCGGAAGACTTCCGCCAAGCATTGTTACAAGCGGAATGAGTGTATTTCTAAAGGCATGGTGGCTGATAACCTTACTTTCAGGAAGACCTTTCGCGCGGGCAGTTCTTACGTAGTCCGCATTTAAGACTTCCAGCATGTTGGTACGCGTATAACGCATAAGTGAACCTATGCCTACAATTGTCAAAGTAACGATTGGAAGTACAAGGTGTGCCGCCATATCCCAGAATTTTCCGGCAGCATCAAGCGTTGCATAATTTCGTCCCTGCATTCCTACAAGTTCAAACCATCCCAGTTTAACCGAGAAGATCAGTTTAAGCACCGTCGCCACAAAGAACGTCGGCATCGATATACCGATGAGTGAAACGACGGTTACCGTATAGTCGGTAACACTGTATTGTTTTCTGGCGGCAGTGACACCAAGTGGGATAGCGATAAATATCTGCAAAAACCATGCGATAAGTCCCATGACGAAACTGTACCAGATACATTTATGAAACAGTTCGGTAACAGGCATGGTCTGTGACCACGAATCACCGAAATTACCCCTTGCGGCATTGGACAGCCATGTAAAATATCCCGGCAATATTCCTTTATCCATACCGTATTGCGCATTAAGTTCCGCTATCCACTCCTGGGCACTTTTCGTGCTTCCGGGACGTGAAGACAGCTCAAGCGCGGTCTTCTCCACGTAACTTGTGGGAAGGGAATATTCAAGGATATAGACGATAAGTGTCGCGAAAAAGAAAATGATAAGACACAAACCGAGTCTCTTAGCAATAAATTTAGCCATAATCAACTCCAAAAAACCTTAACCGACATCGGAAAAGCATTCTTTTCCATAACAGGGTAAAACGAGGACCTGTATCCTACAGGTCCTCGTATAATTCAAGGTACCCTATTGCTTAAATTTGCAAATTACTTCATTTCAAGAAGTTCGATATCATTCATCCATTTCCAGAATGTGGTGATATCGGGTGTAACGGTATCCATGTTCACACGCTCGGGGCTGAAGAGGATAGCGTTCTGTCTCTGGTATGTGGGAACTTCTACTGCCCAGTCAAGTATCTCTTCAAGACACTGCTTGTAAGTTGCCTTACGATATGACTGGTCAACACTCTTTCTTGCAGCCAGGATAAGTTCATCGAGCTTATCGGAAGTGATCGAGTAGTGGTTTGACTTGGAACCTGCATTGTAGTTCGATGAATGGTAAACCTGATACATATCGGGATCAACCGATGCTCCCCATGCTGCAGCCCACATATCTGCGGTATCTGCGTCAAGTGCATCCCAAAGGATGTTTGAATCTGAAGGGTCGTTGATCTCAAGTGTGATACCAACGGTAGCAAGAGCTTCCTTGGTAGCGGTAAGGATACCGTATGCAGGGTGATCGCCCACACCGTCAGCAGGAATGATTACTTCATAAGTCATTTCAGCACCTGCGGGAGCTGCGGTGAACTTACCTGAAGCATCGTCCCATGTATATCCGGCCTTCTTAAGGAATGAGACAGCTGCCTGTAAAGCTGCGTCAGCCTTCTGCTCATCGTTCATGTCGGATGTGTAAATGTCTTTTCCGTCAGCATCAACAGAGTAAGCAAGTCTGTATCCTTCATCAGCAGGCTTGGGAGCTGCCCATGAAGTGTTGGAGATAGGATACTGGATAACGGTAGCCATTTCTCCGTAGTAAGAGTTGATAACAGTATCTCTGTAGCAAGCAAGTAATGTTGCGAATGCTTTTCTTAATGCCTTGGATTCATCGCTGTCTTTTGTATCGCCAACCTTTACGTTGTTAGCGGAGATACCGATGTAACCGTAACCTAAGTTGTCAACGAGGCTTGTGTAAAGCTTGTCGCCGATGATCTCTCCGTTAGAGTTGTAGCTCTTGATGTTCTTAAGAACTTCAAGGTTCATGGAAGGATCGGTGATATCGAATGTACCTGAAACTACACCGGTAAGCTTGTCTGTTCCGGGAGTCTCTTTGAAGTCCATATGCTTGATCTTGGGCTCGCCCTTGTAGTAATTTTCGTTGGCTTCGAAAGAAACAACACCGTTCTCGTAGCTTACGAACTTGTAAGGACCTGCGCCCAAAGGCTTTGTGGTCTTCTCTTTGATGGGAGTAAGGTCACCCTTGGTGAAACCGAACTTGTTGTTGTCATAATCATATTGAGCCTTATCACCGTAATAGTGAAGAGGAGCAACCGCAAGGTTAAGCTGATAGATTGCCGTAGCATCAAGTGTATCTGTGGTAATCTTAAGTGAATAGTCGCCGGTCTTAACGATACCTTCGATGTTTGCGGCAGATTCGCCTACGCTTATAGCTGAAGCCCACTTGTCAAAGTTGGGAAGGATATCTGCAAGTTCGCTTCCTGCGGACTCGGCGGAAACCATCTCATCGATATCATTTCCGTATTCTTCAAGCATAATGTAGAAGATATCTGTCTTTGTTGCGTCCTCGGGAGCGGTGAAGTTCCATGTTGCGATAGTGGTTGCGGGTGAATCATCTGCTGTGTTGTAACCTGCTGCCACACAGTAATCAATGATCTCCTGTACAAATGCATCGCCTGCTGTATCAAGATCTGCCCAGAATGCTGTCTGGTCAGCTTCTTCCCAGTTTGTGAAATCTGTGTTGTCACGTCCTGCTTCTATGAGGAACTTGTACATAGCACCGATGCCGTTCTTGTAATCAGCCATTCCCTTTATGGGAAGTGAGCCGAAAGAAGAAACTCCGTCATACATGGGGTCAGCCATAACATACATTGAGAAGATCACGTCATCGGCGGTAAGATTTTCGCCGTCCGAAAACTTAACATCATCTCTTAACTTGATATCATAATCTACCGTTCCGTCAGCATTTTCGGTAACGGTACAGTCAGCGATTCCCTTATAAGTGTAATCTGTTCCGTTATAAGGTCTTACTTCGCCTTCGATGCCCTTAAGAACTATGTTACCTTCACGGTCTATTCCGAGAAGGGGCACTGAAATAATATCAGCCACATCCTGATCATAAGCGCTGGTAGCGAAGAAAGGGCTGAACTTGCTTGAGAAGTAGTCATAACCTACTACAAGTACTTTTTCTTCTTCGTTTGTTTCAACTACGGGTTCGGCATCTGTCTTTTCAACTGAAACAGATGCTTCGGTGGAAGAAGAATCTACGGAAGCTGCGGGTTCTTTTCCACATGCGGTCAAAGAGCCGATCGTAAGTGCTGCACCGATCAAAAGTGCAAGGCCCTTTTTAAACCTGTTTTTCATTATTATTTCCTCCTTAATATAAACGACGTTATGTCCGACTTTGGAAACTGCCAAGACTATAACTAGTTTATTATACAACCGATAACGCTTGTTTTCAATGATTTTTTTCGATTTCTTTCGCTATTAACCCTCTTGTATACATTAAAAGGTACGCGAAAATCCCCGCAAGAATTGCGTCACAGCAAACGAATATAATATCGGAAACCCGAATGGTCACTATAAGTTTTATTAATATTGCGATCGCCGCAAAAGTTGAAAACAAAAAGAATATCGTACCGAAAAGACAGGCACTTTTTAACTTATCGATACACTTTTCTTTCTGCGCACGGGTAAGAGTTTCTTTTTCCTTGTAATACGTAACGGTGGCTTCGACAAGTTCCCAGATCGCATAAAGATTAAGTACATACGGAACGACAACGAGAAGTTTTTTTACCAATACGCATTTGATGAACAGAGGCGGTACAAAGAAAACGATCGCAAGAATTGAAAGCAAGACCATGCGTTTTCTTCGTACCGCATGCTCTTCTTTCGTTTCTTCGATCTTATAAAGGGGGCCGGTGTAAATAAAGACATCTTTAACGTTTCCGTTCTCGTCCGTTTCGGTGTCCCATTTGTAATCGCCTGCCAGTTTCATGTATTTCTTCATACATTATCCTCCGATATTTTCATCGACCTTTAAAACATGAACAGGCACCCGCTTGGGGTGCCCGCCATGTAGAAAACTTTTAAGACTTAGTCTTATTTCCATTCATTGTACTGCTTGGTGAACTCAGCAAGAACGTCCTGGTAACCTGCTTCATCAAGTGCTGCCTGATAAGCTGCGATCACGCTCTTAACATCTGCTGATGCGTATCCGCCGTTTTCAAGACCGAAGCCGTACTCTTCGAATACCTTCTGGCAAGCTGTGTACTGTGCTTCAACGTTTGACTTGTCGAAGTGGAATCCGTTTGCACAAGATACTTCTGCGCCGTTGTTGAAGTCGATGTACATCTGGGCTGTATAAGGGCTCTCTGCAGGTGCTGTAACAACCGTAGCACTTGCTGACTCCCACATTGAGTGGTTGTACTTCTCAGATGAAGGAACTACAAGTCCGTCTGCATCATAAGTGTAATCTTCGCCTTCGATACCGAATGTATACATATCGGCAAGCTTGGAATCGGTGTAAAGAAGACCCATGAAATCGATACAAGCTTTAGCCTTTTCAGGTGTTGTGGTAGCTGCTATACAGTAGCAAGAACCAAGCATTGAATCGGTGTGGAGATATCTCTTGGAAGCGGGAACCATTGTAACGTCCTGCTTGTAACGTCCGTCAGCTTCGTCGTTGTTGGGAACGTCTGTCCACCATGAGATTGCCCAATCCTGAGTCTGGGTAGTCTGGTCTGTGGTTGTCTTGGTAACTTCATCTTCAGATACGTAGCCTTCTTCTGCCCACTTGCACATAAGAGTACAGAACTCTTCGTAATCTGCGGTAAGAACGGTATCAACTACTTCGTTTGTAGCTCTGTCAACTGCTACGAAGTTAGATGTTGCATCGCCTGTGAAGAAATCATATTTGTCGATGTACCATCTGTAGAACATAGCGGTCTTCTGAGTAAGGAAGGGATACTTAAGTCCGTCTGCCTTAGCATCTGCGAGCATGGGCTCGAGATCCTGAAGCTTCTTAACCTTTGTAAGGTCCCAATTGTGCTGATCTACAAGATCCTGACGGAACATGAAGTTGTAGCCTTCTACGTTATCCTTGTAAACGGGGATGAAGTAGTTCTTTCCGCCGTACTTGGAAGCATCCCACTGCTTAGCATCCATAGAGGTGTAAACTGCGGAACCGGGAAGGAGATCGGTGATGTCATATACAGCGTTTGCTGCATAAAGATCCTTTGTTCCGATCGTGCTTTCCCAAGAAGCTGTCCAAAGAAGATCGATCTCTTTGTTAGCCAAAGCAAGGTTAGCCTTGTCTTCGTAATCGCTTCCGATATCGTTTAACTTGATCTGAACATTGATCTTGTCAGCGATGTAAGCGTTGATCGCATCTTCAACCTTCTTTACCTGAGCCTGATCGGGCTCTGCAAGGTTGAAACAACGTCTGTAAACGTTAATGGTTACTTTGTCACCGCTTGAAACTGCAGCGTCTTTGTCGGATGCACCCTTGTTGCCACCGCAGGCAAGAAGAGAAACACTCATAACGGCTGCAAGAACAACAGCAACGATTTTGTTGAGTTTTTTCATAAATAAAACCTCCCTAAAATGGTGTATATCGAAGGCACGCACCATGCTGTGCCAGGATATCGGATTTGATCAGCCCTTTACGGAACCTACCGTAAGACCCTTTACAAAGTATTTCTGGAAGAAAGGGTACGCTATCATGATGGGTCCGATTACTATGATAACCGTGGCCATCGTCGAAGAGTACTGAGGTATCGTGCCACCGAGCGCCGCTCTTGCGGAAGCGGGCACGTTACTGTTGCTAAGCAAAAACGAGATACTCTTCTGAATCTTTACAAGTAAAAGCTGTAACGGTTTCTTGCTGTTTGAATCGATGTAGAGCAAAGCGTTCTGCCAATCGTTCCAATATGCCGTTGCCATCATGAAACCTACAGCGGCGAGCGAAGGCTTAAGAAGCGGAAGCGTGATCTGGAAGAATGTTCTGAATTCATCGGCTCCGTCGATCTTGGCAGCTTCCATAAGCTCGTCCGGAATACTGTTCACTATGTATGTACGAAGAATGATAACGTTCATGGTACTTACGCATAACGGAAGGATGAGCAAAAGAAGCGAATCCTTCAAATGATAGTAATTGGTAAACACTATGTATCCGGATAACTGACCGCCGTTAAACAGCATCGGTATCAGTAAAAATATCGATAAAAACTTTGAAAGTCTGAAATCCTTACGGCTTATGGCATAAGCAAACATACTCATGATGAGAAGTCCGAAGACGGTTCCCACAAGTGTGATAAAAATGGTCACTCCGTAAGAAGTTCCGAGCTGCTTACCGTATCGCAATACGGCATGCATACCGTTAAACGAAAACGCTTTGGGAAAGAACTTAAAACCGTTCTTTACAATATACATCTCATCAGTGAACGCCGATACGAACACAAGATATATCGGTGCTGCGGTGATGATCGTGATCGTCAAAAGAATAAGTGCAAGTACGTACTGACCGAACGTTTTCTTTTCGCGCCTGGAAGGAGCCATGTCCTGATTGCCTTTTTTAGCCATCTCTTCTCTCCTCCCTAGAACAATGCATTTTCCGGATGTATCTTACGTACAAGCCAGTTTGCAAACAACATTAACAGTAAACCGACAACGGACTGGAAGAACGATGTCGCCGCGGTAAATCCGAAATTCGAATTCTGGAATATCGCATGAAGTACATATGAATCGATAACCTGCGTTGTCGAATAAAGGATACCGCTGTCTCGCGTGATCTGATAAAAGAGACCCGTGTCGGATCGCATTACGTTACCTACCGACAAAAGGAGCATTACCGTGATCATGGGGACCATGCTCGGAAGTGTGATGTGTAAAATTCTCTTCCATCTGCCCGCTCCGTCGATCTCCGCTGCCTCGTACAGCTCGGAATCGATTCCGGCAAGAACCGACATATAAAGCACCGAGCCGTAACCGGTATCTTTCCAGATCTTGGCGATCGTAAGGATGTACGGCCATAAACTTGCGGTTGAATAAAATCTTGTCGACATACCGAAAGTATTATTAAGAATACCGGTATCGGTGCTTATGAAGGCGTAAACTATGAACTGAACGGCAGCATATGATATAAACACCGGAACGATCATGATGGTCTGCATCACTTTCGCCATCTTTCTAAAGAACAGCTGATCGATTGCGATCGCAAGAACAACATTTAAAAACGTTCCGATAGAAGTAAATACAATGTAATAAAGCACCGTGTTTCTGGTGATCGTAATGAAAGTACTTTTGGAAGCAAGCAAGAACTTAAAGTTATCAAGTCCGCACCAGGGACTTCCCCATATTCCTTTCGAATAATCGAAAGTCTTGAATGCCATAACAAGGCCTGCCATAGGGACGTACATAATAAAAAACAACACTAAAAAAACAGGGAGCGCAAAAATAACATACGGCCAATGTTTTATAGTGTTTTTCCAGAAATCTTTCATTCGATACCTCTCAGCGGCATAACTACTTAATCGTTTTCGTAGGTCTAGAATACTTCATTTTTTGTTCTAACGCAATACTTTTTTTACATTGGCATGGATAATAATTACATTTTTGTGGAAAATTTATATTTTTTCTTGTGCATTTTTGTTAAAAATAACATATGGCGGTACGCAAGTTCCGAAAAGCCTAAAATAGCGCCACTTAAACGTTTTCAAGCTCTTTTCGTGTTTTTCCTTGTAGCGGGATAAAAATCTTGTTATAGTTAAATCATGAGGCGAAACGATCTATTCATTTTAAAGAAAATCGATAACGATATTTTCCTCATTCCAACGGGTCAGGCGGCCTCGGATATGAGAAAAGCTCTTATGATAAATGAGCGCGGAGAATTCATCTGGGAGACACTGGCTACGGATATGAAACGCGAGCATCTCATAAGACTCGTGCTGGAGCATTATATGCCCGAAAGAGACCGGGCAGAAGCCGTTTCTCAGGATGTTTTCGCTTTCACCTCAAAGCTCATGGCTCTCGGAATGATCATTTCGGACGATGTTCCCGTGGGCAAAGATGTTTTTATAAATACGGATATCGAGATAGCGGGTGTCAGACTTCGGATAAAGACCGAGGAAGATATTCTTTTTGAAAAGTTGGTCCCTTTCAAGGGTGAATTTGAAAAGCCCGATGTGATAGTACGTTTCAGGATAGGACTTCCCTCCTATACCGAAAACGGAAATGTGATACTTCGCAATAAAAACGTAACCGTTCTGGACGCTGACAAAGAATATATACTGATACACTCAAAAACCGAACGAATAAAGGAAATACACGTTCTTAAAGACGGCAGTGAAGCAAACATCTTTTCTCTTCCGCCCTACGACGATACGCTTAAAGAAGAGTTCATGCTTGCGCTTTTCGACCCGTTCCTTATCAATGCCCTTAATAACGGAATGCTCATGTTATCCGCTTCGTCCGTGCTTGAAGGCGACAGGCTCGTTCTTTTTACCGCAACTCCCGGAACAGGCAAATCAACTCAGGCGGAGATCTGGTCAAAGTCGTTTAATGCGCCTATGATAAGTGATGATTTCACGCTTTTAAAGCCCGCAGACGGCGAGGTCATCTCCCTGCCCACTCCCTGGAGCCGCATGCACGAAGAAACCGATACCGGCACCTATAAAGTCAGATCGATCATGTGTCTTAGAAGAAACACCTTTGACAAAGTCGAGACGATGGATAAGCCTACCGGAGTCCTTTCGCTCCTTTCGCTCTCCACCACTCCTTTATGGAACGAAGAAACAACTTCCAAAGCTTTATCGCTTTGCGAACGTATATATGAAAACACCGAAGTCAAGCGATTTTTCTGCACGCCCACACCCGATTCGGCGCAATGTGCAAGATTTTCGCTTAACTGAGAAATTTATCCCGGAGGATAACTGAAGAAATGGCCGCAATTCAATACATAATAGATGATTATTCATGGCTCCAGTACGGAGAATTTGCTTTAAGATTCCTTGTTGCATGCATATGCGGAGCAACGATCGGATTTGAACGCAGCATGCGTTTAAAAGAAGCGGGCGTAAGAACACACCTTATAGTTTGCTGCGCCGCGGCTCTCGTAGTGATCGTTTCGAAATACGGCTTCTCGGATCTCGGCAGTGAAACCGCAAGCGCGCTTGCAGGCGTCAGAACTGCCGATCCCGCACGTATAGCGGCTCAGGTAATAAGCGGTGTCAGCTTCTTAGGCGCCGGCGTTATATTCCACAACGGCAATGCGATCAAAGGTCTCACCACTGCCGCAGGTCTTTGGGCAACCGCAGGTATCGGTATCGCTCTTGGCTCCGGAATGTATGTGATGGGCATCTTTGCAACGATCGTCATCACGATCATGCAGCTTGTCATTCACAGATTCACTCACGTTGATACGATCTCTACCTACCACTTAAGATTCACCGCAAAGAATACGCCTGAATTCAAAGATAACCTTCACAAATACTTAAACGAGCAAAATGCGAAGGTTATTGAAAGTAAAGTTAAATTTGAAGAAGACGGCTTTGCAACCTATAACCTCACGGTTCGAATGAACCACGAGATCACTCTCGACGAGTTCGACACATTCCTTGAAAAGGGTGGCGAAGTAAAGAGTTTAAGTTGCACGTCGGTGAATAACTGATATGGCGATCAATCGCACATTTCATTAAGCATATTCTGCACCCGGCTTTGAATGATCTCTGCCGTCGCGGCTGCAGATTTGTCGGTCCGAAAATATGTGTCGGTTTCTTCCGTCATGATTCCAAGAATCCGCCTATATATGCCATTCAGGTCTTTCGCGTCTTCGATCAGGCTTTCCAGCAGTTCTCTGTCGGTTTTGGTTATTTCGTACTTTACGGCCCCATTAGGAGTGCCTATTTCAATCTCGCCCAAAGAATCAGAAAAAACACTTTCGCGTACGCTTGTAAGCGTATAACAAAGTCCCGACTTTGCACCCCGGTCGTACATAGTCCCCATAAACATACCGTTATTTCTTGAAGTCATCAGATATTCTATAAAAGCATATGCCCCCTCTTTACATTCCGCATTTGCATATATTTCCGCTGTCTCATACGGCATAAAGAAACAGGATGACTTTTTGTTATCATTACTTATAAGCCTGATCCTGCATAAACGATTACCGATCGAAGCCTCGCATTCGGCGAGATCTTTAAGTCCGCTCACTCTCTGCTTAACGAAAAAGACATTGTTGTAATCTCCTGAAGCAACACTCAGATCACTTATAAGTGCGGGCTCGGATGGTGCTATGTCGCATTCTTTCAATTCCGATAGCAGTTTCTCGAAAGATTCCGTCTTAAAGTCGGCGGTTTTTCTTTCTGCATCAACATAATTATCAATAATTTGCATGAATATGAGAAGCCTTAGGGAATATCTGTCCAACGGGGCTTCCGAATAAATCTCTCCATGGCTTTCCAGCCATTCGATAAATTCATGCGGTTCCATCTCCTTCTCGGGGACATCCAAATCGTTTGTCAGAATCACATTTAGATCAAATCGGTTAAACAACGCGTAAAGCTTCCCGTCGATCTCATATGAATCTGTCGCAAAAGTCGGAATGTCCTCTCTTGAAATGTTTTCCGATCTGTCAATGTACGGATACAGATCCTCCAAATATCCGCCGTCAGCATATTGTTCAATGCATGTATTTAACTCATCGATCACCAGATCGGGATTGACTTGCGGGTCAAAAACAGGATCGATGTTTTCACGTGCCTCTACCACTTCGATTGAATAATCGGGATTTTCATAATTGAAGCAGTCAATTACCCCACCCAAAGAATCAAGCATTACCTCTCTGCCCAACGGAGAATACAGATACACTACCCGCTTGCCTTCATCGTCATACTTATAACCATCGGAGTGCGCCTCGACATCATTTCCCTCTTTTTCGGAAAATCTCAGAAGATTTAAAGAAACATCATCCACTCCGATACAACATGCAATATTGAAACCGGTGTCGGAACCTTCAATCGCGCGGACAGTATCGGATCTGATCTTTTTACTCGACAGATCGCATATTTCACATAATGAATTGTCTTCGATAGCAAAAAGAAAAACCTTCATTCCGTTCGATATCAATATTCCATTGTTCGCTTCACACAGATAAAGCCCGGGAATATCTATTGAAACTTCTCTGTTTAGCTTGGCATTTCTTATATCCAATTGAGCAAGTCGGAATTGTCCGCCTTTATCCTCATAGGAAACATAGACATCCCCATTTTTCAGTTTAAGAGCCTTATCGTACTTTTCTCCCGGACAAGGAAGCGCTTTGCTGCTGCCGTCTTTTGAGGTTAAAACCAGCGTGTCCGAAAACAGGATCAAAAACTTTGAATTTTCAATCGAAAGCATATCCTCAGGATATGCTTTCGTATATTCGTCCGGAATCTCTGTTTCTGACTTTTTTTGCCCGTTAGAATCGTATTCACCAATAGTATAGCCTGCTTTGTTATCTGTCAGAAACGAATAGTATTCGCCGTCCGAATAATCATAAACATCAAATGCGGAGACATTCCATCCTTCCTGAGCCGATACTTCTTGCGGTATAGTATCGGATTCAGACACTTTCATCAGTTTTGTCATCTCACTATCGGCATCATCCGACTGCTCGCCGGAATCTTTTACCAGATAATACAGGTTACCTTTACTTAATTTGACCGTATACGATGAAAACAGGCTCAATTTTATGTCCTGAACAACTACGGTTTTAACATATTCTTTTTTTAGATCAGTATTCACGGTTTCTTTGGGCCCTTGTGAAGTGCAGCCGGCCAAGGCCAAAATAAAAACTGTAAACACTGAAACGATCTTATTCTTTATATTCATCCGTTTGTCCGGGGTTAATTAATTTCTTTATTCTTTCGGTTTCATCAAGGCAGAGTTCTCGTCTCCGGTGCTGCTGTCCTGTATTCCAAACGTGATTCACCGCAAACGCACTCATGCACATATATTTCAGTAACCGATCTGCTCTGATATATTTTGTTTGAACGATTATTATTCGATGCATTTACCACATCAACACCACCATACTTAATGTTAAATGCAAGTTTCAAGTACTTTTTGACGAACGACAGTATTTTTTTGACGAACGACAATAAAAAAATATGAAAAACGGCACTTTATGTACCATTTTGGTTATATGGCAAAAAGAAAAAACGAGCGTGAACCGACGGAACTGGACATCTGATATTAATGCATGTTACAATAACTAACGATGGTGAAAAAAACGATGCATAAAATCGCGTATCTTTTAATCACGATTGATATTGAGATTTGAATAATCCGACCGGAGAGGAGAAAGAAAATGAGAGGTAAAATGCTGTTTTGGGCAGGATTGGCTATTGATATTTTGGCTATAATCCTTGATAAGGGGGTAAAAAGTGTTCACGATGTCGTGATCATTGCTTTGCATATAATAGCGATAATCATGATCCTTATCGGAATTAGGACAAGAGATAAGAAGAATACATTGGATGTATATCGGGATCAATAGTCTGATAAAATTGTAACATTGCGAAATTTTAAAAAAGCGGCACATCACGTGCCGCTTTTCGTTAATAGTATTATAAACTTCGCATAAGCTGTTTTGCCAGGCTGTCCATCTGAATGGGCTTCGGCAGAAATCCGTCCATTCCGGCCGCTTTGAATTCTTCTTCTATTCCTTTAAGAACGTTGGCCGTGCAGGCGACTATCTTCATGCTCTTACACCTTGGATCCGGAAGGCTTCGTATGCGCTTGGTGGCTTCAATTCCGTCCATCCCCGGCATCATATGATCCATCAGCACAAGATCGTAGTCTTTGTTCTCAACGGCTTCTATCGCCGCTTCACCCGAAAGAGCGGTGTCCGGATCTATATCGAAGCGCTTTAGGAACGCGCAAAGCACTTTGACGTTGACTTTATTGTCATCCACCACCAGAACTTTGGCATCGGGATATTTCTTTTCGATAGCCTCTTTCTTTTCTTCCTCCCCTTTTTCAACAAGAGAATCGCGCTTTCCGTAAAGGTAAAAAGAAGCATATTTCGTAACCTTGACGGTTTCTCTCTTAACCCCGCTCGCAAGCGGCGCAAGCGCGATAACTTCCTCTTTAACTTCAAACGAGAAAGTACTTCCGACTCCGTAGGTGCTCTTAACGGAATAAGATCCCTGCATGAGGTCGATCAGACGTGCAGAAATGTTAAGACCGAGTCCCGTGCCGGTGATACCACGGTTTTTGGCGGCATCAACCTGTGAAAAAGGCTTGAAGAGCTTGTCCATATCCTCTTCCTTTATGCCTCGTCCGCTGTCTTCTACACTAACCTTAAGGTTCAGTGTCTGCCCGTCGGATTCACCGTCGACCGTAAGTTTTATAAAGCCCGAAGTCGTGTACTTTTCGGCATTGCCAAGAAAATTCATGAATATCTGGCGAAGACGCACATCATCACCGTAGAGTTTTCTTGGAATGGCAGGATCTATGTCGACGAAAAATTCGATCGGTCTGTCACCGATACGCATATTGGTGATATTGATAACGGAATTGAGAAATTCCCAAAGATCGTATTCTGTGGGATTAAGATCGAGTTTGCCCGATTCAGCCTTTGAGATATCCAATACATCGGTTACTATATCGACAAGCACTTTTCCGGCTGACTTGATCTGACCTATGTAATCTCTTATTACTTCCTGCGACTCTTCCTTTTCGGAAAGCTCACTCATACCGATTATGGCGTTAAGAGGAGTTCTTATCTCGTGGCTCATGTTGGCAAGGAAGCGGCTCTTTGCCTCATTGGCGATATCAGCTTCTTCTTTGAGCACTCTCATTTCTTCAACTCGTTCACGCATTTCGGTAACGTCGTTTGCAGATATGATGTAACCGATGTTTGAACCTCGTTCAAAAAGACGCATACAAGTGATAACATAGTAACTTCCGTCTTTTTCAAAATAGTGCTCTCCGACACCTTCAAAGAAAGGTGCTTTCAATTCACGAAGATCGGTCCCGACTTTCATTTCGTGAAGCTCAGGGAACGTCATCTTGGCAGCCAGGTTTGAGTCCAGATAATTGCCCAGACTGTCGGCGATTATGATCCCGGTTCCAAGGTTTCTGTAAAGGTTGGTATATGCCGTGGCGCGTACGTCCACGAGTTTTCCGTTCGTGATCGTTATCGTCATGAGAGTTGCCATGATCGTAACCATCGAAGAGGCCACCTCAAACCCCTTAAAAATGCCGGTAATGTTAAGAAGGGTACCTACGATCGGAATAAGCGATTCAAAGAAAAGAAGGAACATGCGTCTTTTAACTCTTTTCTCGCGCGATACCGATATCCTCGATGCAAAAAGAAAAGCACATACAAAAAGAAATGTCGACTCAAAAAGAAGGAAGAGCCAATAAAGGGGAGCTTTCTTTGTAACGATATGCGGAAACAGCCCTTCGGTCGTATAATAATAATCTGCGTAGTAAAGATGATGATATGGCGCACTCATTACGAGCGTCAGTATAAAAATACCAAACAAAAACATCACCCACTTAACAGCAGGATTAACTCTTATATACAGATACTCACAGGTAAAAAGAAAATACCCCGTAGCCAGAAAAGCGAGTCCGACATACTCAAACGCAAAACTTGCCATAGCCATCTCTTTTGTGGTCGAGATCATTTCCTGAAGATAACCGAACGTATAAATGGCCGAACAGAGTACAGTCATGATAAGGTAGCGGGAACTTATCGAATTGCGCATCGATAACACCCTGCCTACCGACAAGGCTGCCATAGCGGCACATATAATCTGAAAGATCAACAGAATATTGAACATAGATCTCCTCTGATCGATTATACGATCATTCCATAGTGGTTAACGTTGCTTCCGGGAACCTTTCCCTGTTCTCTTACCTGAAAACCTGCCTGCTTCATGATGGCGATACCGATATCGTTGTTCACTTCCGAATAGCAGGCCTCACCGCGCTTCCAGGCAAATTCGGTTATGGGTTTAAGCATTCTTTCTCCGTATCCAAGTCCTTTCGATATCGTGCGGACCGTGTATACAAAAAGATACCAGTCTTTTCCGCCGGTCTGACGTTTTCTGAGCCCGCCTGAATAGAAATTATAAATAAACAGTCTGAAAATAAGGCCTATACCGCCTTTCTTTAACAGATCGTAACCTCCGTTTTTAAAATAAACAGGGATGTTCACGCCGCCAAATCCGGGTGCGATCCAGATAGCCAATGCATTAAAATCCTCACTGTCGGCATATATGAAAGTATCGGGCATGGAATAGATAGCGGCACGTACTATGTTCATAAAGATTTCTCTTTTGAAATTGCCCCCGCATAGCCACGTAACAAGAGTATCTTCTTCATAATAGTCGGCCGCTACATTAAGTATCCTTTC
>JAEEGK010012315.1_pt1 | contig 19457 bp, 13 predicted proteins | sample 8958771 | NCBI WGS metagenome assembly JAEEGK01 (sample SAMN16246547, study PRJNA631951) | gut metagenome | biome: gut microbiome; feature: rumen; material: SC-attached | host: Bos | place: Iran: Karaj | collected 2018-10
GGGCCCAATCCCCAATCCCCAATCCCCAATCCCCAATCCCCAATCCCCAATAAATAATGATTTGCATTAATAAAAATTTTAAACACTTTTTTCTTTTTTATTTTTAATAATTCTTTTATTTTAATATTTTATTATTTATTTAAGATTAAAAAATTATTATATAAATGCTTAAAAAACAAAATATTCTTTATGCTCCAAAAATTTCTTATAAAATTCCTAAAAAATTCCCAAAATTTTTAGATTTGAACAATAATTCATTCAAATCTAAAGAATCTGACATTGAATTTTTTAATCTAAAAAGGAAAGACTCTACCTCAACTACTTCTTCTGATAACAATTAATTTAAATGAATAATATAAATGAAAACGAAAATGTAAATATTCAATTTATTACTATCCTTGATCTTATCAAAATAAAACTTATATTCAAAATTCATCAATTTTAAATTTGTAGGTAATTAAAATTTAATTAAATTTATGGGTATGATAATAATCTGAAATATACAAAAATTTTGAATTTATAAAATTATTTTTGTATTTATGATTTATACAAATATATTTTTTTTATCATATTTTATAGATAATGATTATTTGATTATTTATAATATATTGAAAAATATTATAATATATTTATTAATATAGTTTAAAAATTTGACAAAATTATTTTATTTAAATTATTCAATATTTAATCAAAAAATATCCAATTTGAAAAAAAAATAATTTAAATATAAACATTTAAAAATATTAATTTTCATTTGAAAAAATAATAATTTTTCAACCAAATTTAAAAACTTTTTAAATTCAAGTAATGAAAAAGAAAAAGAATAAAATATAAAATAGAAAAATGGACTCATTCCTACATCATAGTAATAAAAGAGAATTTTTAGATGTAGCAAGATCTATTTCAAATAGTAAATTAATAGAAAAAATGAACAATAATAAAAAAGGAATACGAGTTCATTTAAAAACAAAGTCAGGTTTAGTTTATAATCAGTTAAATCCAAGTAAAGAAAAAACAAAACAAATAATGAATAATTATTTTAAATCTACTAAAACACAAAGAAAAATTGAAATATTTGATTCAAATAAAGAGTTAAACAAATATTTTAATGATAATAATACTTTAAATAATCAAAACAAAGAAAATATATTGTCTGTTAGAACAAATATAAGATTAAAAAAAGAAATTAAACAAAATAATGATGAAATTGATATTTCTAACAAAGAAAATTATCCAAATAATAATGGTGAAAAAAATAATAATTTTATAAACATTGAAGATAATTCTAATAAAAATAATAATTATTTTAACAGAAGCATTTCCTTAAAAAGTGAAAAAAATAAAAAAGTATATTATAGAAATAAAGGAATAAGAATTTTAGATTCTGACCCGAATTCTTTTGTTTCAGAAAAAAATATAAATCAAGAGAATAAATCAATCAATAAATTAGTAAGTCCTATTTGTTCATATAAAAATTCAGTTAAACCAAGAGTTTTAATAAGAAATACATTAATACCTAAAAATTGTTTTGTTTCAAATGAAGAAATTATTATTCATTATAATGTAAATAAAACTGTTAATATCACAGAATCAAATAATAAACCTTTATCTTTTAGAATGACTGGATATTATAATAATAACTTGACAGATACCTATAAAACAATAAATTTAACTAATCCTAATATAAATGAAACAGATAATAATAAAACTAAAGTAAATACAGTAATTAAAATTGAAGATTTATTATTTTTAGAAGAAAAATTAAATAATATATTAAAAAGTTTTGATGACATAGAAGAGCTACAAAAGTTTTGTGTTGAATGGTGGACTTTTTATAATTATTCTTCTTTTTATAATATATTCGATAATGTTTTTCTAAAAAGAAAAGAAGAAAAAAATATTTCTCATGAATATTCAGTTTTAGAATTTCTATCAATTATTGTAATTTATGAGGTTACAAAAGATGTCAACATCACTCAATCAACAATTAATTGTTTAAATAAATTAATGAGTATTGTATATCAAAATTTTCTAATCATTTGTGATTTTTTTGTTTCAATAATACCTTACTTTGTTCAAGATACTCTTTGGGTTAAAAAATTACAAATTATTATTAACAATAATAAAGAGCAAGAAGTTTCAAATAATCATTTTATTTTATTAAAAAATGGATGTAATAGCATATCAATTTTAATTAAAAATATATTAAAATTGTATAATTCAAATTCTTATGTAAATGGTAATGAATTAATGTTTTTTTTGAGAAGAAGTTCAAGAATATTAATAAATACACTGAATATATATTTTAAAAGAAAATTAAACATAGAACTAGATAAAAAAGAGAATACTCAAAATAAAATAGAAAAAGAGACCCCATTTTTTTCAAGTAAAAACCCAAAACAATTTACATTAGTTCTTGATTTAGATGAAACAATAATATGCAGAAAAACAGATTCAAAAGGACATATAATGATTATGCCAAGACCTGGTTTAAAACAATTCTTAAAAGAAATATCTAAAATTTATGAAATAATAGTTTTTACTTCAGCTACTCAAACTTATGCAGACCCAATATTAAATTCTCTTGATATAAAAAATCAATATTTTGATAAAAGATTATATAGACAACATACTGTTTTAATTAATGATGTTTATATTAAAGATCTAAGTAAATTAGGAAGAGATTTATCTAAAGTTGTTATATTAGATAATAAACCTCAAAATTATGAACTTCAAAAAGAAAATGGAATTTATATTAAAAGTTATTATGGTAATAATCAAAATGATAAAGTTTTAAGTTATTTGATTCCTATTTTAAATAAGATTGCAAATAATCCTCAAAATGATGTAAGAAAAGAAATCAAAAAATATCATGAAGAAATATATACTAAAATTACCACAGATTTAAGTTAAAGATTATTTTTTAAATAACTGTTTTTTTTAAATAAAATTAAATATTAATATAAATAAATTATAATTATCATTTTTAATAATTTATAAATTTAAATAAATTATTTAAATTAATTATTCAAAAAATGCAAGAACATTCTTTTTTAAATAAATTGATGAAGGAAAATCTCTGTTTTAAAAATTTAAAAGATGATTTTTCAAAATATATATTGTCAAAATCAATATTAATAAAACAAACAAAACTTAATGATTATAATTATACTTATATTAATACCACATATTTAATTTTTAATGAAAAATGTAGAATTGTTGCAAGATTTAAAGATTATTTAATATATGATGATTCTACAGAATTTTTAAGAAGATTTTATAATAATAATGAATTGAATCCTCGATTATCGAAAATTTATAATTTTTATGAAACATATAGTAAAATATTTCCTAATTATATGATATTACCAGAAAGCTTTTATTTATATAGAAATATTAGAAAAAAACAAAAAATGATAGATGCATTTAATGAAATAAAAAGAGAAGAGGAAGAAAATAGGAAGAATTTACAATTAGGAAAAAAAAATCAAAATTCAAATAAGAAAATTAATAATATAATAATATTTGATAAGAGTATTCAAGATAGTATAAATAGATATCAACAATCAATGATAAATAATTTTGATGATTCAAAAAGCACTATATCGATATCATTATACAATAAACCATTTAATAATCCAAATAGTGCTTATGTAACACCAACAGAGTCTTTTCGAGATGATAATAATGATACCACAATTGCTAGTATCCAATCTATTGTATTAAATTTAAATAAAAATTTTGATATTTTTCAAAATAATTTACTTGAAACTCCAAAAAGAGGAAATTCAACTAATAAAAATAATCATATTGAACAACAAAATGCTTTAAATAATAATAAGAAATTTATATCTCATAAAGCAACAGTTTCAGTGCCTGAAGTTAAAAAATTTGATAATAATGGAAAAAATAAAAATAATATTAAAGAAAAAATGATTCAAGGTAAAAGTACAGAAAAAAATAAAAAAAGAAATTTAGAATTAAAATTTGATTTCCAAAATCATTTAAATAAAAGTCCTAAAAATGAGAGATTAAATACAATTTCAACATCAACTATAGAAAAAAGTAAAAAGCCTTTAAAAAAGGAAGAGAAAAATTATTTTAAAAGAGAAACAAAAGCAAAAAATTCAGAATTTAAATCACCAAACAGTAAAAATATAAATCAATCTGCGAATAAAATTTCTCTTCTTCCTAAAAGACCAATTACAACAACAATAAAAACAACAAATCATATAATGCCAATTTATAAAAATAAAATGAAAGATAAAAACCTAAATAATAATGATAATTATTCTGCTTCTTTAAATAAAGTAAATCCATTAAAAACAAAATTAGAAAAAAAGAAATGTAATACAATTAAAAAACATAATACAATGAAATCTTTGGGAAACATATTAGATAAAAAAACTTTTTTAAGTTCTTTTACTTCAAATAACACAAAAGATTTAAAGAATATTATTATTCATGAATATAATAAAGATTCTTTTAATCAAAATATAAATAATTCAAAAGGTTTAAATGTTAATATGAATAATTTAAATACAAATGAAAAGAAGAATTTTTATAAAAATTATATTGAGAAAAATAAAATAAATAGAAATTCATATGATCCTTCAAATAAAAATAAAATGATAAAAAATTTTGAAAATAATAATTTATCTATTAATTCAAATGGTGTCTCTCATAGAAAAATTCATAATTTAAAAAGTCCTTCAATAGATAAAAAAAATGTTTTTTCTCCTCATTTAATGAAAGTTCCTTTATCTGCAATGCAGCATAAAATTAAAGTTGAAAGAACACCTTTTAATCACAAAGAAAGTCATTTAAAAGAAAAAGACAATAATATTATAAAACAAATAAATTTTAAACATGTTGATATGAATACAAAAAAAATGAAATTTGTGAAAAAATAAATTCAATATTTATTATAATAATTTAAAAATATGAAAATACTTTAATTTTATATTATTTTATAAACAAGAGAAAAATATAATATTTCTAAAATTCATTCAATAGAATTTAAAAATTATCTATTAGGGGATGAAACATCAGAATTGTTGAAAAGATAAAAAAAAAGAATGTAAAAACAAAATTCCAAGAATTTCAGAATATTATGAAATTATACTTTATTTGAAAAATTTTTTATTTAGGAAATAATATAGTTAAATTTGAGTTTTATTTTTTTTATTCATTTCTAATACTTTCATTCATAAATAATATTCAATCACTTTTTAACATAAGATCAATTGTTTTATAATAATTTAAAAATTTAATAAAAAACGTATTTTATTTATTCTCATCAAGATTAAAATTTGCTAAATTATCATTTTGAACAACTTGATTTTTTATTCCTCCAATATCTAATTCATCCATAATTTTCATTCCATTAGCTTCAGCAACTTGATTAACAAGCTCATTAACTTCATTATCATCATAAACACCAACATTTACATTATCAAAAGCTTCATTCATCATATTACTATGAACATCAATATCATCAAACATTTTTTCAAATTTATCCATAGTATCAGCCATTTCAACAATATCATTCATATTTCCAAAACCAGTGATTAATTTAGTTAAATTAGACATATTTGCAGTTAATTCTTTAGTATTCATTGCATTTTGTAATTTTTGTGCTATTGTATCTACTTTTGAACCTAAAATTTGATATCTTTTACATTCATTCTTTTTTCTTATTACATCTGCTGCTGTTACTTTTGCACTCTCATAATCTCCTTTTGCTATTAAATTTTTTGTTTTTTCTAATAATTTCTTCTGTTGAGTTTCTGCTTTTTTTGCTTCTCTTTGAAATTGCTTTCCTATCATTTTAAATTCAAATATTTTATCGAACATTTCATCTTCTTTTGATTTATTTTCTTGGTTTGAATCCATATTGTTATTTATTTTTTTAATTTTTTTTCATTTTATTGTATTCAATTATTTTTTTGAACTATTTTTCTTTTCTAATAAAAATTTTTATATTATTTTAATAATCATATTCCAAATTTATTTAAGCATATTTAATAATTTCTCAATGGCAAATTGAACATTTCCATCACATTGTTTTAACACTTGAATATTTGCTTCTTCATTTATGAATCCCATATCTTTTAATTGTGCCAATTGTTCTTTATATTTTTCTTTAGGATCAACATTATCTTGAGGATTATTATTAGTATTTTGTCCCATTCCGAAATTACCCATATTCATATTAAATAAATTAGCATAAGGATTCATATTTCCACTACTATTATTATTATTGTTATTAGGATTTGTCATTGGCATTCCCATTCCAAAAGGATTCATTCCCATACCCCCCATTCCTCCAGAATTAAGCATTGTACTCATTTGTTGCATCATTTCAGGAGAAAACATTTGTCTCATTAATTCTGGATTTGAAAATATTTCTCTCATCATTGGATTAGAATCAATTAAAGGTTTAATTTGAGGATGATTCATCATCATATTTAAAGTATTTGGATCAGATATTAAATTCTGCATCATTTGCATATACATAGGATTATTTAACATTTGTCCCATCATTTGAGGATTCATTCCTCCCATTCCTAAATTATCCATTCCACTCATTCCACTCATTCCTCCCATTCCTCCCATTCCTTGTAATAAACTATTCAAATCCATCCCAAATGGATTTCCATTATTACTATTTGTGTTTGTATTTGTATTTGGATTAGTATTTGTATTAGTATTTGTATTTGTATTAGAGGTATTTTGGTTATTTGAAGATTGGGATTCCTGTTTTGGAGGTTCATTTTTCTTTTCTTGGGGATTTACCTTTTTAACTAATATTATTGTATTGTCATTTTGAAGTCCATACTCATCAATTTTTTTTGTATTATCTAAAATTCTTCCTTTGAAAACTAAATTTTGAGATTCTGGAGGAATTGAAGTTTCTTTTTCACATGCTTTTTTTAATTCTTCTACAGTACATGTCTTATTTACTGTTACTGTATATACAGTTGCATTACTTGTCATTTTAACTTTCACTTTTATTTCCTCGTCAGACATCGTTTTTTTATTAATATGATATAATAAATAAAATAAAAAAATTTAAATCTATAAAAAAAAATAATCTCTTTTAATACTATGACAAAGAAAATTATTCAATCTAATTTATTCTTTTTCCTCATAACCTTTTTCTTTTTCCTGCTTCATGATTGAAAAATTGCCTTTTTTAAATATCCTTTAAATTTTCTTCCAAACCTTCTTTTTTTATCATTAATATATTTTCTTTGATGCCTTCTATTATCTTGGCAAGTTATTATCCCATTACCTTTTTATTTACTTATTTGATATATTCTCTCTTCCACTTCCAGTCTTGTAAGAATATGGAACAACTCCATTTCTTAATTAAATAAAAAATTATTTGGAATTTTATAATATAATTTATCTTAAATTTTTTTTTTCTTTTGAAAAATATTTAATTTCTATATTTATATTTAATCATCTTCACTTTCTTCACTATCAGAATTCTCTTTTTCATGTTCTTTTAAACGTTGATACCTTAATTTTATTTGTTCCATTAAACCATCCATCATAGAAACTGGTTTTGGTTTTATTTCCTCTACTTTAGTACTTCCTTTAGGTTTTAATTTAACCATTGCCAATTCTTCTGCCATAGACAATTGTTTCTTAACAGGTTTCTTTTCTTCTTCTTCCTTTTCTTCATTATCTTCATTTTTTTCATTCTCATTATTTTCAACTTTCTCATTTTCACCTTCATTTGATTCAATATTTTGAGTTGGTTGAATTTGAGTAGGTTGAATTTGATTTGGCTGAATTTGAGTCGGTTGAATTTGAGTTGTTTGGAGTTGAGGAGGTTGTGGAACTTTTGGTTGAACTTGAACCGAAGGAATTGGAGGAGCAACTGGAATATTACCTCCACTTTGTGGAGCAACAACAACAGGAATGTTTGGAGCTGATGTATTTGTATTAATTGTATTTGAATTAAGTGTATTATTTACTGTGTTAGGAACTTGACTTGTCTGTATAGTACTATCATGATTATTTATATTAGAATTTATTTCAGCACTTTTATATTGATTCCTTTCTATTATCATATCAATTGGTAATTCATCTACTTCTTGTTCGACTATATTTTCTTGATAATTATCATCTTCTTCTTGATTAATTTGTAATTGTTGCTCTTTTGAAGTGAATAATTCATCAACATGAGTATTATTATTTGGATTAATATTTGTAATATCAGTAACACCTTTTAAATTAAGTAAATTAGTTGGGATATTAAGTTGATTTTCTGTAGTATAACTTCTTTGGAAAATTGGATTTCTCTTTGAAACAACATAAGTTGTTAATTTTTCTCCTGTTTGAATACTCATAGGTGCTTCTTGAATTTCTTTCTTTTTAATTTTAGATTCTCTAATATTAATTTCTTCTTTGACATGTGACAACCTATGAGTTTCATAATCATTTCTAATTTCCCAAGGTAATGTTGCTTTTTGAAGTAACTTTTTATCAAAGAATGAAAATTCTGTATTTGTATATCTTACTTTTTCATATATTAAATTATTTCCTTCTTCTTCTTTTGCTATATTTTGTATATTTTTTAAACTAGTTTCATATAATTCTTTAGAAATATCATTGTATTTTTCCATTGTTGAAATTAATGTTTCTTCAATTAAAGCATTATCTATTGTAAATTTTCTAGTATTTGTCAATAAATTTTCTTTTGGATTATATAAAGGTTTAGAATTTATTTTCTTATTATTTGGATTTGTGTCTTCTCTTTGACTTACTATTAAATTATTAATTCCATTTATGTCTTCTTCTAAATATATGTTTTTTGGGAAATTAATTTTTTCATTTGGATAATATTGTTTAGATTTAATCATCATTGCTTGTGTAACATTATTTAATGAAGATATTATTTGTTTAACTCTATTTATTCTACTTTTAAAATTAACTAACCTATCAATTCTAGATTGTAATCCTTTATTTAAATCATAAAATATATTTTCTTTTATATTATCTAATTTTGTTAATGTCGATAATATATTTGGAAGACATTCTTCTTTATAAATATCATATAAATTTAATGAAAGTTGATAGGTCTTATTCATTTTCTGAAAAAATCTTTAAAATAATTATTATTATTTATTAAATTTAATTTATATATTTAAATTTCAAATTTTATGGAAATACTATATGAGAGTCCAACGAAACAACCAAGAATTAGAATATCTTTTGAATCCCTTTATGAGAAATATAAAACTGAATTTATCGATAATTGCGAAGAAATACTAATCCTAAAAGAACAAGAATTCCTTAATTTTTTTTTTTCTAGAATGAAATTAATATTAAAAGATTATTATGGAGAAAGTATAATAGAATCAAATCCAGAATTTCCTATATTAATGATACAATGTGAAAAAAAATTAATAAATGAAATATACAAAAACATGTATAATTTATGTTCAAATACTTTGAAAAAATTTCATCAATATTCTTCCAAAAAACTAACATCAAAAAATAAAGATATATATTTATCAAATTATAGAAGTCATTGCTATTATGATCAAGTTCCTTTTCATACTTGTAAAGGTAGATTTATAACTGTATTAGATCCAAATTCAAACAGTTCAAAACCATTATATGTAATTTGTTCTAATTGTAAAATGTGTTATTATGAATCGTCTATATTAATGTATTGTATAAATTGTAAAAAAGAATTTTATTCATCAATTATTCCAATTGGAGACAAAGTTTTACCTCCTGCAACATGGGAAAAATATCATTGTAATGCTTTAATAAATGAACAAATGAGTTGCATAAAATGTGGGGATAAATTTTGGATAAAAAATTCTAATTTATTTTGCAAAAAATGTAAACTTTTAATAAGCCCTTTAGATGTTATTTGGACTTGTATAATTTGTCATAAAGAATTTAAATCATATGCGAAAATTTATAATCCTTTAGAATATAAATTAGTAAAGTTAGCTGTTAGAAATGCTAAATTGAATAAAAAAATTACTAAACCTAAAGAATTACCTTGTGGATGTTTAAATAAAGAAGAAATTGAAAATACTAATTTTTATCATAAATTAAATGGTAAATGTAATGGTGTTTTATATTATGGAACAATATCTGGAAAAGGAATTGTAGTATGTTCTCTTTGTAAAACTATTGGAACTTTAAATAAATTTACTTGGTTTTGTCCAAAATGTCAAAAATCTTTTATAACTAAGAAAGTTAATGTTTTTTCAGTAGAAGAAAATAATAATTATGATTCACAATATAATTCTTTATCAATAACAACTACTCCATCTGTTTCAAAAAAGAATACTTCAAATAATGATTTAAATAAAAATACAAATGGCTCAAGAAATGCAAAAGAAATTCATAATTTAAAAGCAATAAATAATAAAAATGATGAAGAAGGAATAACAGAATTACATGATAAATTAATAAAAAATTCAAATATAAATTTAGAACAAGATAATAATAAAAGAAGAAATTTATCAATTTCATTGATGAATAAGCAAATAAAATCAAAAGCAAATTTAAAAACTACAAATAATACAAGAAATTATGAGAATACAATTGAAGATGATGAAGAAGAATATAATATAATAAGACATCCTACAAAAAGATTTGGTCATTTAAGTATTAACAAAAATAATAATAATGTATTTAATAATAGTGTTCGTTCACAGAGAATAAATTCAAATGAAAAAACAATAAAAGATGATAGAAAAGGAAGTAAAGATTCAATAGGTAATTATTCAAATAAATATACAAATAATTATAAAAATTTTCAAATATTTATTCCAAAAAGAACTATAAATTTATTTAGTACAAAAGATGAATATGATTCAGATAATTCAAAAAGAAAAGGTAGTTCAATTGATAAAAATTCAGATTCTGATTATAATGATAATAAAAATAATTATAATAGAATTCCAAATTCAAAAGGAATTAATAGATTTAGATTAAATTATAAAAGTCCTTCTTCTGAAAGAAAAAATCTTCAAGTTAAATTTAATGGAGAAGAATCTGATCATAGAGAAAAAGTTAGAGAATTATCAAAGAAAAGAAATGAAAGTCCAAATGAAAATATAGAATTTGAAAATGAGTTTTTTAAAACTGATTATGATAATAATAATATAAATAATTTAAAAGGAAATTTTCAAAATAATTGTTATTTAGAAAATGAAAAATTAAAACTTTCAATGTTGTCAAGAAGTCCTCATTCATCAGACAAAAATAATTTTAAAAATAATTATTTTGTAATAGATAAATCAAAAGAAATAAACAAAAATGATTTATTAAAATCAGAATCAATAATAAATAAAAATATTTTGAAAAAAGACTCAGAAGATGAATTAAAATCATTTGATTTTACAGATTATAGTATAATAACTCAATTAGGACAAGGAACATTTGGAAAAATATATTTAGTTCAAAATAGTAAAGGAAATGTTTATTCAATGAAAAAAATAATATTAAACGAAGAATTAGATCTTGAAGATATTATAAGAGAATATCGTTTATGTCATAAATTAAAAAATGATCATATAGTTGAAATTAAAGGTTTATATAATACAAAATTAGATTCTACAACTTTTGTAGTTTATATTTTAATGGAAGTTGGTTTAAGTGATTGGGAAAAAGAAATTGGAACATATTCAGAAAAAAGAAAAAATTATTCTGAGGATGAATTAATAAATATAATTAAGCAATTAATTTCTGCTTTATCTTTTTTACAAAAAAAAAATGTTAGTCATAGAGATATTAAGCCACAAAATGTTTTAGTTTTTAAAGATAAAATTTATAAAATTGCAGATTTTGGAGAAGCAAAACAATTGACAAAAGTAACTCAAAATTTACAAATAAATACATTAAGAGGAACAGAAATGTATATGAGTCCTTTATTATTTAATGGATTAAGAACTAATCAAATTGATATTAAACATAATTTATTTAAAAGTGATGTTTATTCTTTAGGTTTATGTATTTTATATGCTTGTACTTTAAGTAATGAATCTGTTTATGATATTAGAAAATTTGTTGATATGAATGATGTTAAACAATTTATTAAGAAGTCTCTTGAAAAAAAATATAGTAAAAGATTTATTGAATTGATTGAAAACATGCTTGAAATTAATGAAAGAAATAGACCGGATTTTATTCAATTAGAGAAAAAATTAAAAGAATGGTAAAATCTTATTTTCAAATAGAAAATAAATTAAACTTTTAATATAAATAGAAAAATATTATATCATTCAAATTATAAAAATTAATTATAAAAAATATTTTATTTATAAACAAACATTTATGGAAGATTTAGAAACCCAAAATGAAGATTTTGGAAATCAAGTGATAAATTTAGAAAATCAAACTAAAGAAGAATCTCTAAACATAAATTCAGAATTAGAAAAAAACAGAGCAACAGAAACAACAAAATTACCAAATTTAGCATCAATGATATTATCATCAGAAAAAGATAAAATAACAGAAAATGTAGTAAATAATTTCACATCAGATATGAAAAAATCATATATTGAAAAAATGTTATGTTTCTTAAATTATTTTAGACAATATTTTAGAATAACAACAAATCAAGTAGAACAAAGAATAATTTCATCATTTAAACCATATAATTCTAAATTTTATGAAGAAGCATCAAATAATCCAGATTTATATGGTCCATTTTGGATATATACAACATTAATTTTTGTAATTGCTTCAGGAGGTTCATTATCTAAATACTTTAATGGTGATAATTCAAAAAATTATTTTCAAAGTTTTGTAAGAGGAGCTGGTTCTTTAATATATATATTTGGTTTTGGTTTTCCTTTTTTGATTTGGGGATATATGAAATTTATTGGAGAAGTCATTTCTTATTTTTATATTCTTTGTATTTATGGTTATTCTTTTTCTCCTTTTATTCCTATTATTATTCTTTGTTCTTGTGGAATTAATGTTATTCAATGGATTTTATTATGTTATGCTATTGCAAATTCCACTCTTTTTGTTATTACTAATTTATGGAAAGAAATTAATAAACAAGAACAAAAAAAAAAATATAGTTTAATTGGAATTATTGTTGCTTTACAATTTATTTTATTTCTTATTTTAAAATTGTATTTCCTTGAAAATAATTATATAAAAATAGGAAATGTCAAAACAAATAATAATAAAATTGAATAAAAAAAATTAAATAAATAAGAATAATTAAATTTTTATTTTAATTAAATAAATAATAACTCAATTAAAAAATGCACAGACCATTTATAATAAATAGACATTTAAATGAGCATTGGACAACATTAAGTAATGAATATATGGCAAAAAAACTTCAAAATGCAAAACCAAAAATAAATATGAAATGTCCTGAAAGTTTTGAATTTTATAAAACTCAATTTCACAGAACATCAGTTAGAAATAGTAAATGTAAAATATAATTTTATATAACTCACATTTATAAAAAATAATAGTAAGAGAATTTGAAATAAACAAAGATAATACTTTTTTATTTAAGCATATAATGGAAATTAATCATAATAGTTTAAAAAGACAGCAAAAAATATTAAAACCAAATTTAGATTTTAAAAATACTAATGGTTTAAATTCAGGAACAAAAAAATTAGAAATTATAAGAGTAGCTCAAGAAAATCAACATATGTTAAAAAGAATAAATGAAAGAGGATCATATTATAATACTTCAAAATGGGAAAAAGATTATGAAAGAGCACAATATTATAAAAGAAATCATTGTATTTATCCTTCAATTGATTTTTACAAAACACAAAGAAATTATAATTTAACTCAAGAAAATAAACCTCATAAAACTAATTATTCCACTGGTAAAAAATATAGAACTTTTGCAGACTTTGATGCTCATGATTTTGAAGGTGTTAAAAATATTCAAAGTGAACAAAAGAAAAAAGAAGAAGAAGAAAACAAAAGAAAGAAATTAGAAGAAGAAAGAAAAAAACCTAAAAAATTATATGAAACTCAAACTCAAATTGGAGATTTAGGAAATTGTGATGTGGAATTTTATGTTCATACTCAAAACTTTAATATTAAAATTCAATCAAAAGATTATCCTCAAAAAGCTTTTGAATGTGTATTCAATTCAAGAGAATCAATTGAAAATATTCAGAAATATTATCAAAAATATGATGAAATTATTAATGATTTAAATTATGATTCTGATGAAAATATGCTTAAATTTAATAATGAAGATAAACCAGGATTAGAATGTGTAAATAAATATTTTTTATTTTTTTTAGAATATTGTTAAAATTGGAACAGAAGAAGAGGAGGAAAAAAAAGAAGAGGAAGAAAAAGTTGAAGATAATGCTTATATTGAACCTGAAGAAAAAAGCGAAGATAAGAAAGTTGATGAAAGAGAAGAAAATAAAGAAGAAGAAGGACAAATGCTTGAATTTAAAGATGAAGAAGAGAGAGAAGAAAATAATTTAAAGAAAGATCAAGATTTTGGGGATGCTGATGATATGAAAAAACAAGAAGAAGAAGATAAAAAAAAAATGGAAGAAGAAGAACAAGAAAGAATGAAGAAAGAGTTGGAAGAAAAATTAAAAGAAGAAGAAGAACAGAGAAGAAAAGAAGAAGAAGAAGAACAGAGAAGAAAAGAAGAAGAAGAAGAACAAAAAAGAAAAGAAGAAGAAGAGGAACAGAGAAGAAAAGAAGAAGAAGAAGAACAAAAAAGAAAAGAAGAAGAAGAGGAACAGAGAAGAAAAGAAGAAGAAGAAGAACAGAGAAGAAAAGAAGAAGAAGAGGAACAGAGAAGAAAAGAAGAAGAAGAAGAACAGAGAAGAAAAGAAGAAGAAGAAGAACAGAGAAGAAAAGAAGAAGAAGAAGAACAGAGAAGAAAAGAAGAAGAAGAAGAACAGAGAAGAAAAGAAGAAGAAGAGAATGTTGAAGACAACGTTTATATGGAACCTGAAGAAAAAAGTGAAGATAAGAAAATTGAAGAAAGAGAAGTAGAAATGTATAATGAAGAAAACAACAAAAAAGAAGGTAAAGAAGAAGGAGAAGAAAATGAAGAGAAAGAAAAAGAAGAAGTAGAAGAAAAATTGGAAGAAAGAAAAATAGAAGAAAATGAAAAAGGATTAACAGAGGAAAGAAAAGATGAAGGAGAAGAATTAGATAATAAACCAATTGATGCAATATATATGGATGAAGAAGAAAATCAAGAAGATGAATATAAACAATTAAAAGATCCCACTGAAAAAAAAGAAAATGATGAAGAACAAAACAAAAATGAAGATGGAAATAATAATAATGAAATGATTAACAATAATGAAAATAATGCTGTTTCTGATGAAGATGGAAATAATAATGATGAAATGATTAACAATAATGAAAATAATGCTGTTTCTAATGAAGATGGAAATAATAATGATGAAATGATTAATAATAATGAAAATAATGCTGTTTCGAATGAAGATGGAAATAATAATGATGATTAATTAAAAAATGAATAACAATTATTTTAAATAATTTAGATTTTTTTTTTAAAATTAAAAAATAATAAAATAATAATTATTATTAAAAGAAAAAAAAACAAATAATTCCAAAATTATCAAAAAAAAATTAATATATAACCCAATTAAAATCCAAAAAATTAAAAAAATTTCATTTAAAACTCAAAAAAAAATGTCAACAAGTCGTAGTCATGACCGCTCTAAAAACCCTCAAATATTCATTGCAAAACTCTCCCCAAGCATTCGTCACAAAGATCTAGAATATGAATTTCGTAAATTTGGTAGAATCAGGACCCTTCAATTAAAGAAAGGATATGCCTTCATAGAATTTGACGATTACCATCATGCAGACGAGGCGATCCACGAAATGAACGGGCGTAAAATCCTGGGTCAGAAAATCGTAGTTCAAGCTGCACATGGGAAGAGGAGAGAAACATCACCACGATCACGTCCTCGTAGACCAGGTCCTCAGGAGACAGACATCTGCTACAATTGTGGGAAGACAGGTCACTGGGCAAATGAATGTCGAGAAGCTAGGAAACCTAAGTAAGATTTTTTTTTTATTTTTTTTTGTTTTAGAGGAAAATTTTACGAAGATAAACAAAGAAGTAGAAGTGATTCGAAGGAAAGATTAGAAAGGAGAAGAAGTAGGAGTAGAACACCTTCTAAAGGAAGTTTATATAATAAGTCAAGATCACAATCGAAGAGCCCTAATAAAGAAGAAGAAAAAAAAAGTGAAGATGTGAAAGGTGATAATAAAATCGGTGAAGATGAGAGAAAAGGAGAGGTTATCCAACAACAGGGAAATAATGAATAAATTTTTTATTTTTTATTATTTTTTTTCATGGAGAGATAAATAGGATTTTTTTTTTTTGAACATAATAGCATTTTATGAATTAAGGGAACATTAAAATTATTATTATTAAAGTTTTACATTACATTGATTACACTTTTTTATTATATATAAATAAAGGATTTTTGAGGATTTTAGAAAGAAATTTCTATTTAATTTCTATAAATATACATTTCGGTATTTGAGGTATATTATTTCATATATAAAAAAATATGAGTAAAAAAATAAATTAAAACAAAATAAATTCTATTTTATATTTAAATTTATTATTTTAATATGGAAAATGAAATTTGGGAAAAATATGAGAAAATGGGAACAATGGGAACAGGTGCTTATGCTCATGTTTATAAAGCAAAAAATAAAGAAACAGGAAAAATATATGCAATTAAAGAAATAGTTAAAAATGATAATGAAGATGCAGTAAAAAAAGAAGCTGAAAAGATGAAAGAATTAAAATCAAATAATACAGTTTGTTTTATAGATTTAGTTGAAACAGAATTTCATTTTTATATTATTATGGAATTTTGTTTATTAAATTTAGATGATTATATGAAAATAAGAAATGAAGCTTTTTCTATAGATGAAATAAGAGAATTATTAATTCAATTAAATAATGCTTTTAAATTATTAAATGAAAAGAAATTAATACATAGAGATTTAAAATTATCAAATATATTAATATCAATTGATAAAATAAATAATAAACCTATATTTAAATTATCTGATTTTGGTTTATGTGATACTATAGATGAAAACTCAAAAACAAATGCTTTGGGAACTCCTTTAACAATGGCTCCAGAAGTTTTTGAAAGTGGAAATCCATCTCTTAAAAGTGATTTATGGAGTTTAGGAATAATTATTTATAGACTTTTTTTTATGGAATATCCTTTTAATGGAAAAACAAAAATTAAAATAAATCAAGATATTCATTCTAATTATGATAAAATAAAAGTAACAAAAGATCAAGATTTAAATAATTTAATCAGACAATTAATATGTATTAAAACTGAAGAAAGATTATCTTGGGAGCAATATTTTAATCATCCTTTTTTTAAAAATGAAAAAAAAGATATTAAAAAAGATATTAAAAAAGAAGAAATAATTGAATTTCCTAAATTTGATTTTAAATGTAAAAATCACTCTGAAATAATTGCTTATTATTGTACTATTTGTAAAAAAAATTTTTGTAAAAAATGCTTGAATTTTCATTTAAATCACAATAAAATTGCCTTGACTGAAATTAGAATTTCTAAAATTGAAATGGATAAAGCTAAAACATTATATCAGGACATTGAATTTAATTTAGAAAAAATGGAAAAAATGAAAGATAATATAGAATTAATTCTAAATAATATTAAAATTAATGAAAACAATCAAATTATTTATCAAAATGATGTTGAAAATAATTTTATAAATTATTATTTGAGATGTTTAGAAACAATTAAAAAAAAATCAAACATCGAAAATATAAATTTAATTGATATTATTAATTATCCAAAATGCAATGAGAGAGTTGAGGTTGAATTGTAAAACATAATTAACTTATTTTTTAGTTGGTATTAATTTTACATAATATTTAGGGAGTATAATTATAAAAATTAATAATTAGTGAGTAAAAAATTATAATTTTAAATAGTTTGTAAAAATAATATAATTGTATAGTGAGTAAATTAATAATTAATAAATAGAGAGTAAAATATTATAATTTTAAATAGTTTGTAAAAATAATATAATTGTATAGTGAGTAAATTAATGATTAATAAATAGAAAGTAAAATAAAAATAATTAAAAATAGCAAGTATAAAATATTTATTATTATTTAGTAAGTAAGAAATTAATTAGAAATTATAGAGAGTAAATTTATTATTTTAATTAAAATAATGACTGTATCATAATAAATAATTAATTAAATAAAGCAAGTTTAATAATATTTATATTCATCTAGGATGTTAGATTAATAAATAATATTGCAATAGGATGTAAAATTAAATTTATTAATAAGATAGTGGGTATTTATAAATTTTTTAAGATAGAATGTAAACAATTTAAATTATGAGTTTATAGTGGGTTAGAAATAATATAAAATTATAAAGTTTGTAAAAATAATATTATTAATTCTCAAGAAACTCAGTTTTTATAAAAGAACATTCTTTTTTAGAAAAAGATGGTTTGAAAATAATTACTTATAATGAACCAAATAAATATATTGAATTTTATTTAAAATCGAACAAAAACACAAAATTTAAATTAGAATTATATGATTATTTAGGAGTGAAAAAAATATCCTTTAACAAAATAAATCTAAATGAATCTTTCATAACAACTCTCCAATCAAAATCTTTACTATCCTTTCCAGGATTATATGGTTTTATTGAAATGTTGAAAAAAATAATAAAATAAATAATAAAAAAAAACTAAAAAAACTTAAAAAAATAAAAAAACTAAAAAAAAAATTAAAATAAAATGAAAACTTCAGCACGTCGTCCGAGAACAGCAACGATAAATTTAAGTGATTTCATGCGTATTCAGAAAGAAATAATTCCTTCAAAGAATGAATTAATAGAAAGAAAAAATTATGATGAAAAATTAAAAATAGCATCTCGAGGTCACATATTAAATTTTCCAGATTCAAACGTGAAAAATTTCAATGAGAAACAAAAAGAAAAATTTTTAAAAGATGAAATGAGAAGAAGAAAAATAGATGAAATAGAAAAAGAATACCAAGAAAGAGAAAAAAATTTAGTAAATATGAAAGCAAAAAAAATGAATTTTGAAAATAAAGATGATATAAAATCTTTTCATTCTCAATTATTAGTTTCTGATTGTTTAAACGAAAGAAGATTTCAAGAAGATATAAAAAGACAAAAAAAAGAAATGGAAGATAATATAAATAAACGTTATTATGAAATGGAAATTGAAAAAATGAGAGAATATGATAAAAATGAAGAATTAAAAAAAAAAAAAGAAGAAATGAAAAAAAAAGAAAGAATGAAAATTATTGATGATCAAATTAAAGAGATGAAATATAAAAGAATTGAAGAAGATCAAGAAAAAAAAGTAGAAGGAATTTTAATGAAAGAAGAAATAAAAAAGAATTTAGAAGAAGA
>JAEEGK010012317.1_pt1 | contig 19456 bp, 13 predicted proteins | sample 8958771 | NCBI WGS metagenome assembly JAEEGK01 (sample SAMN16246547, study PRJNA631951) | gut metagenome | biome: gut microbiome; feature: rumen; material: SC-attached | host: Bos | place: Iran: Karaj | collected 2018-10
CCAATCCCCAATCCCCAATCCCCAAATAAAAGATTTATTATAAAAAAAAATAAAATTTGTTAAAACACCTAAAATAAAATAAATAAATCAAGTTATTTTTTTTCAATTATATTTTAATAATTTATTTTAAAATGTATTTTAAGTATATTTCAAATTAAAATAAATGGTAGATAATATAGAAGAATTAAAAAATACAATAATAAACTTAGAAAATAAAATAAAATCACTTAAATCTCAATTACAAGTATCATTAGAGAAGGAAAATTTTCATCAATCTACCTTATCAAAAATTAAAAAAATTCATAGTGAATATGAAGAATCATATTTATCATCTTTAAATGATTATAAAAATAGAGAAAATGCTTTAAAAACTCAATATTTAAATTATCAAAATTTATTAGAAAAACAATATGCTGAAAGTGAAAAAAGATTAAATGATGAAATTACATTATTAAAAAATCAAATAAATAAAAAAGATGAAATAATATCATTTTTAAAAAAACAAAACAATGAAATAAATGGAAAAGTTTCAAAAAATGAAATTGATTATCATTTTAAAGAAAAACAATATGAAGAAGAAATATTAGCAAAAAATAGAGAATTATATGAAATGCAAGAAAATATTAAACAATTAACATCAGAAGCAAAACTTCAAATTAAAAATTTATATGAACAACTTTATTCAAAAAAACAAAATGCTTCTGATAATATATTAGATAATTTACAAAATGATATTAATTTTAATTTTGATAATATAAATTTACAAAATGATAATTATGTAACTTTTCAACCACAAAGAAATAATAATTTAGATATGAATAATCTAAAATTAAATAATGTAATTTTGGAAAATGTAAATAATACTAATTATAATTTTGCACCAAGAGCAAGAATTCATGCATTAGAAAATGAAAATCAAACATTAAGAGAAGAAATAATGAAAAAAGAAGAAGAAATAAATTTTTGGAAAAATAATCCCCAATCATATTTTAAAATACCAACTTCAAATATAAATAAACAGGATTATTATAATAATATAAGGATACAACAATTGGAAAAAATGTTAGAAAATTATGGTGAATCAATAACAAAATTAAGAGAAACTTATAATCAAAGTTTAATTGATCATCAAAATGAAATGGAAGATATAAGTAATAATTATGAAAATAGTATAAATCAAATTCAATTAAATAATTCAAAAAATATGATTAATGTAAATATGAATCATTCTATGAATGCAATTAATTATAATACTATTCCGACTATTACTGAAAAAACTATTAGTAATAATTATTATGCTAATATTAATACTTCAATGCCTAATGAAGAAGGAATGAGAAATCAATATATTAAAGAAAAATTAGAAGTGATTAAAAAAAATACTGGAGATTTTTAAATTTGTTTATTTGGTTATTTAAATGTTGTTTTTAGTTTATTATCTCTATTTTTATTTAAAAAAATTATTTTTTATTTTTTTGGGAATTAATATTTTATTAAGTTTATTTATTTATTATTTTTTTATTTTTTTCTTTCTATAAAATATTTATAAAAACCTTCTTTATCTTTTTTTCTTTTTCCAGGTTGAATTAATTCTTTTTGTTCTTTAAGTCCTTGTGAAATTGATTCTAATTGTTTTACATTTTTAACTTTTTGTTTATATTTATTTATTTTATCTTTATCAAATTTAAATTCTTCATTATCTCTTTCTCTTTTTTTATTTAAAATATCATCATTTAAAACTTCATCTTCATGATCATAAAACAATATTTTTTTATATTTTTTTCCTTTAAATAAATCACTATTTAATTGTAAATCTACTTTTAATTTTTCTTTTTCTTTTTCAATTTGACTTTTTTTAAAATTTACTAAATTAATAAATTGAGTATTTGATATTATTTTATCTTGTAAAGTTTTTTCATCTGCAAATTCAATATGTTCACCGTCAATTATTTTTGCTTTTAACATTCTGTGATAAAATTCATCTGGATTTCTTGTTCTTGCAGCTTCTTTTAATTTTTTATATTTTGCTTCTTTTTTATGATAATCTTCTGCTCTTATTTTATAATCTTTTTTCTTTTCTAAAAAACCTTTTTTTTTTCTTCTTTCAAATTGACTTCTTTCTCTATATTTTCTCTTTGGAATATATTTTTTTAAATTCTTTAACATTTTTAATGTGAAATGATTATTTTAATAATTTAATTTTTATAAACTTTTATAAAATATAATATTTTAATATCTATCAATCATACCAACATTTATTAATTTTATGTTTATATAATTAGTAAAAGAAAGATTATTTTTAATTTTTTGAAATTCTCTTGTTTTTTTAAATTCTTCAAATACTGTTAATAATTCTTCATAACAAACTAATAATATTCCATCAAAAAAATTTTTTTTATTACTGTTTGTATTTAATTCATTCTCTTTTTCTCTAATTGAATTTATTACATTATCTGAAAATTTATTTTTATAATTATCATTTGCAAAATATATATTATAAATATATCTAGCATTTTCATTGAACATTGGAGTATTATTAGGGTCTTTTTCATCATTTAAATTATATTCCAATTTAAATTTTATTATTTCTGTATAAATGGTTAAATAAATGAGTTGTTTATTTGCATTAATTTCCATATATTTATAAAAAGAAGTATATGTATATTCATTAGATAATAACAAATATAAATTGTTCAATAATACTGGATTATATTTATATCCAATAACTTTTTTATTAAAAATAATCATAAACAATGGTACAAAACCATTAAATAATAAAGAAAAATATAAAGTAATTAATATTTTTAAATTCAAATTAATTTTAAAATAATATTCTCCTACATTCCAAGAAATAAACCAAATAAATAAAAGCATAATAATTTCAAAATGAATTCCTTCTTCCACATAAGTATTTAATATTTGATAATTATATGTCAATAAAACCATTAATTCAAAGAAAATTAATATTTTCCAAATATAATTAAAATCTTCTTCATTTTTTCCAAATTTAAATATATAAATCATTAAAAAAAAAATTATTCCAATTATTATTAAACAAATTAATAACATTTTCATATAATAAGGTTGTTTTAATGAATCTTTATTTTTATAAAATTTCTGTATATCTTGTCTTTGATCTGTCTTAATTATACAACAATTAATAATTCTTTGACTTCTGAAAACAAAACATAACATCATTCCAATTTGAAATATAAAGGATAAAGTAATTATTAACAATTCAAACACAGGATATATTTTATAATAAAGAATAATTATACAAGTGGTTGTTAAAAAACCAAAAAAATTATTTAATAATAAAAGTACAGGTGAACGTATTGTAATTGGTGAAAACTGCTTTTTTTTCAATATTTGAAAACATACCATACCATAAATTAATGTATTAATTGATAAATGTATTATTTTTATTATATCCATTAAATTTTTAAATAATTTCTAATTTTTAATTTTTATTATTATTGAATACAATAATATGTCATTGATAAATAAAGACACTGATATACAAAAAGAAATGAATTCAATAACAAATTTTGAAAAAAATACTTTAATAAAAAAAATACTTCAAGATTTACCAAAACAAAATATTGATAAAATAAAAAATAATTTATTTTTTTTTCAAAATTTTAAAGATAGTAAATTTAATTTTTTAAATTTTAATAATAAAGAATTTAAAGAACATTTAAAAACTGAACCAATACCTTCAATAAAATCAAATTTAAATAATAATGAAAATGATATATCTTTATCAACAAATACAAATTCAACAGTTTTAAATGATTTAAAAGAAAATAATTCTGAATTAACTTTTCCTTCATCTAAAAAAAAAATATTTGTAAAAAAACATATTGATAAATTAAAAACTTTTTTTTCACCTCAAAAACCAATAATAACAAGAAATATTTTATTAAAGATTACAGATTATAAAAAAAATAAGCAAATAATAAATCAAGAAGTTAATTTAGAAGATTTGCTTCTTCTAGAAGAAAAATTTAATGATATTAAATTAGCAATTATTAATCATTTTAATAATAATATAAATAATATTATATCTTTAAAATGTTTAGAATGGTGGGATTATTTTTTAAATAGTTCAATTAATGGTAATTTAGAACAGTATTTTATTGAACAAAAATATAAAGAATTAATTCATTTTTTTTCTATTATTCAATTTGCTTGTGTTATTATTATTTATGATTCTTCTTTTAATAATAAAATTATTGAAAGGAATAAAAATAAAATTATTAGTTTAATAAATTTACTTCAAGTTAATTATTTGATTATATTTGATTATATTATTTCCAAAATTTCAAATTCATGTAAAAATAATATATGGGTTGAAAAATGTTTACATATGTTAAAAAAGAAATTAATAATTAATATTTCATCACATTTTAGTCAAATAAAATTAAACAATTTAAATTCTTATAATATTTTAAATGATATTTTATTAATTATTCATGTCAGTCCTTCAAAAGATGAAAATAGAAACCAAAGTATATACGAAAAATTTTATGATAGAGGAAATGAACAATTAAATTCAATATCAAAAGAAGAAATTATTAAATTATTTTATGATAATATTTATAGATGTAATAATCCAAAATCAAGTGAAATAGTTATTCAAAATAATCAAAATGTAGTTTTTAAAAAGCCTTTAAAAAATCATATATCTCTTAAACAATTAAAACATTTTGCATTTCAATTATCATTTTCTCATAAAAATAAATCAAATTGTTCAATAATTCAAAATAATAATTTAACATCTTTAAATCAATCATTAGAAAATTCAAATAAATCAAAAAATAATATATCACATAATATTCATAATATTAATAATAACAATAACATAAATAATAACATTTATCATCATAAAATATCACATCCAAAAATAAGTCTTCAAATATATAAAAATATGTTAAATTTAAATAAAAACAATAAATCAAATATTTCTTTTTACAATGATATATTATTAAAATCACCAAATTATCCTTTATTAAAATTTCCTCCAACAAAAGAACTAACATTAGTACTTGATTTAGATGAAACTTTAATATCATTTCAATATACAAATGAAAATAAAAAAGAAGGAATATTAAATCTTCGACCTGGATTAAGAATATTTTTAGATGAAATAAGTCAATATTATGAAATAATTATTTTTACTTGTGCAACAAAAGAATATGCTTCACCTATTTTAGATAAGATTGAAAAAGATAAAAAATATTTTAGTGGAAGATTATATAGAGAAGATAATGTTATTATTAATAATGAATTTATTAAAGATATTTCACTTTTAGGAAGAGATATTGAAAAAGTTATTATTGTTGATAATATGATTCAAAATTTTAGATTACAAAAAGAAAATGGTATTTTAATTAAATGGTATTGTGGTGATGATGAATCTGATAATACTTTATTTAATTTGAAAAAATTATTATTTAGAATTTACGATGAAAGAGAAGATGATGTCAGGAATTTATTAAAAAAATATAAAAATGAAATTATAAGGAAAATTTCTTCTAATATGGAAAGCTCATATAATAATCAATTTAGAAATACTTTATAATATTTTTTTTTTATTTAAAAAATAATTTAATATAACTAAACAAATTATTAATAAAGATTAATATAAAATATAACAATTTAATATTCAAAATCTAAAAAATAAGGATTAACAACTTTTTTAAAAGTATTAATCATTTTATCATAAGAATAAGAATTATCAAATTCAATTCCAACATAATTTTTTTCAGCCATACTTTTATTATAATCTTTAACTTTAAAAGTAGAAGTTTTTTTATATTTATCAAACATATGAGTAATTAAAGGAATAAATTTAATATCTTTAACAACAACTTTATTATTTTTATCTCTACCAATAATTACATGAGCCATTCCTCCTAAAAATCTTAAAAAAATATCTTTTCCTCTTAATGCAGTTGCATTAATAAAATTACCAATTGAATAAAAAATATACATTATTCTATTTGTTTTATCATCTTTTATATATTTTACTGGTTGTATTACATGAGGATGAGTTCCAATAACTAAATCAACTCCTAATTTAAAAAATACTTTAGTCCAATATTTTTGATATTTATTTTCTTTTAAAACATATTCAGTTCCCCAATGAGGAAAAACAATAATAAATTCAGCACCTTCTTTTTTTGCTTTATTAATATCATTTTTAATTTTATTAATTTCAATTGTATTCATAGTATAATTATTAATTAATTTAACATTTGAACCATAACAATAATTTAATAAAGCAATTTTAATATCATTTTTAATAAAATATGAAATTTTATTATAATCATTTTCTGATAAATAAGAACCAGTGACAATAACATTTGGATATTTATTTTTCCAATTATTTAAATCTGAAATTAAAGCTTTTTCACCTAAATCATTAACATGATTTGTTGCTTTTAAAATTATATTAAATCCTGCTTTTACTATTGAATCAGCTAATTCAAAAGGTGTATTAAATTTTGGAAAATCTCTTACTCCAAAATTTTTTCCTGCTATTAAAACTTCATCATTAGCAATTTTCATATCATATTCTTTTATATATTTTTCTATGTATTCAAACATATAATCGAAGTTATATTTTTTTGTTTCGTTATTATATGCATGGTTTGATAAATTTCTATGAATTAATATATCTCCGACCATACATAATGATATGTCGTTTTTATCTTTTTTATATTGCTTCTTTTTTATTTTTCTTTTTTCTTTGTTTTTTTCTTTTTTTATCGTAAAGTCTTTTTCTTTATTTTCTATTTTAGTATTACAATGTTCATTTAATTCTTCTTCTTGGGAAATTATAATAAATATTGATAGAAATAATATTATTTTTTTCATTTTTTTCAAATTGAAAAATACTTTTTTTTAATTTTTTATTTAATAAATTTTGTAATAATTTAAAATAAATGGAAGATGCACCTCCCATTTCAATAAATAATATAAGTGAAATAAAATTATGTAATTCAACGATTTTAAGTTCATATGTTAATAATGCTGCATGGGATTTGGCAATTAAAATAAAAGATGATAATTTAATATTCACAATATCAATAATAGATGATTTTCCTAATTTAATATATGAAGATTTATTTTCAATATTAGAATTAAAAGAAAATAATAAATTATTAAGTGTATATGATAATATTAATCAAATATATAATTTTTTAGAAGAAAGAATAAAAAATGAAAAATATAAAAAAGAAATAGAAGGAAATTATTTTAAATTAACATTTAAATCACCAATGATAAAAATAAAAGACATAATAATAAAATTAAAGCCAAAAGAAATAGATAGAAGAGAAATATTATTAATGATGACAAAAGAAACACATAGACTTAAAAAATCATATTATCAAATAGACCAAAAAATATCAAATATATCAACATCTATATCAAATTTATCAACATCATTAACACAATTTAAAAAACAAAAAGCAAACAAACTAAAAAAAAGCAAAAAAAAAGAAAAAAAATAAATAAAAAAAAAATAAAAAAAAAACAAAAATTCATTTTAAATAAAAAAACAAATTCCAAAACAAAAAAGTAAAAAAAAAACCAAAACTTTCATTTAACCTTGTTCCTGAGTATCATTACCTTCTTTTTTACTTTTTCCACAACATCCCCCTTTTTTTTTTTTTTTATCACTATCATCTAACTTAACATTTTTATCAGCTTGATTTTCTTCAGTAACATTTTCATCATCATCACCAGAAATTTTGAATTTTTCAGCAATTTTAGGAAATAATTCATTATTAAACAATTCTTGAATATGAAGACCATCTTTTGCAGAAACTTCAGCGAAAATAAAACCATTTTCCTTAGCATAATTTTTTCCTTTTTCTTCAGAAACAGTTCTTTTATCAGCTAAATCAATTTTATTACCAACTAAACAAAAAATTGCATCTTCTCTTCTTAAATCTTTTGTTTCATTTACCCAATGACTTGTATGAGTAAATGAATCTGCATTTGTTATATCATATACTACAATTATTACATTTGCATCTCTTATATACATTGGTATTAATGATTTAAATTTTTCTTGTCCTGCTGTATCGTATAAGAGAAGACGAACATTTGCTCCGTTTATCATTACATTTTTTGAATGGAAATCTAATCCTATTGTTGCTTGGTAGTTTGGCTCAAATTTGTCTTGAGAAAAACGATTTAGGATTGAACTCTTACCTACACTTTGATCTCCCAGGAATATTATTTTAAATTTTGGACAATCGTCATTCATTTTTTTTTTTTAAAGAATTTTTTTTGTTTTTTTAAATGTTTATTTTTTTTGTGTTTTTTTTAATTTTTAAATTTTAAAATTTTTTTATTTTTTTATTTATTTTTTTAATTTTGAATGAGTAATAATAAAAGAAGATATTTCTCACCTTTTAATAATTATAAAACTTTAAATCAAAGTTCTTCTATGCCAGATATGATTATTGGGAAAAAAAATAAAAGAAATCAATTCCCTTTATTAAATGATTATAATAAATTCAATACACATATTGAAGATACAATGAAAAATTATAAACTTAATAATGAAATGTTTTTTATGAATGAAGAAGAGAAAAAAGAAAATTTGTTATCATTAAAAAAATATATTACTAAAGAAGAATTACAATATATAAATAAAATAACTCATTTAAATAAATCACAAGAAAATTTAATTAATAAAAATTATGTTTTTGGAGATAATTTATTAAAAGTTTCAATAAATAAAAACCCACGTTATTTAAGTCCAATTCATTCATTAGGAATATTAAAAATAAATAATAAAATATTTGAAGATATTGTTAAAACAAATTTAGATAGACAAAAACAAAGATTTGATGAATCAATAAAAAGTATTGAAGCATATAATATGAAATTTAATGTAAAAATGCCAAAAATTAGGATATCAACATTAAATCCAAAAATTGATGAAGAATTTCCAATTTTTGAAAATTCCAATAATATTAATACAATAAAAAAAATTCCAGCTAGAAAAAAAAGTTCAATAAAAAATTTATTTTCTACATTTAAATCATCAAGTGATAAACTAAGATTTTTTTCCTATTATACATATCCAAATAAAAATTTTCCTGAATGTAGAGAACAATTTACTTTAAATATTTATGGAAATAATGCATATTTAACAGGTGGAATGTGTTCAGTAATGAAACAAATAAATATTTGGGTATTAAATATTAATAGTATGATATGGAAAAAATTAAAATTAAAAAATAATACTTCAAATAGATTTGGACATTCATGTGTAATTGATAAAGATAGAACTAGATTATTTATTTTTGGAGGAAGAGCAAAAATGATATCTCAAAATAATAATTTAGTATTTTCAAATAGTGGTTTATATTGTGGATTAGAAGTATTTAATTTTAGTAATTTATGTTGGTCAATTCCATATTTTTCATCAAAAAATTCTCCTCGTTTAAGAAGAAATCATATATGTGAATTAATTGGAAATTATATGATAATTCATGGTGGAATTACAGAAAATAATGAAATATTAAATGATGTATATTTAATTAATATTTATTATATGAATAATTTAAATATTTCAAAGGATAAAGATAATGAAAATAATAAAGATAGTGATAAATGGAATAATTTAATAGTTACTTCTAATTCAAAGAGTCCTTATTTATTTGGTCATTCTGCAACTTTAGTAGTACCAACTAAAATTCAAAATCATTCAAAATTTTCAATTTATAAATTTCCAGAAAATACTTTTGGTTATAGTAAAAATGGAAAATTAATTCCAAATGAAAAAGAAACTATTAAAGGATGGTATATTTTTGGAGGTAAAAAAAAAGCAGAAAGTAATTTTGGTATAACAAATGATTTATATATTTTAAAAATTGGAATAAAACCTTGTGAATGGATAAAATGTGATAATACTATTGGAAAAAAACCATGTCCAAGATACTTTCATTCAATGAATTATTATGAAAATAATAATTTTATTATTATTCATGGTGGAAGAAATGATAGTAAAAGTGATACTTTTGCTTTAAATGATACTTTTATATTAGATTTAGTTGATTTAAATTGGATTGAGGTTGAGTTATTTTCTCAAAATGATAATTTTAATGTTTTTTCTAGATGTGGTCATTCTTCGGTTATTTATGATGATAAATTAATTATTTGTGGTGGAATGAATAATAATAATTATTTAGGAAGTGCTTTATTAATTGTTAATTTAAATGGTATTTATAATATGACTTTTAAAAAAATAAATGATGATATTTTACATCAAATTTATGAAAAAAAAATAAAAAATGAAGATGAAAGCCAACCCCTATAAAAAAATATTTTTTGGTAAGATTATTATTATATATTTATATATGTTATATTATTATTTTTTCAATAATTTTTTCAATATTTTTTTAAATTTTTAAATTTTATTTAAATTTTTTAAATATGGAAGTAGCTATTGTATCTTTATTTTTTGCTGATATAGTCATATTATTAATAAATTTTAAATATGGTATTTATTTCTTTTTATTCTTAATATTCTGTATTTTTTGTTTACCATTAATAACAACATTTGAAAAAGTATTTTCTCAAGGAAATTTTGAAAAAAATGAAATATATTACCAATATTATAAAGGAGATTATAATTCATTATATTCATATCAAAATAAATTTTCAAAAATAAAAAAAGAATATAAATTACCAGATTATTATAAACCATTTGGAATATTTTATGAAGATCCAAAAAAAAAAAATAACTCAAATAATAAATGTTTAATAGGAATAATAAAATACAAAAATTTCGAAACGGATGAAAAAGGAGAATCATTAACAAAAGAAATAAATATAACAGATGATAATTTCGATGATTCTTCATTTAAAGAATATATCCAAAAAAATGATTATAGAAGAGCATTTATTCAAAAAACAAATTGTGTAGTTGGAGTTTATAAATTTTTATTTAAAACTTTACTTTCACATATTTCATTTTCCAAAATTTATATTTCATTAACAAATATGAAATTTTTCAGTCATTTATTTCATAGAGAATTACCAGATGAAAATTTAAAAAAAGCAAGAGTAAATTATAAAAAAGAAGTAGGTGTTTTAATTGTTTTTGGTCGTGATGAAACAAGATATTTTATTCCTCTTGATAAAGAAAAAAATTTCCGACCTTAAAAATTTTACTAATAATAAATTATACATTAAAAAAAAAATGTTTTTTTTATAAAAAAGAGTATTGATTATTAAATAAAAAACAATCTTAAAAAACATTTTTTAATATATAATTATTTAAATTTAAAAATTTACTTAATTAAGCTAAAATACGCTTCATCATATTAGCAAATTCATTATAATTTATTTGTCCATCCAAATCTACATCAGAATCTTTTAAACATTTATTAAATTCTTCTTCAGGAAAATCTGAAGATTCTTTAAATATTTTTTTCAGTTCTTTTAAAGTAATTTGACCATTTTTATCAACGTCAAAATAATCAAAAGCAAATTTTAAAAATTTTTCTTCTAATAAAAGTTTTTTATCAATTGCAGCTCTTAAAAACTCTTCATAATCAATTGAATTAGAATGATCAACATCAAGAAAATGATATTCTTTTTCTAAAAAATCTTCATCAATATTTTCATTTTGTTCTTTGAATAATTCTTTTAATCCATTTACAAATTCACTTTTTGATATAACACCATCATTATTATCATCTAATTTTAAAAATAAAGAATTTGCTTCATTAACATATGTTAATTGAGGATAATGATGAACTAAATAAGCAATTGTTGTTTGTTGAAGAACTAATTGAGGATTATAATTTCTAATATTATTTAATAATATTTTTAATTTATCTGTTGTTAATTTTGATAATTTTTCTTTTATTTTAAATTTTTTAAAAAAATTATGTTCTAAAGCTTCTTTAACACTTAATCTTTTATCAGGATTTAATAATAATAATTTTTTAATTAAATCTTTTATTTCCATTGAAACAATATTAAATGGATATATTGTCATATCATATAAACCACTTTTTATATTAGAATAAACTTCTAATTTACTAGTACCACCAAAAGGTAATTTTCCACTTAAAATAGAATATAAAATAACACCAATTGACCAAGAATCACATTTTTCTGTATATTCACCTTTTAAAACTTCAGGTGCAATATAAAAAGGAGTTCCAATAACTTCATTTTCTTTATTTTTATTATAAAATTTAGCAGTTCCAAAATCAATAATTTTAACATAAATATTATTTGAATATTTGGAATCATCAATTAATATATTTTCTAATTTTAAATCTCTATGCATTAAATTCCTTTCATGTAAATAATTAACAGCACTTAAAATTTGAAAAATGATAATTCCAGTTGTAATTTCTGATTGACCACCTTCTTCATGAATTTTAGTAAATAAATCACCACCACTACATAATTCTTGTACAATATAAAAATCAGTTTCTGTATCATATAATTCAAATATTTTTATTATATTAGGATGATCTAATCCTCTTAAAATAATTGCTTCTTTTTTTAAATCTTCATTAAAAATTAAATTATTTTTTCTTAATATTTTAATTGCTACTAATTCACCTGTTAATTTATGTTTTGCTTTTATTACAGTTCCAAATGTTCCTTCTCCTAATTTATCTTTTTCATTATCTGATATTTCATATTTATCATATATATTTTTATTCCCTTCTCCTACTAATATTGCTTTATTTATTGATATTGGTATTATTGAATTTGGTTTTATTTGAGGTAAACATTTTGTTGTTGATATTGCTACTCCTCTTCTTAATGAAGTATCTGATTTCTTTTTTATACATGCATCTTTTGGATAATCATCTTCTGTTATTTCTATTTTATTTGATATTTCATTTTGATTTGTTTTTTCTTTATTATATTCTTCATCTTCTTTTTGTTTATCATTTGATTCTATACAACCTAATATAGTTTTATTTCCCATTTTTTTAATTTTAAAAATTTTATTATTATAAGAAATAAATTAAAGATATTTAATTTCTTTGTTTATTTATTTAAAAGAAATTTCTTATTTTTATTTTAATAATTAAGGATTATTAAAATTTTAATTATTAAAAATAAAAATCTTATAATATTTAGTTTAAAATCATAAATTAAATTTAAAAAATAAAAAAAAATGATTAACCTTGGAATAAATATAGGTTCTAATAGAACAGTCTATTCAATTTGTGGTTATAATCAAAATGGGAATTTTTTAACAAAAACTCTTTTAAATGATGCATCAAAAAGAGAAACTCCTTCTTTATTAGTTTTTACAAATAAAGAAAGAAAAGCAGGATCAACAGCTGTAAATGATTTTAAAGCAAATGCTGAAAGTTCATTTATTAATATTTCAAGACTTATTGGTTTAAATAATTTACCTAATATTGAAGAAGAATTAAAATATAGTTATGTTAAATATGATATAAAAACTGAAAAAGATAATAATAAAAGAGTAGTATTTAAGTTTAAATTTGAAGAAGAATTTATTCAAGCAGAAAGCAATGAAATTATAGCAGCTTATATTCAAAAAATAAATAAACAATATGTAAAATATCATTCTGATTTTCAATTTGAAAATTTAACTATTAGTGTTCCTGATTTTTATACTTTAGCACAAAAACAAACTATTAAAATAATATTACAAGCTGTTGGGGCAAAAAAAATTAATATTATTAATGAATCAACTGCCATTACTTTTTATTATGGATATAATAGATATAATGATTTTTTTAAACAAAATAAAGAAAAAGTTATTATAAATGTTGTTTTTGTTGATATTGGACATTCAAAAACTACTTTTATTTTATCTCAATTGAAATATAATGAATTTAAAGTTTTATTAGTTAAATCAATTCCATATTTAGGGGGAAGGGATTTTGATGAAATAATCTTTAAATATGTTAAAATTCAATTTAAAAATCAGTTTGGAATAGATTTTCCAGAAAATATTCCAAAAAAAAAAGTATTTGTATTTCAAAATATTAAAAAATGTAGAGAAAATTTATCAATTAATCAAGAAATGGAAATTAAATTAGATAGTTTTTATAATGATAACGATTTTACTGTTAAATTAAGTCGAGATAAATTTGAAGGATTAGTTTTTAATTTATTCGAAATTTTTTCAAATGAATTTCATTCTTTTATAAAATTATGTATAAAAAAAGTAAAAAAAATTGATAATATTGAAATGGTAGGAGGATTAGCAAGAACTCCACTAATTGAAAATTGTTTAACTCAAATTACAAAATTAAAATTATCCAAAACAAATTTAGTTGATGAATGTACTGCAATTGGAGGAGCTTTATTTAATTTTTATAATAATTGGATTGATGGAAAAGAAAAAAATTTTCCAATAAAAAATTTTAAACAAATTGAAGGATATAATTATGAAAATATTTATTATGAAATAATTAATAAATATTCAATAAGTAAAAGTAATTCTAATAACATAGAAAATTCTCCATTACCTAATTTTAAAGAATTAAATGAAGATTATCATCTAAAATTAGCATTTGAAAAAGGAAAGGCCTTACCACTTTATTGTACTATAAAATTAAATTTAACTGAAAATGCAAATGATAATTCACAAATAATTTCTTTTTCCAGAAAAGATGATCAAAAAAATAAAATTGTTTTAATTAATTACAAAATTTTTTTACCCACCTATAAGCAGAATACGGAGTATACGGAAAAGTCAAATTATCAATCTAAATCTAATCATTTACATCAAAATAATTTAGAAAATAAAAAATCACAAGAATATAATATTTATTTTTATTTAAATCATTGTGGATATATAAATTTATATAAAAAACAAAATTTTAAAAATGAAGAAACAATAAAAGATTATAAAATTATAGATCAAGAACTTATTGATGAATTTGATTGTGATAATATTATTAAAACAATAATTAATTTTATAAATAAAATTGAAAATATTGACAAGAACGAAAATAAATTACAAGAAGAAAAAAATAAATTGTCTTCATTATTTTACGAACAAAGAAGTTTGATTAGAAGTGGAAGTATGAGAGAAATAACAATTTTAAATGATCAAATGAATTCGATTGAAAGAGATTTGAGAAACTTAAATAAAATTATTAATAAAAATGAAGTTAAAATAGGTATTGAAAAAATAAAAGGAAAGTTAGATAAAGTCAAAAGAAGTATTTCTGAGAAAAATAATAAAAGAATGATAAGTAAAAGTATGATTGATAATGATGAAAAATATGAAATTGATTATTATAAAAAAAAAAATAATCAAACAAAAAAAAGAAATATAGATTGGACTCCTAATTTATATACTTATAAAAAAGAAGATAAAGTTCATGACAATTCTTTTATTAAATCAAACAACATAAATAATATTATTAATAATAATAAAAATGAACAAAAAAAAGCAAATTTTTACAATAAAATTCCCCCTAATAAAACTCAGAATCCTCAAATTAATTTTGAATTTTATAATAAAAAAGGTGATATGAAAAAAGATAATTATAATTTTTTTTATGGGGATCAATATATGCCTTAATTTAAAATAAAAAATAATTAAATAAATAAATAATATAAAAATAAAAAAAATCCCTAAAAAATAAAAAAAATATATAAAAATCTTATAAAATGTTAGGAATAAATATAGGTTCACAAAACACAATATTTTCAACATGTGGAACAGATACAAATGGAAAATTTACAACTCAAACTTTATTATCAGACACATCAGACAGAACACTTCCATCAATAATATCATTTACTCCAAAAAATAGGAAAGTAGGAGTAACTGCAGAAAATGATGTAAAAAAAAATCCAGATAGTTCCTTTATTTATGTACAAAGATACATTGGCTTAATTCCAAATACTCCTTTCTTTGAAAAAGAATTAAAATATTCAATATCACAAAATTTTCATGTTGAAGAAAATAAATTTAATTTTGATTTTGGTGGAAAAAGTAATTATTTAATTGGTGATGATATTGTTGCTGGATTCATTGATAAAGTAATGGAAGCTTATGCAAAAAATAATGAGAATATTAATTATGATGAAATGACAATTTCAATTCCTGATTTTTTTACTCCTCTTCAAAGAGATTCTATTTATTTAATTTTAAAAAGTAATGGTATTAAAATTCCTCATATAATAAATGAATCTACTGCCATTACTTTATTTTATGGATATAATCATTATATTTCTTTATTTAAAAATAATGCATCAACTAATGTTAAAAATGTTATTTTTGTTGATATTGGACATGCAAAAACGACTTTTTTCTTATCTCAATTTAAATTTAATGAATTTAAAGTTTTATATGTTAAATCAATTCCATTTTTAGGAGGAAGAGATTTTGATGAAGCAATATTTAAATATGCTCAAATGCAATTTTTATTAAAATTCCAATGTCCTTTTCCAGATAATCCAAAATACAAATTAAATTTAATGGAAGCTATAATAAAACAAAGAAAACAATTAACAGTAAATAAAGAAGTAACAGTAACAATAGAAAGTATAAAGAATGATGAAGATTTTTCATTTGTTTTAACAAGAGATTTATTCCATTCAATAATAGCACCATCATTACAAGAATTTTCATCAAAATATATGGAATTCTTAGATGAATGTAAAGAAATAATTCCATTAGAACAAATTAATGCAATTGAAATGGCAGGTGAATTATTCAGGACACCAGTTTTACAAGATATAGTAACAAAATTAACAAAAATTAAAGAAGTTTCTAAAACAATTTTAGTCGATGAATGTACTTCTACAGGTGCTGCTTTATTTACTGCTTATGCTATGAAAAAATTCCCTATTAAACATTTTCAATTTTTAACTGGTTATAATATGTATGATATTTTTTATACTATTGATGGTGATTCTAAAACTTTTACACCACTTTTAAATCCTGGAAGTCAATTACCTATTTCTGAAAGTATTACTATTAGAATTAATAGTAGAAATCTTACTAAAAGTGTTATTGATTTTTATTATAATAAAGATAATTTAGAAGATTTTTCAAAATCTGAACATTTAATTCAATATACTTTTGATTTAAGAAATATTAAGAAAAATAATCCAAATTTCTCTTCTTCTAATAATTTATTAAAATTATTCTTTATTGTTAGACAAAGTGGTTTTATTAAATTTCATAAAATTGAAAATGGTGCTAAAGAAGAATTAAAATTCAATGAAAATAATGTAATACAAAGTAAATCTGGAATTTATAAAAATAAAGAAGATGAAGAAGATGCAATTTTAGGATTAACTACAATTTTAAATGAACATGATGAAATTGATGAAAAAGCTGCTGAAATGGAAAATAAAAAAATAGAACTTTCTAAAAATTTCTATCAATTAAAAAATGAAATGAAAAAAATGAAAGAATTAAATGAAAATACACAAAGAGGAAGAGAACTTGTAGAAAGAATGAATTTAATTAATAAAAAAATTCATGATTTAAATAAATATAATATAAAAAGACAAGAATCAGGATTAAGAAGAATTAATTCAATTAAACAACATTTGTTAGATGTTCAAAATGATTTTGATCTTGAATTTAAATAAAATTAAAAATTTAATTGGGTTTAAATATTTATTGAATTATTTAAATATTCCAAAAATCTTAAAAAAATAAAAATTAATTAATAATTTATTAACTTTTTTCAATGGAAGAAAATAAAGCAGACTTAGATTTAATTAAAAAAAGTCTTCAAAGAAAAGGATTTAAATTAGGGGATAAATTAGCTAATGGAGGATATGGTTTAATTTATACAGCAATAAATAATGACAGAACATTCGTAATAAAAATACAAATAAATGAAAATAACCCAAATAAGGACAAACAATTAAAATATGAATGTTTTATTTCTAAATCATTTAAAGCTAAAAATATAGTTGAAACTTTTGCAATTTATAAAGATTTTGTTAATGGCCAATTCAAAACAATATATTTAATTGTAATGGAAAAAGCTTTATATATGGATCTTAAATTTTTTTTAAGATATTTATTAAAAGATAATTTGATGAAATTAAGTATTTTTAATAAATATTTTCCATGGGTATATTATATTAATCCTTTAACTTCAACTTTATTTATAAATCAAATAATTGAAGCACTTAAAATATTATTTGAATGTAATTATGTACATAGAGATATTAAACCAGAAAATTTATTAGTTGCTTCTCAATTTATAATTAAATTATGTGATTTTGGTATTGTTTCAAAAGCAAAAAATGATTTTCAATTACATAATTCAACATGGTGTTATGAAGGTCCAGAATATTATCAAGATAAAAAAATAATAAAAGAAATGAAAAATTGTTTTAAAATAGATTATTATCCTTTAGGTTTAACTATGTTTTATATGTTTTTTAGAGAAAATTTAATTGATAGAAATTTAAAAGATGAGGTTCATGGAAAGAAAGATATTAAAAAATTAAATGAAATAATAGATAAATCAATTGAAACAATTAAAAATCATATTTTAAAAGATGGAGATGAAATTAAAAATTTTAAAGATGGAATAATTAATGAAAATATTAAATTTATACAAAAAGGATTAGGGGAATTAGCAATTAATTTAATAAATAAAAATGTAAATGATAGGCCAAATATTTATGAATTATCTGATAATGAAACATTACTTCATAATCAAAAAAAATTAAAAAAAATATATGAAATCAATCAATTTCTTGAAATGAAATTATTTATTGAATTACAAAAGCCAAATTTAATAAAAAGAAAAATAAAATATTCATTGATAACATAATATCCATGATATAATATATTTTAAACACAGTTTTTTTAAATTAAACATTTTCATATCATTTCGATTTTTTCCATTAAATAATCTATTATTTTATTAAAAAAATTTTAAAATTGAATTTTAATTTAAAATTTTGAATGATTTAATTATTTTTTATTCATTTATTATTTATATAAACATTGTTTTAAAACCAAAAAATTTATCATTTAAATAAAAATTTAAAAAAAAAAATTAAGTAAATTATTTTAATTAAAAAATATTAATTGATTAATTTAATATTCCAAATTTAATATTTATATTTTAAAATACATAATACTAAGATAATATATAATATAAACTATAATTTATAAACTAAATTCATTAAAGTATCATTATGTAGAAGGATAAGAATAAATAATTTAATGTTTTGTTGATTAACTATATTTCATTATAATACAATTTTTCATCACAAATATGATAATTAGTAATTTAAACTCTTGTTGATAAACTATTTTTCAGTAGAGTTACATTAATAAAAAAAAATTATATGAATATAAAATACTTTAAAAAAACATATATTTTATTTTTCTTTTTATTAAATTTGGCTTTTGTAATTCAATAAATAATTTCATTTCAATAAATTGATTGATTTCATATATTTTTTTTAATTT